>OGPR01001747.1_pt1 | contig 17013 bp, 16 predicted proteins | sample 1552981 | NCBI WGS metagenome assembly OGPR01 (sample SAMEA2580260, study PRJEB22360) | human gut metagenome | biome: human gut; feature: human-associated habitat; material: faeces | place: Denmark | collected 2008/2010 | reverse complement strand
CTCGCAGAACAGATCGATTCCAGGATTCTGAAGACCGATAGCATTCAGCATTCCTCCTGTGGTCTCTGCTACACGGGGTGTAGGATTTCCAGGCCACGGCACATTTGCCACGCCTTTTGTCACGACTGCACCAAGATTATTCAGGTCTACAAATTCACTATATTCCGCACCGGAACCAAATGTTCCAGATGCAGTCATTACTGGATTTTTCAGAGTCACTCCTGCAAGATTTACGCTCATTTTGCTCATAACTCCACCTCCGTACTTCTGAACACCGGACCGTCTTTACATACGCGCTTATTGTGTACATGAGAATGGGCATCCGTTTCTGTGGACTGGCATACACAGCCAAGGCAGGCACCGATACCACATGCCATGCGCTCTTCCATGGAAACCCAGCAGGGGATTCCCTTCTTCAGTGCATAGGCCTTGATGGCGCGAAGCATAGGCTTAGGACCACAGGCAAAAATCACGTCTGCTTCCAGGTCATTCTCCCGGATCGCATCCATTACATTTCCTTTTGTTCCCACACTGCCATCCTCTGTGGCAATATAAAGTGTTCCCGCCGCCTCAAATTCCTCTCTGAGGAACGTATGACAGTCCCTGTATCCTGCAATGATCTGTTTTTTCTCACATTTCATCTGCTTTGCAAGTTCCAGGATCGGAGGAACACCGATTCCACCACCCATAAGGAAAACTTTTTTCCCCTCATCCTTCTCTACAGGAAAACCATTTCCCAGAGGTCCCAGTACCGGAATGGTATCTCCGGCTTTCATCTGTGAAAATTCATCGGTTCCGGTTCCCTGTCCGGTCACTCTGTAAACCAGATGAAGACGGCCATTTTCTTTGTCAATCTCACAAAGACTGATCGGTCTGGGAAGAATTTTGGATTTATCATTTGTATAAAGAGATACAAACTGTCCTGGTTTCGCATCTGCTGCGATTCTGTCAGTCTGGATCCACATACTGTAAATGCCTGCACCAATGCTCTCCTGACTTACAACAGTGCAGATTTCTCTTGTCTTTTCGCTCATTTCATGCCTCCTAGCGATTGTTTAAAGCAGTACTGATGTCTTCGATCATATCTTTTACCGCCTGGCGGGATGCATCTGCATAATTTAATTCACCAAAGGAAGCATATTTTTCCTGTTTGTAAGCTGCAATGATTCCTCTGGAGGAATTGACGATCGCACCAAGTCCGTCTTCATTAAAGAAATGAACAAGATCGGCACCTTTTCCGCCCTGTGCACCATATCCCGGTACCAGGATGAAGGTTTTCGGCATGATCTTACGGAGAGTTTTTCCCATTTCCGGATAGGTTGCACCTACTACAGCACCTACATAGCTGTATTCATTTCCCATATGTGATTCTCCCCACTGGGCAACCTTCTCTCCAACCCACTCATAAAGCGGACGTCCGTCAATGATTCTGTCCTGAAACTCTCCGCTGGACGGATTGGATGTTTTTACGAGTACAAAAAGCCCTTTGTTCTCTTCTTTACATACATCGATAAACGGGTTGACACTGTCAGATCCCATATATGGATTGATTGTCGCAAAATCTTCGTCAAAACCTGCGATCCTGTTACTTCCCACCTGAACTTTACCCAGATGTCCGACTGCATATGCAGCAGATGTGGAACCAATGTCACCTCGTTTGATATCTCCAATAACTACCAGACCTTTTTCTTTGCAATAATCAATGGTGTTCTTATATGCCATTAAGCCCGGAATACCAAACTGCTCATACATTGCGATCTGTGGTTTCACTGCAGGGATCAGATCGCTGATCGCATCAACGATTCCTTTATTATACTGCCAGATAGCTTCTGCTGCTCCCTCTAATGTTTCCCCCAGTTCAGAAAAAGCTTTCTTCTGAATATGCTGCGGGATATAGTTGAGCATCGGATCCAGTCCTACTACGATAGGAGCGTTTGTTTTTTTAATGTTTTCAATAAGTTTGTTGATCATGAGTCTTTCCTCCTGAATATTGATATGGTATTTTTATGCATTCTGGTATACAACTTTTCCATCACAGATTGTATAGAGAATTTTTCCCTTTACTTTCCATCCGTCAAATGGTGTGTTGCGTCCTTTGGAAGCAAATTCATTTTTATCTATTTTATATTCGTGATCAATGTCTGCAATGACAATGTCTGCCGGATGTCCCTTCTGAAGTGTACCTCTGTCACTTCCCAGAATCTGTGCCGGGTTCCAGCTCATTTTCTCAATAAGCTGTGAGATTGTAAGAATTCCAGTTTCTACAAGTGCAGTATAAGACAATGCAAAGCTTGTCTCAATTCCCACAATGCCAAAAGCCGCATTCCGGATAGAGCCTGTCTTCTCCGGCACTGCATGAGGTGCATGATCTGTACTGATCACTTTAAAGGAACCATCCTTCAGTCCTCGGATCAGTGCATCTACATCTTTCTTCGTACGAAGAGGAGGGTTCATCTTATAGTTTGGATCATCACATTTAATATCATCGGAAGTGAGGATAAAATGATGCGGGCAAACCTCTGCTGTGATATTGTCCAATCCCTTTTCCTTCACAATCTCCATCATCTTCGCAACACCTTCTGTGGAACAATGGCACAGATGCAGTCTTGCCCCTGTCTCTCTGGCAAGAAGAATATCTCTCGCTGCGATCACATCCTCAACTGCATTGCAGATACCTGGCAGACCAAGTCTCCGCGCATTCTCATCCTCATTCATACATCCATCACCGCGCAGATCAATATCCTCACAGTGAGCAAAGATCGGAACATTGAATTTCTCTGCCACTTCCATAGCTTCTTTGCAAAGTCTGGTATTCATAACAGATTTGCCGTCTTCAGATAATGCCGGGATTCCCGCTTTTACCATTCCTTCGATATCAGAAAGTTCCTGTCCCTTCTCCCCCTGCGTAATGGCACCTGCCTGGAGCACATGAATGCCGGCAAGCTGTTTTGCCTTATTATGCACGTAATTTACACGATCCGGACTGTCAATTACCGGTGTTGTATTCGGCATTGCAACAACCGTTGTCACACCACCTCTTGCAGCAGCCCGGGAACCTGTCTCTATATCCTCTTTCTGTGTCTGTCCCGGATCTCTGAAATGAACGTGAAGATCGATCAGTCCCGGCATTACCAGACATCCCTTCGCATCTATTACCCTGTCGCTTTTATCTTTTATTTTAAGTTTCTCACCGATCTCGGTGATCACGCCATCTTCCAGATAAATATCGCCTTTTTTATCAGTGTCAGTAGCCGCATCTACGATACGTCCTCCCTGAATCAGAATACCCATGCAATTCTCTCCCTTCGTTGTCGTTTGACAATAACTTTCTGATATACATAATACACGAAACTTCTTCTTTTATAAAGCCTTTTTTTACTGATGTGCAGTCTTTTTTGCTTGACAATTCAAAATGCGGGAGATATAATCAGTTCATATCTGGATTATTTAATGTATAGTCACTGGTTTTTAGAGATTATATAACAGTATATAATCTGTAAAATCTGGTGATTTTTTTATTTGCCAGAAACTATATAATTTTTTTATTTTTTATGGAGGTAACAACATGAACAAGGGAACTGTAAAATGGTTCAACGCAGAAAAAGGTTACGGATTTATCACTGGTGAAGACGGTGCAGACGTATTTGTACATTTCTCCGCTATCAATGGTGAAGGATTCAAATCCCTTGAAGAAGGACAGGCTGTAACATACGACTTAACAGAAGGCGCTCGTGGTATGCAGGCTGCAAACGTTACAAAATTATAATTTATAATTTTTGTTAACGCGAGAGGATTGAATTCCGCACTTTTCTATACGGATTAAACCTCAAAAAAATCCCCGGATCATCCGGGGATTTTTTATTGCTTTTCTTCTGTGAATCCATCAGAGATTCAATTTCTATTTGGCATCTGCGCTGTCTGCATCCGTTGTTGAATCTGCTGTTTCTGCAGCTTTATCGTCTGCTACATTTGTATCATCTGCTTCTTCAGATTTATCTGCTGTTTCCGTTTCAGAATCATCTGCGGTTGTGTCTGCTGCATCAGCATCTTCACTGTCTGTATCAGTGGAAGCTGTTGTATCTTCTTCCTCCGCTGTATCTGCATCAGTGCTGTCTGTACCATCGGATGCATCTGTTGACAGATTCGAAATGTAATTGTCAAGTGCAGTAGTATCCATTACTGTATTCTGAACCACATTCTCTTTGGCTCCTGTCACTTTTACATATGCAGAATAACCAATCCATGCAACAATCACAACACAAATGAATGCCCAGGCAAACATTTCCAGTCCAAAAAGTACTTTTTCTTTTCTGTCTGTTTTGTTATGCAGTCCTTTTCTGGCCTTATAAGCATCGACTTTCTTCTGGCTCATGATAGATCTCCTTTGCATCAATATTTCGTATTTTCTGATTATAGCACACTTTACTGCAAAAGAAAACAATTAGTTTATACTGCAACGATCACTCCGCCGTCATTTGCATACATAGAACTTACACCCGCTGTATCAAGGACTACGATCTTTGCAAGTTTCATTCTCTCTTCAAAAGCCTCTTTGAGCACCTGTGCTCTTGCCGGACAATTGCAGTGACTGATGGCAAGAACCTTCTCTGCACTGTCCGGGGTTTTCTCGATTACCTGCTCTACAAGCTTGATCAGAGCACGATTCATGCCTCTTGCCTGATCCAGCTGGCAGATATTTCCATCATCAGTAGAACCCATGACCGGTTTGATTTTCAATGCACTGGCCACTAACGCTTTCACTTTGCTCAGACGGCCGTTCTTTCTCAAAGTATCAAGATTCTCAAGTATAAAAAATGTATGCTGTCCTTCAATATAATGTTCCACAGTTGAAACAACTTCTTCAAAACTCATCCCTGCTTCTTCGCATTCCTGTATCTTCATTCCGATCAGGCTTTCCCCGATGGATGCGGAACGTGAATTAAACACATGTATTTTTTTATCCGGATGGTCTTCCATAATAAGATCTCTGCCAAGCAACGCACTGTTATAGGAACCACTCAGCTCAGAAGACAAAGTCACTGCATAAATATGCTCAGCCTCGCAGTCATATGCTCTCATATATCTCTCAGGTGACGGGCAGGCTGATTTCGGACATTCCGGGCAGGCTGCCACTTTATCAATAAACTCTGCCTGATCAAATGTTTCATCATCTATGATCTGTTCAGCTCCTACCATCAGAGTCAGTGGAATGGATTCAAAACATTCATCTTTCTTCCATTCGTCCAAAAGTTCTCCACAACTATCTATGATAATCTTATATCTCAATTATATCGTCCTCTTTTCCATTATATGTAGTATTCAATACCAGATATATCTTATCACACCGCTTTACGTTTGAAAAGACTTTTTAATAAAAACACTGTTCTTTTTTTCAAAAGTGCTTTATAATAAAAAGACGCTTCCCGCAAAGTGCAGGAAGCGCTGCCTGATCCACAAAATATGTTCAGAAATATGCAGCAATCCAGAAGTCTTTTTTTAATTCTGAACAGCTGTAAATCATGTTATCAGAGAGGTGTTGTATGCTTGCTTTAAAAATTACTGATGTAAAAGATTTTATGAATAAACTCCTGATCGGTGAGGTATTTGACCGTTTTTCTCTTGTCGAGGCATCTGTGACAACCTTCAACACTTTTACCATAAACGGAAAACTTCATTACGATTTCTTTGATACTGACACAAAGGCTGCTTTTGAGGAGAATTCCACAGAATATTCCCTGTGGCATGATGTAAAACCTTATTGTTTTTCTATCATACGCGGCAGACGCACACCTTTGAATTTCAGGATTGTATTTGAACTTTCTCATGATCAGACACAGTCGTTGTTAAAAAATGAACAGCATATTGCAGATATTCCTGTACAAAGCTTTTATCTGAATATCCGGTACAAGAACCAGTCCCTTTTATGTACAACAGGTGTTTCTTATACTTCATTCAGTCCGGATAAACGTCTGGAACATCTCTGGGATGATTCCATGACTGTTTTTCTCTCCAGTCATCACATTCCCTGTGAGAAATTATGAGTAGATTCTGTTATCAGTCTTTATCCGAATAACGCAGATAATAGACCAGAATATCTATAAACTCACTGTTCGTCGGTTTATCTGCCATTGTACACCCTGCCATTTCTTCCAGTGTATCCTTATGATTCATCCAACATAAGTTTACCAGTGTTCTTATGTTGTGTTCTACATTAGACGGCGTTGATTTATATTTTCTTGCAATGACCGGATAAATATCTTTGGTGACTTTTACCGGTCGCTCATAAATTTTCTGTGCCATTTCTACTGCATCCACAACATAATAATATCCTTTATACTTTGATGTTGCACCCAATTTTCTAATAACTCCATAAACTGCACTCATACATCGTTCCTCCTGTAACTTCCATAATCTGTGTTTTTACAGATTTGGATATCTCATTTATTTACACACATTTCTCTATAAGTAAATGAAAGTCACGATATTGGCTGCCCGGAAGCACCATTGCAGTCACTATTCTCTGTAACCCGTTATATTTTCTGCGGATTCGGCATATTCATTAAAATATCGGCAACTTAATAATAGGAATTCATAAGACATTTGTCAATACCAATGTAATTGTTTTCCACAAAAATAAGGAGCAAAAATTATTCTCTGCTCCTTATTTGATATTCTGTTATTCTGACAGGCGTATCTGTCCTCTCATTGATCTGCCGGTAAATTGCCTGCTTTCTATCTTATTTTGCAATCATCAGCAAAATTTCATTGCTTCTCTGAACAAATCTGGTCATTTCGTCCGGTGAAAGCTGTTTATGGCTCATCATCGCAAGGTCATACAACTGTTCACAGATAAGCGGAGCCTTGTCAGATTCCTGATTCTCTGCCAGATATTTAACCAATGGATGATTCGCATTCAGAACCAGTGTTTCCTGTCCGCCAAACATATTCGGATCCATTCCATACATATTATACATCTTCATCATATCCTGCATACGGCGGCTCTCTTCGGAAAGAGTCATCATTGCTGATACATTTTCATTTTTCAGATTCTCAACATGTACTTCCAGTTTATCTTTATTAAGGCTCTTGCGGAAAAGTTCTGTCAGTGCTTTGACAGTTTCTTCATCGGCAGTACCCTCACCCTTCATTTCTTCGGTCAGATCCGCATCAATACGCTTAAACTGTACTTCCTGATGTTTCTGCTCAAGACTGGAAATAAATGCACTGTCAATATTATGCTTCAGGATAACGGCATCTTTTCCTGCTTCCTTAAACATATTGATATACTGACTCTGCTGAACTTCATCAGTTACATAGAAAATTACTGTCTTCTCAGGTTCTTTCGCTTCCGCATTGTCTTTGTTTTCAGACTCTGCTGCATCTTCTTTCTTTTCTTCTGTCTGAGCCTCAGTTTCTTCTGTTTCTTTTTTATTCTCTTCAATGCAGTCCTTTAATGTGAGATATTTGCCATCAAGATTCTTAAAGAGTACATAATCTCCCATTTTCTCTGCAAACTTAGCATCTTTAATACAGCCATATTTAATAAACGGGCTGATATCATCCCAGTATTTCTCATAAGATTCTCTGTCAGTCTTGCACATTCCGGTAAGCTTATCTGCCACTTTTTTGGAAATGTATTCAGAAATCTTCTGTACAAATCCGTCATTCTGCAATGCGCTTCGTGACACGTTCAATGGAAGATCCGGACAATCGATCACACCTTTCAGAAGAAGCAGGAATTCAGGAATTACTTCCTTGATATTATCTGCGATAAATACCTGATTGTTATAAAGTTTGATCGTTCCTTCAATGGAATCATACTCTGTATTGATCTTCGGGAAGTACAGGATACCTTTTAAATTAAACGGATAATCCATATTCAGATGTATCCAGAATAACGGTTCCTTATAATCCATAAATACCTTGCGGTAGAATTCCTTGTATTCATCATCTGTACATTCATTTGGATGCTTCATCCAGAGCGGATTAATATCACTGATGGAAACCGGACGTTTATTGATCTTTACTTTATCCTTTGCAGGAGAAATTTCAACAACTTCCTTTTCACCTTTATCATTTTCTTTTTCTTCTGTCTTTGCTTCCTCATGAATATGTTCAACAACTACATCATCGTCTCTTAACTCAGATTCATCAATTGTCTCATATTCCTGAGGTGCATTTGCTTTGGAAAGGTAAATATGAACCGGCATGAAGGAACAGTATTTCTCAAGAATCTCACGCATACGGTATTCATTTGCAAATTCCAGGCAGTCTTCATTCAGGAACAGGGTGATTTCTGTACCAATCGTATTTTTGTTACCTTCCTGGATATCATATTCTGTTCCGCCATCGCAGGACCAGTGTACAGGCTGTGCACCTTCTGTATAGGAAAGTGTATCAATATGCACCTCATCCGCCACCATAAATGCAGAATAAAATCCAAGTCCAAAATGACCGATCATCTGATCATCTGTAGTTTTGTCTTTATATTTCTCAAGAAACTGAGTTGCACCTGAAAAAGCAATCTGGGTAATGTATTTCTCTACTTCATCAGCAGTCATGCCAATACCATTATCGATGAATTTCAGAGTTTTCTCATCAGGATTAACAATTACCTGAATCTCCGGTTTGTATCCTTCCGGAAAAGTATATTCTCCCCTTACTTCCAGTTTTTTCAGTTTAGTGATCGCATCGCATCCGTTGGAGACCAGCTCTCTTACAAAAATATCATGATCGGAATATAACCATTTCTTGATGATTGGGAAAATATTTTCACTGTTAATTGATAAATTTCCATGTTTTACAGCCATGCTGTCCACACTCCTTTTTGTTTTTAATCATTTGCCGCAACTTTATCTGTCAATATACTGCATTCTTATCTGCTCTGCCTCCGGAGCCAAAACTATCCTCTCCTGTTTATCCTTTGAAATAGCTTTTGACTCCTGTAAGTTGCTTCTCTGAAAGATATAGTAATACCATTTATTCCAAAAGTCAAGAAAAAATTAGCACTCACTAAAAATGAGTGCTAATAATTTTATATTTTACATATTCCCCTGTATTTTTTCTTCAGATAACTCTTATTTCTTTCGTCTTTTGTATACCACAACTCCCACAATACATCCCGCTGCAATCGCCAGAATAATCACAAACGGTGTGATGTTAGTCGTATCTCCTGTCTTTACCGCTGATTTCGCAGTTGCTCCATTCGGCTGCGGAGTCGGAGTTGCGGTTACAGTCTGCGCCTGTGTAATACTGAAATTCACCTGTTTAGTATCCTGCTCCCCTGTATTCTTCCATTCACTTCCATTATACTTCTGACGGTCAAATGTAACTGTCAATGTGTAGGTTCCGGCCTTCGTAATTCCAAATGCAGCAGTATAAGGTGCACTGCTCCAGCTATTTGTATTGATCACTTTCCAGTTATACGGTACATAGCGGACATCTCCCTTTCCCGGACTTTCATTGTCCATACCCGCTCCGACTGCTGTAAATGTAATCTTTGACTGTGTTGTATATCCATCTGAACTGATTCCTGTAATCTTATTATCTGCCGGATCTGCAATTTTCGCCTTGCGGGCAGCTTTAACCGTAAACTGAACTTTCACTTCTGCACTGATCTGCTGTTCATTATCAATCACAATTGACTCTGTATAGGAGCCGGCCTTTAAACCCGCCTTCGGGCGGATTTTAAATGTACAGCTCTCCCCCGGTGCAAGCTCTGTGGCTGAAAGTTTCCCGATTTTAAAGTTTTTACCTGACGGTGCATTTAAAGTTACATTTGTATTCCCCTCATTCGTCACTGTAACTTTCTGCGCTTCCGGTGCCTCACTATATCCTTCTTTTGCTTTTCCAAAATTCAGTTCTTCCGGTGTTACGGATAATTTATAAACCTTTTTCACCTCCGAAACAGTCGCAGAAGCTTTGATCGTTGTCAATACATCTTCCTGTCCTTCCGAACTGGTCTGGGCTATCTGAATACTGTCCAGATAATTGCCGACTTTCAGACCGGTCACCGGTACTGCTGTAAATGCAGCAGAATCTCCCGGCTCCAGCACTGATGCCGAAAGTTCCCCAATATCAAAATACTCTGCATATGGCTGCATCAGCGAAACAGTTGTAGTTCCTGTATTGGTAAGTGTAATGGTCGTCGCTTCAGGAGTATCATAACCTTCCTTCAGATCATCATAACTGAAAGATTCCGGATCTGCCTGAACTGCTGTGATCTGTTCCTGTTCTGCCTCTTTTACAGACACTTCCGCAGTTACCTGCGCTGCTACTTCCGAATCCTCTTCACTTTCAAATATCAGGGTATCACTGTAATCCCCCTTCGTCAGACCGGTTTTTGGCTGTACCATGAACATAAGAGAATCACCTTTTGCAATCTGTATTCCTGATACAGCTTCACTTCCATCTTCGTTCATCACCTCAAAATAATCTGATTTCGGTATCTTTAAAGTGACAGTTCCATCCCCTGTATTTGTTACGGTTACGGACAGTGTCTCATTGGCCTGTGTATAATTTTCTTCGATATCGCTGAAATTAAGACTTCCTGTATTTACATCAAGAGACTGTGCCTCAAGAGATGCATCTGCATTGTCACCTGCCGATGGAGCCTCGCTGTCATCCGGCGTCTCTGTCGGTTCTGCAGAAGGCTCATCCGAAGGCTTCAGATCTTCGTCATCTGATGAATCATCCTCACCTTCAACTGCAATCTTCGCTTCAAAAGAAACCTCAATACCTTCTTCCGTCCGGTATGTGATCATATCATCATATTCACCCGGTTCCAGCCCTTCCCTCGGCTGTATCCATACGCTTACAGATTCACCTGCACTCAGCGGTTCTGTAATATCCTGAACCATAAAATGTTCCGGACTGATCTCCTGAAAATTCAAGTTCTCATTTCCGGTGTTCGTAATCTGCACATACTGTGCTTCCACATCCTCAAGATCACTCTTTACTGTTCCAAAATCACAGATCTGATCTTCGCTGTCCTCTACAGTGACAGTCGCTTCGTAAGTCTTTTGATCTTTCTCTGATCCATCTGTCTGCACATTTCCGTTCTCATCCACCTGCAGCTGATCTTCTGTATAAATTTTCATCTGGGAATCATCAGTACCTTCTGTTGTTTCCTCCGGCTGACCTTTTGTGTTCTGAGATTCATCTTCCTGTTCATTCCCTGCATTCTGCTGTACATCTTCTGTTCTATCTACATCCTGATTTTCAGAATCCTGACTGCCTTCTGCATTATCTGCTGTTTCTTCCAGCTGTGCATCCTCTGTTCCATCTGCCGTTTCTTCCAGCTGTGCATTCTCTGTTCCATCTGCCGTTTCTGTCTGCTGTGTATCCTCTGCTTCCTGTTCCACTGCTTTCGCCTCTTCTTCAGTTGCAGCTACCTCTAACGTCTTTGCAGTAAGAGTACCTGTCAGTCCGCTTCCATCTACAGGGGTCAGATCAAGCACCAGTCTGCATCCCAGATCATCCTGAGTGATCGTATAGGTCTTCTCAGTACCTACCTGTGTTAACTCCTTCTCCCCGGTCTGTCTTGACCAGGAAAAAGTGAAATCTTCATCTGTAACCTCTTCCGGTGTAACCTTTGCATAATCTGCACTCAACGCTACGCCTACAGCTGCAAGTCCCTTAATCTTAAGCTTACCGCCCAATTCTCCTGACGGAGCTGCCGCAAAAACCATGGATGGAATCATTGAAATAACCATCATCACAGTCATTACAACTGCAAGAAATCTCTTTCTCTCCATCTGTAGTCCTCCTTTTCATTTATAATAAGATTTGTAATTATTCAGCAGCCGCTCTGAAGGTACTGAATAATTACAGTTCTGTGATGCTTCTGTGTCTGTCTGCCCTTTTCATTCCCATCACAGACCACAGCACCGTTTTTCTCTTTATAAAAGCATTATAGCATCGCATTTTCCGGAAATGTAATCTGTATTTTCTCCCTTAAAACAACTTCAGCCCCTGAGTATCAGAGTTCAATTTTCTCCAATATTCAGGGACCGAACTGTGTTTTACAGTTATTTCTCCGATATATCACGTGATATCCATAATTTGACCGAACAGTTTTTATCCTTCTACTATCAGATATTTTCCATCCGGCAGAGCAAATACTTCACTTGCATCTTCCAGTTCTTCATCTGACATTCCTTCCACATCAGCGCCTGACTCTTCCAGATATTCTCTCACTTCTTCAATAGAATCCACAACCTGCGCCATGCAATCCTCAAGGAATGCTTCCGCTGCTTCATATGATTCTGCTACCGCCTGTGGAAAAAGCTGCTCCTGATTTTCAAGAAACGTATTAATACATTCTTCTGTAAACAATTTAAATAACCTCCTCAATCTTTCCCTTTGCCCGGATCAGCTTCTCAAGGACCGGTTCAACCTGTTTTGTCATATAGGACGTAGCTGCCCGTACCCCCTCCTTGGAATGCTCCATGGCAAAGCCATATTTTACCGCTTTAAGCATCTCTATATCATTATATTCGTCTCCGAACGCAATACATTCTTCCGGCGAAATATGATATCTTTTCTGATATTCTCTGATTCCTTTTGCCTTGTTTGTTCCAAAAGGAATAAAATCAATCCACTCATTTCCCGAAGTGACAACAACACATTCTTTTCCAAATCTGTCCATCCAGTATTTCACAGATTCTTCTGTAAGGCCGGCCGGTTCAAACACAGCCAGCTTCATGATAGGAGCCGTCATCTCTTCCATGCTGTTTACAAATCTGCATTCATTTTTTACTTCATATAACATATGGTCATGAAATCTCTTTGTCTTCGGCATCAGGTAGTGGTAATCCTTTGCAGAACAGGTAAACTCGGCATTCTTCTTTTCCAGGATTGCAGAAATAATCTCCCCAGCCAGCTTTCTGTCAAAAGAATCCTGATACAGTACCTCGCCATGATCCACTGCCAGTGCACCATTCTCCGAAATATAGGAAATCTCTGAAGCAACAGGCGCAAACAGCTTTGTCATATTCGGATATTGCCTTCCACTGGCTGCTACAAACATAATCCCCAGTTCCTCTAACTGCCTGATCAGCGAAAAAATTTCTTCAGGCAGAGACTGTGCCTTATGTAAAAGTAACGTCCCATCCAGATCACTTGCAACCAACTTAATCATTTCCATGTTCCTCGCAAATTTTTACCAGATCTGTCGGTTTCTCAGCGACAAGATCTGCTCCATTCTCATTCAGTTCTTTTCGGTCACGAAAGCCCCATAGCGCACCTACTGTATACATTCCTGCTGCTTTACCGGTCTTCATATCTGTACTTGTATCTCCCACATACATACATTCTTCCGGTTTTACACCAAATTTTTCCGCAACCATAAGCGGACCATCAGGTGCCGGTTTCCTGCGGATTGCTTCACTCTGACCAACTACCATATCAAATTCCCCGTCAAAAAGCTGCGCAATTACTTTCACAGCTGCAGGATGAGGTTTATTTGAACAAACTGCCAGCTTCATTCCATGTTCCTTCAATTTCTTTAAGGTTTCCGGCATTCCCTTATAGGGAACTACTTTATACATCGGATCTGCTTCAAACATTTCCCGGTAAAGCTTCTGTCCCTCATCATAATGCGCAAGTTCCGGATCCCCCGCATCCTTAAGTGCGCGGCGAATCAGCATATTTGCCCCTTCTCCGCTGTAATATCTGAAATTATCCACCGGAAGTGTTTTCAACCCGAATTTTTCCATAATAATATTAGTCACATAAGCCATGGAATCCAGCGTATCAGCCAGTGTTCCATCCAAATCAAATATACATGCTTTAATCATCTTTTGTCATCCTCTTAAGTTAATTCCTGATTTCTTCATTTCATAAAATAATCTGGCAACCGGGAGTCCTACCACATTATTGTAATCTCCGTTGATCCCCTTTACATAAATTCCGAAAAGTCCCTGGATGCCATAGCTTCCAGCCTTATCCATAGGCTCTCCTGTAGCAACATACTCTCTGATCTCCTCATCTGAAACCGGATAAAACGTCACATCTGTACTTTCATAAAAAGTATGTTCTGTCCAGACTTTTTCTTTCTTTTCCCATACAGAAACGCCGGTATATACCTGATGAGTATTTGCCTGAAGTTTCTTTAATGTATTCACTGCATCCTCTGTATCATGAGGTTTGCCAAGGATCACATTCTCAAACACTACCACTGTGTCAGATCCGATCACAATTGTTCCGTCGGCACTATCTTTCATAGTGCGGATAACAGAAGCTGCTTTATCCGAAGCCAGCTGTTTTACTGCCTCTCCCGGATTGTCTGAGATACGATTCTCATCACCTGATGCAGGCAGCACTTCAAAATCCACGCCAGCCCGTTCCAACAGTTCTTTTCGTCTGGGTGAAGCAGATGCCAAAATAATTTTTCTCATAATAACCTCTTCTTTCCTGTCATAGTATACCTTGTATCTTTTTGGTATGCAACTGCTTTCATTAACTCTTTCCATAAAATTTCGCTTTTCTTTTTATCTGAAAAGTATTAAAATAACAATAACCTATAGCTGAATAAAATGGTGTCAGGAGTAAAAGATATTTTTATCCTGACTCGCTGTCAAAAATAGGAGAATATCAGAAAGGAGTTTATGATTATCATGGCTAAAATTAATAAATACTGGGGATATGTTGCAATAGGTGCCCTTACAGCAGCTGCTGCCGGTGCTGTAGCTGCCCTTATTGCCAAAAAAGGATCCTGTAAAGAGGATTTTGATTTTGAAGATGACTTTGATGATTTCGATCTGACTGATGAAAAGGAAACTGCTAAGGAAGATCAGGAACCTGCCGAAGATTTCCAGTCCTGGGAACATACAGGCGAACAGTCTGCAACAGATGACACCGAAAGCGAAGAAGCTGAAGAAGCTGCTGATACAGACGATTCTGAGAAGTCTTCCGATAAAGCTGCTGAAGTTGAGATTAAAGATGCAGAAGAGGAAGAAGATGCCGATGAACCCGAGAATTTTGAAGAGACTATGGACGCTGCATCTGAATCTGAAGAATAAACGTTACCGTTCACAGTAACGTAACCAAAAAGGAATGTTACTTCACGATTATACAATCGTAAAAGCAACATTCCCTTTTTATTCTGATTATATTACTATTTCAGTCTCATTATGCTTTCGGAAGTTTAAATGAGCTCTTCAGAGACACGATACGGTTGAATACCGGTGCACCCTCTTTAGAATCATGGATATCTGCACAGAAAAATCCTGTTCTTACGAACTGGAAGCTGTCATAGCCTTTTGCTTCCATAAGTGCTGGTTCTACATATGCAGTAACTTTTGTCAGAGAGTTCGGATTTACATTCAGAGAACCATCTTCTTTGTTGTATACACCCTTCTCCTCGTCTACGATATTCTCATAGAGACGTACTTCTGCTTTTCCTGCCTGACTTGCTTCTACCCAGTGAATGGTTCCTTTTACTTTTCTGCCATCCGGCGCATTGCCACCCTTTGTTGCAGGATCATAAGTACAGTGTACAACACGTACAGTTCCATCTTCATCAGCTTCATATCCTGTACAGGTTACAAAATATGCGTTCATAAGACGAACCTCTGTGCCCGGGAACATTCTCTTATATTTCTTAGGCGGATCTACCATGAAGTCTTCTCTCTCAATATAGAGTTCTCTGCCAAACGGTATTTTACGGGTTCCCAGTTTTTCATTCTCCATATTGTTCGGAGCTTCCAGATATTCTACTTCGCCTTCCGGATAATTATCAATCACAAGCTTGATCGGATCAAGAACAGCCATCAAACGTGGACGTTTCAGTTTCAGATCCTCACGGATGCAGTATTCAAGCATTGCATAGTCAACAGAGCTGTTTGCTTTGGATACACCGCAGAGTTCTACAAACATTTTGATGGATTCCGGTGTAAATCCACGGCGGCGCAGTGCTGCGATGGAAACCAGACGCGGATCATCCCATCCGTCTACGATGCCTTCCTCTACCAGTTTCTTGATATAACGTTTACCTGTAACTACATTTGTCAGATACAGTTTTGCAAACTCGATCTGCTTCGGTGGCTGTGGGTATTCCAATTCTTTTACAACCCAGTCATACAGTGGTCTGTGATCCTCAAACTCCAGAGTACAGATGGAATGTGTGATTCCCTCAATCGCATCCTCGATGGGATGGGCGAAATCATACATTGGATAGATGCACCATGTATCACCTGTTCTGTGGTGAGTCATATGAGCAACACGATAGATAACCGGGTCGCGCATATTCATGTTCGGAGATGCCATATCGATCTTGGCACGAAGCACTTTCTCTCCGTCTGCATATTTGCCTTCTTTCATCTCTTCAAAAAGCTGCAGGTTCTCTTCTACGCTTCTGTTTCTGTATGGACTTTCTTTACCCGGCTCTGTAAGAGTTCCACGATATTCACGGATCTGATCTGCTGTCAGGTCACATACATAGGCTTTGCCTTTCTGGATCAGCTTTACAGCAGCTTCATACATCTGTTCGAAATAGTCAGATGCAAAAAACAGTCTGTCTTCCCAGTCTGCACCAAGCCATTTGATATCTGCTTTGATGGATTCTACAAACTCACTCTTTTCTTTGGTCGGGTTTGTATCATCAAAACGCATGTTGAACTTGCCGTTATATTCCTGTGCAAGACCATAGTTTAAAAGAATAGATTTCGCATGACCGATATGAAGATATCCATTCGGTTCCGGCGGGAAACGCGTATGCACGGTGTCATAAACACCCTCTGCTAAATCTTTATCAATGATATTCTCAATAAAATTTTTGGAAACTGTTTCGTTCTCCATCTTTTTCCCTCCTGTTGTCGTATTTTATACTGTTTTATCACACATCTATATATAAAAAATACAACTGAATATTTTTTATGTCGAATGAATTTATATTATCATTGGAAATTCCATCTGTCAACCGTTTACACAACAGTGACAGGCCTTATATTTCTCAGACGTTACTGTTCACTCCGTTCACAGTAACGTAGCCAAAATTCATTCCAGATTGCC
>OGPR01001725.1_pt1 | contig 17237 bp, 12 predicted proteins | sample 1552981 | NCBI WGS metagenome assembly OGPR01 (sample SAMEA2580260, study PRJEB22360) | human gut metagenome | biome: human gut; feature: human-associated habitat; material: faeces | place: Denmark | collected 2008/2010 | reverse complement strand
ATATCAGCCTTCCGGTCGGGCACTGGCTCTTGTATGTATATGGTTTCTGTGCAGGTATTTTTGTGGGATGTATTGCGGTGGCACTGGCAGAAATATTAAATACTTTTCCGATCCTGTTCCGGCGTCTGTATATCAACCGTGGACTCAGTGGTGTTATGATTGCCATGGCACTGGGGAAAATGGCTGGTTCTTTTTATTATTTCTTTTTTGGTTACGGGCTTCCGAAATATTGGTAAATCCATATTTTCTAATTGCAATCTTCTTTGTGACTGGCGTATAATAAAAGGTATGATTAGTTTCAGGAGGATTTTAAATGGGCAGATATGCATTGGATATGGAAAAATATGCAGATTTGGCAAGGACTGCATCTGCTGAGGGATGCGTGTTATTGAAAAATGACAACAGTACCCTGCCACTTAAAAAAGGAGATAAAGTTGCTGTATTTGGGCGCATGGCGTTTCATTATTACAAGAGCGGACTTGGCTCGGGCGGACTGGTAAATACACGCTATGTGGTTGGAATCCTTGATGCGCTGCGCGCCTGCAAAGATATTGCGCTGGATGAAGAACTGATTGGGATCTACGAAAAATGGATCAAAGACCATCCATATGACGAAGGTGAGGGATGGGGGCTGGTTCCGTGGTCACAGGAAGAAATGCCCGTGACGGAAGAGATGCTTCAAACCGCATCCGGGGATGATGTGGCACTGGTGATTCTTGGACGTACGGCGGGGGAAGACCAGGACAATACGGACAAGCCGGGCAGTTATAAGTTGACACGGACAGAAGAAGACCTGATCCGTAAAGTGAGCAGTCAATTTTCACGCACGGCCGTTATTTTAAATGTGGGAAATATCATTGATATGAAATGGGTCAGAGAATTTGATCCGGCAGCGGTACTCTATGCATGGCAGGGAGGTCAGGAAGGTGGAAACGGTGTCTGTGATGTACTTATGGGGCGTGTGAATCCGTGCGGAAAACTGACCGATACGATTGCAGAGGATATCAGTGACTATCCATCCACGTCAAATTTCGGGGATTTACAGAAAAACTATTATAAAGAAGATATCTATGTGGGATATCGGTATTTTGAGACATTTGCCAAAGATAAAGTTTTGTATCCGTTTGGATTTGGATTGTCGTATACTTCTTTTTCCGTGCAAGCGTCTGCAGAAGAAAAGGACGAGCATACGGTCTGTGTAAAGGCAACAGTGAAAAATACCGGAACAAAACCGGGGAAAGAAGTGCTTGAAGTATATGCCAAAGCCCCACAGGGGGTACTGGATACACCGGTGCGTGTTCTTTGTGGATTTGCAAAGACAAAGGAACTGGCAGCAGGGGAAGAAGAGCATATTATTCTGGAGATTCCGAAAAATACATTTGCCTCCTATGATGACAGTGGTGTAACCGGACACAGGGACTGTTTTGTGCTGCTGGAGGGTACTTATACCATTTATGTGGGAACCGATGTGCGGACGGCACAAAAGGCAGGCAGTTATCCGCAGACGTTTACGGTGATTGAACAGCTTGAGGAAGTCTGTGCACCGCAGAAACCGTTTGCCCGTATGACAAGAAAGCCGGGTGATGTGATCGGATATTCCGATACACCGGAACGGATCTATGGTCCGTATGACCGCGTGGAAAAACCGGCAGAGATTTCACAGACTGGCGATAAAGGCTATCGTCTGGAAGATGTATATGACAAAAAGATTTCCATGGAGACATTTGTGGCACAATTATCGGACGAGGATCTGATTATGCTGTTCCGCGGAGAAGGCATGTGCAGTCCGAAGGTGACTCCGGGTACTGCAGCGGCATTTGCAGGACTGACTCCGTCTTTGAGGAAGTTTAGAATTCCGGCAGAATGTGCATCGGACGGACCATCCGGAATACGTATGGACTGCGGAACAAAGGCGTTTTCCCTTCCGAACGGAACGCTGCTCGGATGTACATTTAACTGTGAACTGGTGCGTCAATTATATGAAATGACAGGGCTTGAACTGCGGTTAAACCGTGTAGATGCATTGCTCGGACCGGGATTGAATATTCACAGAAATCCGTTGAACGGACGAAACTTTGAGTATATTTCCGAAGATCCGTTTTTAACCGGAAAAATGGGAGCCGCACAGCTGCAGGGACTTAATATTGCAGGTTCCACAGGAACCATCAAACATTTTGCGGCAAACAATCAGGAAACGAAACGACATGAGGCAGATTCGATTATTTCCGTGCGGGCACTGCGGGAAATTTATCTGAAGGGATTTGAAATTGCGGTAAAAGAAGGGCCGGCTCGCTCTGTTATGACTACCTATGGCCCGGTCAACGGGGTGTGGACTGCAGGAAGTTATGATCTCAATACCATTGTATTGCGCAAAGACTGGGGATTTTCCGGCATCGTTATGACCGACTGGTGGGCAAAGGCAAACCATGAGGGACAGCCATCGGATCCGCGTATACATGCGGTCATGGCAGCGGCACAGAATGATGTATATATGGTGACTGCAGACGCGCAGGATATGCAGCAGGATGATATGCTCGAAGAATTCCAGAAGGGAAATCTTACGAGAGGACAGCTGCAGAGAAATGCCATCAATATATTGCAGTTTGTACTAAAATCCCCGGCGATGCTTTATGAGATGGATAGGATTTCTCCGGAAGAACTTAAAGACCGGAAGAATGCTGCAAAAGATGATCCGGATGTCTCAAAGATGATGAAATTTGTGACAGATGAGCAGGGAAATATCCGCATTTCCGGTGGCGGCTGGGATACACATCAGGGAAAAGAAATACTTGCGGATCTGGATATGAAAGCCGGAAGTTATGAACTGCAGATGAAAGTGAAATCAAATCTGGATGATCTGGCACAGCTTCCGGTAACAGTATATCTGGATAATATCATCAAAGGAACACTGTCATTTAGGGGATCGAAAGGGCAGTGGGTGACACAGCAGATCCGGTTTGATACATTCGAGGGACATCATTATATGAAATTATATTTTGGGGCAACCGGACTTACGGTAGATCATATAGCGTTTCAGCTGTCCGGGGGCGCAGACAAGGAGCAGTAAGACATGAATGTTTTAAAGGTAAAAAAGGGAGAAACGCTTGCCAGAAAACAGGACAAGGTGATGGAATGGTATCTGATTCAGGAGGGATCGGTGATCCGGCAGTTTGCATTTGCAGAGATCATTATGCACCGGAATGCAATTGTGGGTATTCTCGAGAACGAATGGTTTGCCTGCGATTATGTGGCAAATGAAGATACGACATTGATTGTGATTCCATGTAAAAATGCACAGGATCTGCGGAAGATTTTGTCCGAACATGAGAATTTCCGCCCGATTTTTTTGCGTACGGCAGTGGAACAGCGGCATCAGGCACTGTGTCTGTATGCCAGTCTGCAGAAAAAATGCATGCTTTTACATAATGCTGCGGAAACGTTGTACAGCGAATACAAAAATCTGTGCAGCGAGAAGCTTCTTGATGAACAGGATTTTCCGCGTATGGAACAGTTTGCAGCTTTAAAAATGCAGCACCGTGCGGAAAACTGGGAGATTGCAAACAGTAACAGTCTGGTCCGGAGTTATCTGAAAGAATATATGCAGCTGATGATCAAAGATGACAGTCTGTGTGTGGGAGCAATCATGGAGGCGGCGGCACAGATGCGTCGTGTGACACAGGGAATCGGCGAGATGGTAAATTATCTGCAGTACAACAGGGATATTTTATTTTCAGATTCCAGAGATGATATTTTTCGTCTGTTTTTTGCAATGGCAGTCCAGCAGTCGCAGAAAAAGCAGGACATTTCCGAGATCAAAAAGCGTCTGTTAAATATGGTGGATGTCATGACAAAGCTTGATGTATACGACAAAAAGCAGATGGCGGAGGCACATGAGCTCTGCGAGAATTACGACTTTACCAAGGAGTCCGAAGGACGTATCAATATTATGCGTGAGGATTGTATTGCACATATTATGGAGTATGCAGGATATGGCAGCGATATGATCAGGGATTTCCACAGCATTGTGCAGCAGTACCGGGAGCTGCCGGATATGATGTCTACAGACAATGAGGCGAGACAGCTGCGCAGGGAAATCACAAAGGTCTTTTACGATATTTATACCAAGGCGTTTATGAGATCAGTTGAGGAACTGGTCAAGCCGTCACCGATCATGATGATGTTTTTCAATTTTGGGTTTATGGATGCGGAGGTGCTGGGGGAAACTAACACAAATGCACTGTATAATCTGACGGATTCGCTTGGATTGTTTCACTCTGCAAATGTCTATACGGTTTATGACTGGCTGGTACAGATTTATCAGGGAAAGAAAGAACCGTCCCGCAATGAATTTGACCAGGATTTCAATGCATTTCTGCTGGAAGAAAAGAGAACTGGGAATATTACGGAAGAGCAGATGCAACAGTATAAAAATGACCGCAGGCAGAAAGTACAGTTTGAGATCCACAATATGTTTACCTCCGGAAACCGTGTGACCTATGGCCGTGTGACTACATTCTGTCCGGTTCTGATGGAAGAGGATTTCATCAACACCGTGGAAAAGATGGCAGTTACCGCAGAAAAAATTGCCGATGCCATCAATAAGGTGCGCTGTGTGGATTATTCTGCACTCTATCATGATGTCATGTTTTCCGATCCGGATCGCGGAATCAATCAGGAATGGATCAAAAAGGAAATTCTGCCGGATGTGATTCTGATGCCAAATGCCGGAACCCGTACCCTGATGTGGCAGGAGACATCCGGGGCCAAGATTGATACACCAGCGCGTTTTCTGTTTCCGATCTTTTCCGCAGTGGATCTCGATGATCAGATGGTGGAATGTATCGGCCGATACCGCTGGGAGATCTGCAGACGTGTGCAGGGTGTATACTGGAACGATATCCGGGAGAAATCGCTTACGGCGGAGTACTGTGATTTTATTCAGTATTATCGCAAAAATTCAGATCTTTCTGCAGATGCAAAGGAAAAGATCAAGACTGCATTGTCCCGTGCGCGCAACAGTTACCGTGAGGTATTTGTCAAGGATTATCAGGCGTGGATGAAGTATGAGTCACAGGGAAGTTTCCGACTGAATAAAGTGGCAAGAGATATTCTGGTAAGGTATTGTCCGTTTGCAAAGGATATCCGCCAGGGACTGGCCACCAATCCACAGTATCAGAATGCATTTCACAGACTTGATGCGGAAAACAGAAAGAAACTGCAGAGGTTTCGTTCTGTTTACGATAAATATGAAGCAGCCGGCGGAGAGATCACACCGGAACTGAAAGAAAATCTACGGTTTTATCAGATGTAGGAACGGATATGGAATATATAGCTTATGTAGAGACCCCGTATAAAGAAAAATTTGGAATTCCCAGACAGAGCGGGCTGGCGGAGAGCACCTGTGGAGAGATCATTTTCACACCGAAATTCCGGAATCCGGATGCAGTGCGTGGAATCGAAGAGTTTTCCCACCTGTGGCTTCTCTGGGAGTTTTCGAGGGCAAAGCAGGATACCTTTCATGCAACGGTAGCACCTCCCCGTCTGGGAGGAAAAGAAAAACGGGGCGTGTTTGCCACACGTTCCCCCTTTCGCCCGAATTCGATCGGTCTTTCGTGCGTGAAACTTGAAAAAGTGCGCATCGATCAGAAGCTTGGACCGGTTCTTACGGTTTCCGGGCTGGATCTGCTTGATCACACACCGCTTTTTGATATCAAACCGTATCTGCCGTACGTGGATGCCCATCCGGAGGCAGAAAACGGTTTTGCGGAAGAATTCCGGGAGTTTCAGATACCGGTAGTATTTCCGGAGGAATTGCAGGCACAGATTCCGGAACATCTGCGAGGACCGCTTCTTGAGGTTCTTGCACAGGACCCCAGGGCAGCATACAACAAAAAGCCGGATTATATCTACGGGATGGCATTTGATGATTATGACATTCGGTTTACGGTGGCAGAGGGAATCCTGACGGTAAAAGAGGTCACAAGGCGCACGCAGGAATGGAAAAAAGTCAAGTGAGAGTTGCGCTTGTGCGGGGAAAGTCTTATAATAGAAACATCAAAAGTCAAAAACGCGAAGAAATTCGTGTAGTAGTGAGGTAAGAGGATGAAAGAGTTAAAAGAGTACATTCGCAGTATCCCGGATTTCCCGGAGAAGGGAATTATTTTCCGTGATGTCACAAGTGTACTGCAGGATGCAGATGCACTGAAGCTTTCCATTGATGAACTGGCAAAACGCTTGGAGGGCGTTGATTTTGATGTGATCGCCGGAGCAGAATCCAGAGGTTTTATCTTTGGGGCACCACTTGCTTATGTCATGCATAAGCCGTTTGTACCGATTCGTAAAAAAGGAAAACTGCCGTGTGAGACAGTTGAAAAAACATATGATCTGGAGTATGGTACGGCAACGATTGAAATGCATAAAGATGCTGTTAAAAAAGGAGAAAAGGTTGTACTTTTGGATGATCTGATTGCAACCGGCGGAACCATGAAAGCTGCTGCAGAACTGGTAGAGGAACTTGGCGGTGAAGTGGTAAAGATGTTGTTTCTCATAGAGTTAAGCGATCTCAACGGACGGGAAGTCTTAAAGGACTATGACGTGGACTCTGTCGTACAGTTCGAGGGAAAATAAAACCTGGTTTGAGACAGGCATAAAAGAATGGATAAAAGCCCTTCGCGCTATGGGGCACACGATGGTGTGCTTTATGGTTGTGGGGGGCTTTCTAATATTTGATTGTAAATAAAAAGGTAATTTGTTATTATAATCTTATCAGCGTTTTAATGGCGAAACGATTAAAATCTATCTGTTTGGAAAATATGAGCAGTATGAGATCATTGAAATTGAAAAACGAGCGGAGGAAAGAGCATGGCAGAAGTAGAAGGTAGTAAAGATTTGATAAGTGTATTATGGAGTGGCGCAGATATTCTCCGATCCAAGATGGATGCAAATGAATATAAAGATTATTTACTTGGAATTGTATTTTATAAATATCTTTCGGATACATTTTTAATTAAAGTTTATGATTTGATTTATGATGAAAAGCCGAAGAGTTTAAAAGTTGCATTGGATGCATACAAAGAAGCACTGGAAGACGAAAGTGCTGAGGAACTGAAAGAGCAGATAAAGTCAGAATGTCATTACTTGATTGAACCGCAACTTACCTATACGTGTTTTGCTGATGCGGCGAGAAACAATGCATTCAATCGGGAGTTATTGCAAAAAGCTTTTAACAATATTGAACAGAGTGATCCATTGTTTGTAGATTTATTTACAGATATTGATTTGTACTCTAATCGTTTGGGAAATGGAGATCAGAAGCAAAGTGATACCATATCCAGTCTTGTTAAGGAAATTGATAAGGCAGATTTGTTGAATTCAGACGCAGAGATACTTGGAAATGCATATGAATATTTGATTGGACAGTTTGCGTCAGAGACCGGAAAAAAGGCAGGAGAATTTTATACACCACAAGCAGTTTCAAAGATATTAACAAAGATTGCAATTGCAGGGCAGGAAAACAAAAAGGGATTATCTGTATATGATCCATGCATGGGTTCTGGGTCTCTTTTGTTAAATGCCAAAAAGTATGCCACTGAACCAGGTTATATTAAGTATTATGGGCAGGAGCTAAATACTTCTACTTATAATCTGGCACGTATGAATATGTTTTTACATGGAATTACTCCGGAGAATCAGGTACTTCGCAATGGTGATACGCTGGATGGAGACTGGCCGACAGGAGAAGAGACCGATTTCAACATGGTACTTATGAATCCACCATACTCTGCAAAATGGAGTGCAACAGCCGGATTTTTACAAGATGAAAGATTCAGCGACTATGGAGTATTGGCTCCAAAATCAAAAGCGGATTATGCTTTTTTACTTCATGGTCTGTATCATTTAAAAAGTAATGGAACAATGGCAATTGTATTACCTCATGGGGTTCTGTTCCGAGGGGCAGCAGAAGGAAAAATCAGAGAAAAATTGCTTCGTGCAGGGAATATTTATGCAGTAATTGGATTGCCTGCCAATTTATTTTATAATACTTCAATTCCTACTTGTATCATCGTTTTAAAGAAACACAGAGATGGAAGAGATGTGTTGTTTATTGATGCATCAAAGAAATTTGACAAAGGGAAAAAGCAAAATGCCATGACAGATGAACATATAGAAGCTGTTATGGAGTTGTACAGTAAAAGAGAAACAGTAGAAAAAGAGTCCTATCTTGCAAATTTTGAGGATATTGAGAAGAATGATTTTAATTTGAATATTCCGCGTTATGTAGATAATTTTGAAAAAGAGGAAGAAGTCGATATAAATGCTCTTTTAACGCAGATGGATCAGACGGATAAGGAATTGGAACAGGCGCAGGGAGAATTTCTATCTTTACTTAAAGATCTGACATCTACGGATGAAACTATTATGTCCTCGTTGAATGAACTGATTAGGAAGATGGAGGGGTGATAGCGATGGGAAAACCTAAAATTAGATTCAAAGGGTATGAAGACGATTGGGAACAGCGTAAGCTAAAGGATTACCTTGAAGTTTCAAGAGAAAAGAACAAAACTGAATCTTATGGAAAAGAGGATGTACTGTCTGTTTCTGGTGAGCATGGAATAGTGAATCAGATAGAATTCCAAGGTAGATCATTTGCAGGAGTATCAGTAGCAAATTATGGTGTAGTTGAAGCTGGCGACGTGGTTTATACTAAGTCACCATTAAAATCCAATCCATATGGAATAATAAAGACAAACAAAGGAAAAACGGGCATTGTATCGACTTTATATGCAGTATATAAACCAAGAATGAATACAAATTCAGAGTTTGTGCAAATTTATTTTGAATTGGATTCTCGCATGAATTCATATATGCATCCATTGGTAAATAAAGGTGCTAAAAATGATATGAAGGTTTCTGATGAGAATGCATTGAAGGGTCCGGTTGCCTTTCCAGAATTGGAAGAACAAAATGCAATTACGCAGTATTTTGACAAGCTAGACCGCCTCATCACTCTTCACCAGCATAAGTGTGATGAATTACAAAAATTAAAGAAATTTATGTTACAAAATATGTTTGTGTAACAGTTTTATAATTATTTTTAAATGCGAAATGTAAAATGAATATAAAATATTTGAATTGAATAAAAATACGCAAAAGAAATATACTTACGATGTAATCTAGTGAAGTATTAGATTTAGGGAAAGAGGGTAAGAATTATGATGTATCCGTTTATGACGTTAAATGATGAAACAGAAATTGTGCATTCGGATATGAATGCAGATGGAACAGTAAAAGTTTATATTGAAACCCCGGATAAAAAAGATGGATTTCATAATATGACATGTTATTTGCCGACTTATGAAATAAAAGAAATCAATGGATATTCAGATAAACAGGTTGAAGAATTTGTGGAAATTATTAAATCAACGGCACATTTGATTATGGAATTCGCAAAAGAAGGGGGATTTGAGCATGCCTCAGGTTTTTAAGGTAGGAGCCTATTGGATATATTTTTGGGCAAATGAAGGGAAACCGTTGGAACCAATACATGTGCATATTGCAGAAGGACGTCCACATCAGAATGCAACGAAAGTGTGGATTACATCTGCCGGAAAATGCATTGTTGTGAATAACATATCAAATATTCCACCAGTTGCTTTGAGAAATATTGTAAGGATTATTGAAGCAAGAAGTGACGAAGTAAAACAAAAATGGTTTGAGTATTTTGGAGAGATACGGTATTTTTGTTAAACGCTTTATATTATCGTAAGTTTTTATAAAAAGAAAAATAGAAGTGAAAACTTGGGAACAGCGTAAGTTGGGAGAAGTTGCTCAAGAATTCAAAAGTGGAAACTCTTTGAAGGCAGATGAGATAGATATAACAGGCGATTATCCAGTCTATGGCGGGAACGGTTTAAGAGGGTATACTTCGACCTACAATCATGATGGAGAATACGCGTTGATTGGTCGGCAGGGTGCTTTATGTGGAAATATGAACTATTCTGTTGGAAAGGCTTATTTTACTGAACATGCGGTAGTTGTAAAAGCTGATGAAAACAATGATACCCGGTTCTTATATTATATGTTGGATACAATGAATTTAGGGCAGTATTCAGACCAATCAGCGCAGCCTGGACTAGCGGTAAATAAGCTCGTAAAGTTAGAAAATCAGTTTCCTATGAAAGAGGAACAACAGCGAATAGGATGGTATTTTAGCAACATTGACCACCTCATCACTCTTCACCAACGTAAGTGTTATAGATTTATTGATATTGCGTTGGACGCTTGGGAACAGCGTAAGTTATCTGATATTTATGCTTCTATAGGAAATGCATTCGTTGGAACTGCTACACCATACTATGTTGAAAGTGGGCATTTTTATTTAGAGTCAAATAATATTAAGGATGGTCAGATAAATCATAACTCAGAAATCTTTATTAATGATGAGTTTTATGAAAAGCAAAAAGATAAGTGGTTACATACAGGTGATATGGTTATGGTTCAGTCGGGACATGTTGGTCATGCAGCTGTAATACCTGAAGAATTGGACAATTCAGCCGCCCATGCTTTAATTATGTTCAGACATCCAAAGGAGAAAATTGAACCATACTTTCTAAATTATCAGTATCAAACAAACAAGTCTAAAAAGAAAATAGAGGAAATTACAACTGGTAATACAATTAAACATATACTTGCTTCAGATATGCAAGAATTTGTTGTCGACATAACAAATTATGATGAACAAAAGAAGATCGGCTCATATTTCCAAAAACTCGACCACCTCATCACTCTTCACCAGCATAAGCTATTTTGCGCAAAAAATGTAATGAAATACATAACAACCGATATAAACACACCCAAAAAGGAGGCTATTATGGCAGAATTAGAGTCCGTGATAGAGCAGAAACTTATTGAACAACTGATTTATGGTGATTCACAATGGACGTATCGCGAAGACTTAAAAACAGAAGCAGATCTTTGGAAGAATTTCAGATATATTCTTGAACAGAATAATAAGGAACGTTTAAATGGAGAGCCACTTTCGGATGCAGAATTTGAACAGGTAAAGAATCAACTGCAGTTTTCATCATTCTATAAGGCTGGCGAATGGTTAGTTGGTGAAAATGGAAAAGTAATGGTACACGTACAAAGGGATACCGAACGGTTGCATCTTGTTGTGATGAATCATGAGCATATTGCAGGTGGAAGCAGTGTTTATGAGGTGATTAATCAGTACAATGCGTTAAAAATGGATGAGGATAGTAGTGTAAATGCAAGAGACCGAAGATTTGATGTTACTCTTATGATTAATGGATTGCCGATGATTCATATAGAATTGAAAAATAAGCAGCATTCTTATATGGATGGATTCTGGCAGATTAAAAAATATATTGGAGAGGGAAAATTTACGGGAATATTCTCAGCTGTACAGATGTTTGTAATCAGTAATGGGGTTGATACAAAATATTTTTCAGCTGCAAGTGATAGCGAATTGAATCCGAAGTTTATCAGTGGATGGCTGGATAAGGAAAATAACGCAGTTTCCGATTACCTTGTTTTTGCAAAAAGTGTGCTTCGTATTCCGGAGGCACACGAGATGATCGCGAGATATACAGTATTGGATGAAGAGGCAAAGCGTTTGATTTTGTTGCGCCCTTATCAGATCCATGCAATAGAAGCAATTCGTGATGCTTCTAAGACTGGAAAATCTGGTTTTGTATGGCATACAACTGGATCAGGAAAAACCTTAACTTCTTATAAAGCTACCAGAAATTTGTTAATGGATATTCCAGCGATTGATAAAGCTATCTTTTTAATTGATCGAAAAGATCTGGATACGCAGACCACCATGGCATTTCAGGCATATGCGAATAATGATCTGATAGATGTAGATGAGACAGACAATGTGTTTGATTTAAAGAAAAAGTTGAAATCAGTTGATCGTCAGGTGATTGTGACAACGATCCAGAAATTGCAGAGATTAATTACCAGAAAATTGCAGGAAGGTACACCGGAATATCACAAAATTAAAAACCTGAAAATTGCATTTGTTGTAGATGAATGTCATAGAGCTGTCACTCCTGGAATAAAGCGGGAAATAGAAAGATTTTTTGGAAATTCCTTATGGTATGGATTTACAGGCACTCCCCGGTTTGCGGAAAATCCATATCCACAGATGGGAGATCTGCCCCGTACTACACAGGAATTATATGGAGATTGCCTGCATAAATATACGATTCAGAATGCCATTCATGATAATGCTGTTTTAGGATTTCAGGTGGAACATAATGGACCCAAAAATAAAAAGGATGAAACGGACAGTAATCTTTATGTAACCGAAAGTCATATGTTGAAAGTACTCGAGGTGATTTTGAATAAATCTTATTATAAGTTGGGATTTCAAAATGGAAAAGGAAAGACATATGAGGGGTTACTTACAACGAGTTCCATCCAATTGGCACAAAAATATTATGATTTGTTGAAAATGGTAAAGGAAGGGAAGACAACACTTAAAATAGATGAAAAAATAAAACAGGTATTACCGGATTTCCCAAAGTTTGCAATTACTTATTCCGTAACAGAAAACGAAGAAGGTTCCCATGTAAATCAGCAGAAGATGCAGGAATCATTAGATGATTACAATAAAATGTTTGGAACAAAATATGAGATTTCTCAAATACAGGGATACAATGGAAATCTGAATAAGCGTCTTGCAAGGAAGGATGCAAAATATAAGAGCAGAAATGAGCAGCTGGATCTGGTGATTGTAGTCGATCGACTCCTGACCGGTTTTGATGCACCGTGTCTGTCAACGATATTCATTGACAGACCGCCAATGGGACCGCACGATTTGATTCAGGCATTTTCCAGAACAAATCGTATTTATGATAAAAATAAAGTATATGGTCAGATTGTTACATTTCAGGCACCCAAATTATTTAAGGAGAGTGTTGACAATGCGGTACGATTGTACTCTGCAGGAAGTACACAAACAGCTCTTCTGGCAGATTGGAAAGAGGTGGAATCGGCATTTCGCAAGTCATTAAAAGCACTTCGAGTATCTGCAGAGACTCCGGAAGAAGTTCCGGGAATGTCAATAAAAGAGAAAAAAATATTTGTTAAGCTGTTTCAGGATTTTGACAAGTTTTTTGCGCAATTAAAATCATTTACACAGTATGAAGATAATATGCTGGCTGGATATGGTATTACGGAAGATGAGTATACGGATTATGCAGGACAGTACTTAAATGCAAAAGAGGAAATTAAAGAAGATACCGATGGTCAAATTGATGATCCGGGAGTGCCTGTCGTAGATGAAGATTATGAATTAATGGCATACAGTCATACAAAGATTGATTATGAGTATATTATCAATCTGATCCAGAACATTGTATCACCAGATGAAGAATCACAGGATGTTACACAGGAACAGAAACAAAAGCAGATGGATGAGGTAAAGCAATATGTGGAAGAACTCAGAAAAGATAATCCGAAAGTAGCTGAGATAATGACCACTTTAATTGGAGAAATTGAGCAGGATGTAAATAAGTATAAAGGACAGTCCATTCTGAATATTGTTGAAAATATGAAACAAGAGTGTATTGAAAAAGTAGTTACAGATTTTTGTATTACATGGTATACGTCTAAAGATGATGTTATGTATGCGGCAATGCATTATCGAAATGGAGAGATCCCGAATGAGAGTGCAATTAAAGAGACAGCAAATTTTACCAGTTACAAAGAAGTACAGGAGAGAGCAATTCCAAAATTTAAATATTATACAATGATGATTGCTGAGTTAAGAAAAACTCTGGATGAAGAAATTAAACCTCTTATGAACCATTAGGATTGATTTGTATATATAAATATTCTTTACTGTTCTTATCAGCGTAAGTAGTACAGGAAACGGAGGTGCTTATGCGAAATGATGAGAACACCACAGAACTTTTCTGTAATTATTATAAGGAATGGGTTAATGTATATAAGAAGGATGCCATAAGAGAAGCAACTTTGGCAAAATACCGAATGACACAAAAGTGGGTAGAAAAACTGGTGCCGGATTTGAAAGTATCTGAACTTACAAGAACGATGTATCAGCAGCTTTTAAATGATTATGCAAAAGAACATGAAAGACAGACAACACTTGATTTTCATCATCAGTTGAAAGGAGCAATTCTGGATGCCGTTGATGAGGGACTGATAGAAAGAGATCCTACAAGAAAAGCAATTATTAAAGGAAAAACACCAAAAGTAAAAAAGATTAAATATCTCAATCAGTTTGAACTTCATACATTGATTGCACATCTTGACATAAAGGAAAAACCAAATTGGGATTGGTTTATTCTATTGGTTGCCAAAACGGGTATGCGTTTTTCAGAAGCACTTGCAATTACTCCAGCAGATTTTGATTTTGCAAGGCAGACATTATCGGTAAGCAAAACCTGGGATTATAAAGGAACAGGTGGTTTTTTACCTACTAAAAACAAGTCGTCGGTCAGAAAAATACAAATAGATTGGCAAATTGTTGTAAAGTTCTCTGAATTGGTTAAAAATCTGCCGGAGGATAAGCCGATTTTTGTAGGAGAAGAAAAAATATATAATTCAACGGTTAATGATGTTCTTGCGAGGCATTGCAGGGATTGTGGTATTTCAGTGATTTCAATTCATGGGCTTCGACATACACATGCATCACTGTTATTATTTGCAGGAGTATCCATTGCCAGTGTAGCAAGACGCTTGGGACATGCCAGTATGACTACTACCCAGAAAACATATTTACATATTATACAGGAACTTGAAAACAAGGATGTAGATCTGGTAATGAGGACATTATCTGGATTATAGAACATTAAAATTTTAAAATTGTGCTGCTTACGCTGAAGCTCTCTGTTTCATGACACTGTATACCATTATAGCAGAATAAAACAGCACGACCTGTACATACTATCAGAAAAACAAAGTAAGGAGAGACAGTATGGATCAGCAGGTTGGATCAGGGAGTCTTTGCTTTGCAAAGGCTCCTTTTATTATTGGAACAGCATCTGTGGTTGGAACCAAAGAGGGGGAAGGCCCCCTGGCAGATGCATTTGACTGTATCGGACCGGATGATAAATTTGGTCAGCAGACATGGGAGGCCGCAGAGAGCAGTCTGCAGAAAGAAGCATTGACGCTTGCCCTCGGGAAAGCAGATCAAAAGCCGGAAGATATGAGGTACCTGTTTGCCGGAGATCTGCTTGGACAGCTGATTGCCTCATCATTTGGATTAAAAACGTTTGAAATTCCACTGTTTGGACTGTACGGGGCATGTTCCACATGTGGAGAAGCGCTGGCACTTTCTGCAATGACGGTAGCGGCCGGATATGCGGATCGCGTGGCGGCAGTCACTTCAAGCCATTTTGCCAGCGCGGAAAAACAGTTCCGTTTTCCGCTGGAATACGCAAACCAGCGTCCGGTAAGTGCCACATGGACAGTGACCGGAGGCGGTGCATTTATTCTGTCAAAAGAGGCGAAGCAGCCGCTGGCAAAGGTGGCGGGGGTCACAACCGGAAAGATTGTAGATTACGGAATCAAAGATTCCATGAATATGGGAGCCGTGATGGCACCGGCAGCCGCCGAGCTGATTGCACAGAATCTTACGGATTTTAAACGAAAACCGGAAGATTATGACCGGATTATCACGGGAGACCTGGGAGAAGTCGGTCAGCAGATTCTGTTTGATCTGCTGCTGAAAAAAGGCATGGATATCCGCAAGCAGCATGAGGACTGTGGCATGTTAATTTTTGATTCACAGACACAGGGAACCGGTTCCGGAGGATCGGGATGCGGATGTGCAGCCTCGGTGCTGAGTGCGCATTTCCTGCCAAAGCTGGCAAGCGGGGAACTGGAAAGAATACTCTTTGTGCCGACAGGCGCGCTGCTTTCTACGGTCAGTTTCAATGAAGGACAGACAATACCAGGGATTGCACACGGTGTTGTGCTGGAAAGCTGTGTTTCATCCGCAAAAAAGGAGGGATAAGGATATGCAGTATGTAATTGCATTTGTAACAGGGGGAATGATTTGTGCACTGTCACAGATCCTGATGGAAAAAACAAAAATGCTTCCGGGACGTATCATGGTTCTTTTGGTCTGCCTTGGGGCCATCCTTGGATTTGTGGGGATCTATGAGCCGTTTTCCCAATGGGCGCAGGCGGGCGCGAATGTGCCGCTTCTGGGATTTGGAAACAATCTCTGGAAGGGTGTCAAAGAGATGGTGGACAAGAAAGGATTTATCGGTATTTTTCTGGGCGGCTTTAAAAACTGTGCGGCAGGGCTTTCCGCAGCACTCGTTTTTTCTTATATTGCCTCCCTGCTCTGCCAGCCAAAGATGAAAAAGCACTAGAAAATCTGGAAAATTCTGTTGTATAATAAATGGGAATTTTGCACACACTAGCTCTGTAGATCAAATAAAAGGAGATATGTGTGATGAAAAAATTAAAAGTTCTGATGATGGGCGGAATGCTTGCAGCAGGGATCTGTCTGTTTGCGGCCTGTGGTACAGCAAATGATGACGGAACGAACAATGGTGTAAACGATACTTCCAATACACAGGTTACTACACAGGAAAACATTCCGGGAACGGACAATACGACTGGAAATGGTACAACAGACAATAATACGGATGCCGGAAATTCCAAAAACGATGGCAATGTCGGAAAAGATATCGGGGATATGGGAAAAGATGTCGTGGATGGTGTGAAAGATGCCGGTGATGCTGTGGCAGATGGCGTGGATGATGCAATTGACGCGGTAGATCCGGATGCAGACACAAACAATGGCGGTAAGACCAATACCGGACGTTAGACAGGATTACCTATGAAAAAAGAAACTTACGTTAAAATGACCCAGCCGTTTCGGGATGACCCGAAACGTGCGCGGGCGTTACATAGAGCAAATAAAATATTGACGGTTGTGATTTTTGTGGCATATCCATGCCTGCTTCTGTGGCTGCTGTGGCAGAAGGATATGCGGCTATATAAAGCCATCTGTGTGCCGCTGGACGGATTTATTATTGTGACGGTTGTGCGGGCCTGGATCAACCGGAAACGGCCGTATGAAATATTTGAACTGCCATCTGTGATTCCAAAAGATACGAAAGGACATTCCTGGCCGAGCCGGCATGTGTTTTCCGCGGCAGTGATTGCGTTTACGTTCTGGTTTGTGTGCCCGGCTGCGGGGATTGTATTTTTGCTTATGACAGTTG
>OGPR01001721.1_pt1 | contig 17260 bp, 9 predicted proteins | sample 1552981 | NCBI WGS metagenome assembly OGPR01 (sample SAMEA2580260, study PRJEB22360) | human gut metagenome | biome: human gut; feature: human-associated habitat; material: faeces | place: Denmark | collected 2008/2010 | reverse complement strand
GGAGGCGGGACGGGCGTACCCGCTGTTCGTCAAGCCGTCCCGCGCCGGATCGAGCTTCGGCGTGACCAAGGTGGAGCATGCCGGTGACGCCGCCGAGCTGGCCGCCGCCGTGTTCGAGGCGAGCCATCATGATTGGCGAATCCTGATCGAGCAGGGCATCGACGCGCGTGAGATCGAGTGCGCGGTGCTGTGCCCGAAGGCCGGCAGCGCGCGTCCATGGGCGTGGCTGGCCCCGAAGGCCGGCAGGGAGCCGCAGGCCAGCTGGCCGGGCGAGATCGTGCTCGACAAGCGCAACAGCGGCGACGACCAGTTCTACGACTTCGACAGCAAGTACATGGATTCGTCGGCGAGCCATGTGGAGGTGCCGGCGAATCTGCCTCAGGAGACTCTGCAGCAGGTGCGCGAGACCGCGGTCAAGGCGTTCAAGGCGGTGGATGGCGCCGGCCTGAGCCGCGTGGACACGTTCGTGACGCCGGACGGCGAGGTGATGGTCAATGAGATCAACACGATGCCCGGTTTCACGCCGATCTCCATGTATCCGAAGGCATGGGAGGCGACCGGCATCGGCTATACCGACCTGATCACCAAGCTGATCGACGGCGTGCTGCGATAGAAACCGACGGCACGGTTAGGAGAAACACTATGGGAAAACATGTTGGCGGCAAGCTGGTGCTTGCCGGAGCCGTAGCCGCGGGCGCCGCGGTCTGGGCCATCAAGCCGCGTTCGTTCAGCGACAAGCAGCGTCATTTCGTGCCGTCGGTTCCGGACGTATGGTATGCGCATCGTGGCCTGCATGACGCGGGATCGGGACTGACGCCGGAGTATGCGGCGCACAGCGGCGAGTATGTGGCGCTGGCGCGTCGCTGCGCATTGCGCGCGGGATACGGGACAGCTGACTTCAGCGGCTCTATCGCCCCGGAGAATTCGCTGGCTGCGTTCGCCGCCGCCTGTGAGGCCGGATTCGGCATCGAATTGGACGTGCAGCTCACCAAGGACGGCCGCGTGGTGGTCGTGCATGACGATAACCTGTTGCGCGTGGCCGGAGATCCGCGCAAGATCGCCGACCTGACGTATGAGGAGCTGTCGCGCATCCCGCTGTTCCCTGCGCCCGCGAAGCCGGGGGATGCCGAGGCGGCGCCCGTCGCCGACCCGGTGGCCGCCGCACAGTTCGCTCCGCAGGGCTACTACCAGCACGTGCCGCTGTTCGTCGACGTGCTGCGCGTGATCGCGGGACGTGTACCGGTGATCGTGGAGTACAAGTTCACCGACAACGCCGCGTGGGGCGAGCGGGCGGACGAGCTGATGGAGAAGGGCGACCAACTGCTGCAGGCGTATGACGGCCCGTATGTGATCGAGTCGTTCCATCCGGGCGCGGTCAACTGGTACAAGGAGCACCGTCCGGGGGTGTGCCGCGGCCAGTTGGCAGAGCCGGCGTCGCTCACCGGTACCGGGGCCAAGGAGTGGCTGGCCGGGCTGTTGGCGTTCGATTGGATCTCCCGTCCGGACTTCGTGGCGTTCGACTGGCATGGCGGCCCCTCTCCGCAGCTGCGGGCCGCACGCTGGATGGGCGCGATACCGGTGTCGTGGACGGTTCGCAGCGCGGACGAACTCGCCGAATGCGACCAGTATTTCGACCGCCACATCTTCGAGTCGTTCGTTCCGGATAGCAAATAGTCCTTTTATATAGTGCGTGCCCCCGTCGCGAAGCGACTGGGGGCATTAGCGTCCGTAAGTGCGCGCCGAAACGACAAGTGCGCGCACTTACGGACGCAAACAGACCCATTTGCGTCCGTAAGTGCGCAGGATCGTCGTTTCGGCGCGAACATATGAACGCAAATCACCTCCAGTGAGCATCGCATCGGCCAGTTGGCTCTTCCAGCGCTCCAATAAGTAAGGTAAGTTAACAAATAGCGGAAAACTTCCGCGAGACAGTGTTGTCGCGACGGGGAAAAATCACTGTTCTTTGAGGGGATTTGCACAGGTTTTTTCACGCATACCCATTGGTATATGGCGAAAATTTCTATTTTCCTTGGAAATTAATAATGTTAACAACACACGTTCTTGTATTTTGTTAAGAGTGTTATCATAGAAAACTGAGACGCGCGTGTCGGGCTTCCGTCATGCGTATCCGCTCAAGGTTAAACCTTAGTGCTCCATGATGAAGGTAAGGAAATATGAGAAAACGAGTGGTTTCAGTGGCCCTTGCGGTTGCACTCGCTGTCGCCCCACTGGGGGTGGGCAGCACAGCGTCCGCCGCGCCGCTTTCTGCAAGTGATTTGCAGACTCTTGCGCTCCGTTCAGCGGCTAGCTCCAATGACGCGAACGCCAACGATGTCGCCACCGTCGCGGACGAGGCTGCCGGGAACGGCTGGACGATTGACCGCAACACCGCCAAAGGCGGCGAAATTCTTGCAGCCGGCACTGGCGATTATGCGGGATGGACTCATTTCAAGTCCACCTCCGCCAACGGCAATGCCACCAGCAGCAGTGGCTATCCGGCTGTCGCCATTAGCGGCAAGACGATTGACCTGACTCGGGCTGGAGAGTTCTCCATCAAGGTCAAGTCCCCGCAGGCTGGTTCCGCGAACCGTTTTGGCTTCTACCTCGGCTACAAGGATCCGGGCAACGCCCTGTTCCTGGGCTATGACAAGGGGGGCTGGTTCTGGCAGAAGTATGTCGGCGGCAATGGCGATTGGTACAACGGCACACGTGTCGCTGCCCCTGCCGCGAACGCTGAAATCACCGTCAACGTCTCCTGGACTGCCGCCAAGGTTGCCACGCTGACTATTGACGGACAGAAGGCGTTCGATGTGGATTACTCCTCGATGACCGCGCTGACCAACAAGCTCGCCATGAAGGCCGGCTCTTACTCCGGCACCAGCGAAGTCACTGATGTCTACTTCAAAAACTTCACCGTGGGTGAAGTCGCCAAGCACAACGTGACCGGCAAGGTCGTCGACGCCAGCGGCGCCGCCATCGCCGGCGCCGAAGTCGTCACCGGCAAGAACTCCGCCACCACCGCGGCGGACGGCACCTTCACCCTCACCGGCCTCGCCGCCGGCGACTACACGCTGACCGTGTCCGCCGAAGGCTACGATGACGCCACCAAGACCGTCACCGTCGCTGATGGCAATGCCTCAGTCGGCAACATCACGCTGAACAAGTCGGCCGAAGTCGCCACTGAGACGCTCTCCACCGCCGCCATGGACGTGCGCGTGAAGAAGAACTTCCCGTCCGTGTACGACTACACGATGAAGAAGTTCGGCGGCAAGATCATGTACGGCCAGCCGAAGGACGTGCGCGTCATCACCATCAACGGCACCGACGTGACGCTGAAGGACTCCGACGTGACCTTCAAGAAGGTCAGCGCGACCGAGGCCCAGTACACGCTGAACGTCAAGAGCGGCAACAAGATCAACGCGGTCGTCACCGTGCAGATCAAGGTCGTCGACAATACGCTCAAGCTCAACGTCACCAAGATCGTGAACAAGGCGGATGACGCCAAGACCGAGGCCGAGGAGAACCCGGTCCAGACGATTGCGTTCCCGAACCAGAGCCTCATCTCCGTGCGCTCCGGTCAGGACGGCGCCCAGTTCACCGGCGCCCGCATGTCGTCCGACACTGCCAGGCCCGGTGACACCAACTTCGGCATCACCGCCGACACCACGGTCGGCAATGCGAACGACTACACCTACGGCTTCGTCTCGGGCAATGGCCTGAGCGCCGGCCTGTGGTCCAACTCCGAGCACGACGGCACCACCGTCGGCAACACCGTCGCCGGCGGTGCGAGGAACACCCGCGTGCTCACCTCCACCCAGAAGGTCGGCAAGGCCACCTCCTTCGGTCTGGGCACTGCGCCGTGGTACTACCACCGCGTCGTGACCGACACGAAGAAGCGCACCTACACCGTCGAAGAGACCGACATGCCGAAGATGGCCGTCGCCATCGCTGGTGACGAGAACGAGGACGGCACGGTCAACTGGGAAGATGGCGCGATCGCATACCGCGACATCATGAACAACCCATATAAGTCCGAGGAAGTGCCCGAGCTGGTCGCATGGCGCATCGCCATGAACTTCGGCTCCCAGGCGCAGAACCCGTTCCTGACCACGCTTGACAACGTCAAGAAGGTCGCCCTCAACACCGACGGCCTCGGCCAGTCCGTGCTGCTCAAGGGCTACGGCAACGAAGGCCACGACTCCGGCCATCCGGACTACGGCGACATCAACACCCGCGCCGGCGGCGCCGCGGACATGAACACCCTGATGGAGAAGGGCACCGAGTACGGCGCCCGCTTCGGCGTGCACGTCAACGCGTCCGAAATGTACCCGGAAGCCAAGGCCTTCAGCGAGGACATGGTGCGTCGCAACTCCAGTGGCGGCCTGAGCTACGGCTGGAACTGGCTGGATCAGGGCATCGGCATCGACGGCATCTACGATCTCGCCTCCGGCATGCGCAAGTCCCGCTTCGCTGACCTCAAGAGCAAGGTCGGCGACAACATGGACTTCATCTACCTCGACGTGTGGGGCAACAACACCTCCGGCGCCGAGGACTCGTGGGAAACCCGCAAGATGAGCCAAATGATCAACCAGAACGGCTGGCGTATGACCACCGAATGGGGTGCCGGCAACGAGTATGACGCAACCTTCCAGCACTGGGCCGCCGACCTTACCTACGGTGGTTCCGGCATGAAGGGCGAGAATTCTCAGGTCATGCGCTTCCTGCGCAACCACCAGAAGGACAGCTGGGTCGGCGACTACCCGTCGTACGGCCAGGCCGCGAACGCCCCGCTGCTCGGCGGCTACAGCATGAAGGACTTCGAAGGCTGGCAGGGACGCAACGACTACGCCGCGTACATCAGGAACCTGTACACGCACGATGTGTCCACCAAGTTCATCCAGCACTTCAAGGTCGTCCGCTGGGTCAACAGCCCGCTCGACGCCACCTCCGTGAAGGATGCCTCCGTCAACAACGGCAACGAGCAGATCACGCTGAAGGACGACCACGGCAACGTCGTCGTCCTGTCCCGTGGCTCCAACGACACCAACAACGGCGCGTACCGCAACCGCACCATCACGCTCAACGGCATCACCGTGGCGTCCGGCGCGGTCTCCCCGGGCAACAGCAACACCGTCAAGGGCACTGAGTCCTACCTGCTGCCGTGGCTGTGGGACGTGAACACCGGCAAGCTCGTCAAGTCCTCCGATGAGAAGCTGTACCACTGGAATACCCAGGGCGGCACCACCGAGTGGACCCTGCCGAAGGATTGGCAGAACCTCGCCTCCGTCAAGGTGTACCAGCTCACCGACCAGGGCAAGACCAACGAGAAGACCGTCGCCGTCTCCGGCGGCAAGATCTTGCTGACCGCCGAGGCCGAGACCCCGTACGTCGTGACCAAGGGCTCCGAGAAGCAGATCTCCGTCAAGTGGAGCGAAGGCATGCACGTCGTGGACGCCGGCTTCAACGGCGGCCAGAACACCCTCAAGGACAACTGGGCCGTCTCCGGCACCGGCAAGGCCGAAGTCGAAGGCACCAACAACGCCATGCTGCGCCTGACCGGTGACGTGAAGGTCTCCCAGAAGCTCACCGACCTGACCGCGGGCAAGCGTTACGCGATCTACGTGGGCGTGGACAACCGCACCAACTCCCCGGCCAAGATCACCGTGACCAACGGCACCAAGGTCCTCGCCACCAACGAGACCGGCAAGTCGATCGCCAAGAACTACATCAAGGCGTACGGCCACAACACGTACTCGAACACTGAAGGCGGCAGCAGCTACTTCCAGAACATGTACGTGTGGTTCGTGGCTCCGGAAAGCGGCGACGTCAAGGTGACGCTCTCGCACTCCGGCGCATGCGACAACACCGACCATGTGTACTTCGATGACGTGCGCGTGCTTGAGAACGGTTACAAGGGCCTGACGCTCAACGCTGACGGCACCCTGAAGACGCTCACCAACGACTTCGAGGACAATGCCCAGGGCATCTGGCCGTTCGTGGTCTCCGGCTCCGAAGGCGTCGAGGACAACCGTATCCACCTGTCCGAGCTGCATGCCCCGTTCACGCAGGCCGGCTGGGATGTCAAGAAGATGGACGACGTGCTCGACGGCAAGTGGTCCGTCAAGGCCAACGGCCTGATCCAGAAGGGCACGCTGATCTACCAGACGATCCCGCAGAACGTCAAGCTGGAACCGGGCGAGACCTACAAGGTGTCGTTCAAGTACCAGTCCGGCTCCGACGACATCTACGCCATCGCCACCGGTGACGGCGAGTACAACGCCAGCACCGTCAAGCTCACCAACCTGAAGAAGGCCCTGGGCGAGGACGGCACGGCCGAGTTCGAGATCACCGGTTCCATCACCGGCGACAGCTGGTTCGGCATCTACTCGACCTCCACCGCTCCCGACCTGCAGAACACGTCCGATTCCGCCGCCGCCTTCGGTGGCTACAAGGACTTCGTCCTCGATGACCTGAAGGTCGAGCACGTGGCATCCGCCGAGCGCACCAAGGCCGACGCCGAGGCCAAGCTCAAGGAAGTCAAGGACACCTACAACGGCAAGAGCGGCGACTACTCCGCCGAAGTCTGGACCACGTACGTGAACACGGTGGCCGAGATCGAGGCGCTCATCGCCAAGGATAAGCCCGACTACACCACCGCCTACAACAAGGCTGTGGCGCTGGCCGAGTACATGAAGAACGCACCGGGCGACGACTCGAACGATGCGTACGACGTGGCGACCGACGCCTACACCGTCGAGGCGGGCAGCCAGCAGGCACTGTCGGGCGGCAATGAGGGCCCGGCAAGCCTCGCCCAGGACGGCAATGCCGGCACCCACTGGCACACCTCCTGGAGCGCCAACGCAGTGTCCGCCGGTACCGCCTGGTATCAGTTCAACCTGAACGAGCCGACGACCATCGACGGCCTGCGCTACATGGCCCGCAGCGGCAGCGCGAACGCGAACGGCAAGATCAAGAAGTACAAGATTACGCTGACGCTGTCCGACGGCACCACCAAGGACGTCGTCACCAATGGCACGTTCACCACGACCAGCGGTGTCTGGCAGAAGGTCAAGTTCGACGCGGTCAAGAACGTCACCAAGGTGCGCATCACCGCTCTCGAAACCGCGGGACAGTCCGCGGGCGAGGTGAACACGTACGCCTCCGCTGCCGAGCTGCGTGTCACCACGGTTCGCGACGTGCCGAGCACCGAGGTCAAGGTCAACAAGTGCGATCTGCAGAACCTGTACGATGACGCTTCCGCCCTGACCGAGGCCACCTACACCGCCGACACCTGGAAGGTGCTCGTCGCCAAGCGCGACGCCGCCAAGAAGGTGCTGGACGACGAGAACGCCACCGCGTACGACGTGGCTCTCGCCTACCAGAACCTGAAGGACGCCATCGCCGCTCTGGAAGAGCGCGTGGACACCTCCAAGCTCGCCGGCCTGGTCGCCGATGCCGAGAAGCTCAAGGAATCCGCGTACACCAAGGATTCGTGGGCCGCGTTCAAGAAGGCTCTGGATGCCGCCAAGGCCGTCCTGAACAATGCGAACGCCACCAAGGCTGACGTCGATGCCGCGTATAACGCGCTGAACGCCGCGATGAAGGCCCTGAAGCCCGCCTCCTCCAAGCCGACTCCGAACCCGGAGACGACCGACAAGAGCAAGCTGCAGGCCACCATCGATCAGGCCAAGGCCCTGGATCTGAGCGGTTACACGAAGAAGTCCGCCCAGGCCGTGCGTGACGCCCTCGCCAAGGCCCAGAGCGTCCTCGCCGATGACAACGCCACCCAGGCTGACATCGACGCCGCGCAGAAGGCCCTCGCCGACGCGATCGCCGCACTGGAGAAGGCCGATGCCAACGGCAACGCCATCTCCAAGACGGGTGCGAACGTCGCCGTCATCGGCATGGCCGGCATGATGCTGGTCGCCGCCGCTGGCGCGGTGTTCATCGCCCGCAAGCGCGCCGAGTGATATAAGTAAATAGAAATAGGGAGGTCGCCCTGTGGCGGCCTCCCTTTTTGTGTTTGGCGCACCACGACTCTCTACCCTGCCCCGCTGGCGTGGGCAGGGTCGTGCATACCGTTTGTTTGGTTTGTCGTCGAGGGGGCGTTGGTTTTTCGAGGGGTTAAGTTTCCGGGTAGGTCGTGCGAGGGTCGCGCGGGAGGAAGGGAAGCGGCCGTGATGAGCCGCATCTATGAGAGGACGGTCATGTCGTTGACCGCGTTCGACAATCGGGACATCATCTCATGCGTGAGTTGTCTCATGCGGGCGTATACAGATGACAGCATGATTGACGTTGCTACCGGGAAGCGGATAGCGGATAGCACGTTCTATATGCCTGGCACGGCGGATCAAGTGAATGGTTTCGTGTCTCCACATGTTCCTATATATCAGTTGACATCTGATCCTCTTAAGCCGCCTCTTCTACTTAAGCAAATCGGAACTACAAGTGGCAAAGAAAACGAATGCCATGATGTCGCTTGATTCTGCCGCGTCCCGCTTGCGAGTGTGACGGATGGTGTTTGAACACAAAAGGGGAGGGCGCCCTCCCCTTTTGTGTTCAAACCGTTATGGATGGCCAGGATCGCGTCATTCTGCCCCCGTCAGCGGGGGGCAAATATGTAGTCCCTTGTGTTATATTTCAGGCGTAGATGTTTCTCGGGCGCATGTCCTCCGGCAGGCCCTCCAGCAGTGTCGCCACGGAGCCTTCCTCGAAGACGGAGCGGATGCCTGCGGCCAGCAGCGGCGCCACCGACAGCACGGTCATGTTATCCAGGCGCTTCTCCTGCGGCACTGGCACAGTGTCCATCAGGATGATTTCGCGGGCGCCGCAATTGCGCAAGCGCTCCACGGCCGGGCCAGACAGCAGACCATGCGTGGCGACCAGAGTCACCGAGGCAGCGCCGGAGTTGCGCAGCGTGCGCACGGCCTCGCAGATTGTGCCGGCGGTGTCGATCATGTCGTCCACCACCACGCAGTCGCGCCCCTGCACGTCGCCGATGATGCCATGCGCTTCGGCATGGTTCGGGCGTGTGATGTCGCGAGTCTTGTGGATGAACGCGAGCGGGAGCCCGCCCAGCTTGGCGGCCCACTGCTCGGAAACCTTGATGCGGCCGGCGTCGGGGGAGACGATCGTCGCCTTGTCCATAGGCACGTGGCTGCGCACGTAGTCGATCAGCACGGGCATGGCGGTCAAATGGTCGACCGGGCCGTCGAAGAAGCCCTGCTCCTGCGCGGCATGCAGGTCGACGGTGACCAGACGGTTCGCCCCCGCGGTGCGGAACAGGTCGAACATCAGGCGTGCGGTGATCGGCTCGCGGCCCTGATGTTTCTTGTCCTGACGGGAGTAGCCGAGGAACGGTGCCACGACGGTGATGGACTTGGCGGAGGCGCGCTTGAGGGCGTCGATCATCAGCAGTTGCTCCATCACCCACTTGTTGATCGGGTTGGTGTGGCACTGCAGCACGAACACGTCGGCGCCTCGAACCGGCTCCGCGAACCGCACATACATCTCACCGTTGGCGAAGTCGTATGCGGTGGTGGGCAGCACGTTGATGCCGAGATATTGAGCCACTTCATTGGCAAGCTCAGGGTATGCGCGGCCCGTCACCAAGGCCAGTCGCTTATCGGGTGTGCCCTCAAGGATCGCCGACATGTTTTTCCGCTCTTTCCGTCGATAGTTTCGTTACCGTTCACCGTGGTGATACGTTGCCGTACACAAACCTTATCCAATATACAAGAACCCGCCGTCCCAAGAGGAACGGCGGGTTGCGATGCTCACGGATTCTTCCACTTACGGCACGGTGCGCGCAGCAGGTGCCCCGTGCCGGGCGAAATCATTCCGATCAGTCGTCGTCCAGCGTGATGTCCAGCTTGTCGCCGTCCAGCGTGAACTGCCCGCTGATGCTGAAGCTGGTGGAACTGTCCGTCGGCTCCCAGGAGTCGTCATAGTTCTTGTACTCGTACGCCACCTTGGCTTCGCCGCCGTACACGTAGAAGCTTCCCGAGTCGATGCTGAGGTCATCAGTGGTGACGGTCGGGTATTCGGTGATGTTCCACGCGATGTTGCGGTAGTCGTCATCGGAACCGTACATGCTGAACGGGCAGCCTTCAGGCTGTGCATCCGTGGACTTGGCGCAGGTATCCAGCTTGTCCTTGATCTTCGCGTTGATCTCGTCTGCCAGAGCGTCGGTCGGCTCGGCAGAGATCGAGGCGGAGGATTCGAAGGAGGTGGTCAGCGTCGTCGAATCCGCGGTCAGATACTTCGACGTGACCGGTTCCACCGTGTACGAGCCCGGATACACCTTGAAGGTGTAGGTGCCGGAATCGGATGCTGTGGCGTTCTTTGCGCCGACCTTGACACCGTTGACGGTGAAGTTGGTGATGGCCGGTGACGCGTAGACGGAGATCTCCTTGACCAGCGGCGTCGTGATGTTCCAGTTCTTGAAGATCAGGAACTTGGATCCGTTCGGCGCGACCGTCAGAATGTCGGTCATGGACTTGCCGCCCAGCGTGTACGAGATCCGCATCGTGCGGGAGCCGTCCGCGTTGTCGGTGGCGGAGATGATGCGCTGGTTGCTGATCGTGGTCTTGTCGCCCTTGGAAGCCGCATTGGTGAGCAGCGTGCGCTTGCCGTTGGCGACCTGCGGGTCGGAGATGCCGTTGGCCTTGTCATAGTCGCCGGACGCGATGGCCGACAGGTAGCTCTTCACGGTGTTATCGGCGCTGAACACGGTGGAGTTGACCACCGCGTAAGCGATACCGAGCAGGGCAAGCACGCCGACGATGGCGCTGATGATGATGGCCAGCTTCTTCTGCTGCGGGGTCATGGCCTTGGCTGCAGCCGGGGCGGCGGGAGCAGCCACCGGAACGGGGGCGACAGGTGCAGCTGCAGGAGCGGCAGGAGCGCCGGCAGGAACTTGGACAGTCGGGGCACCACCTTGGGCCTGAAAGGCCGCGGCGTCGGTGCCGGCAGCGGGAACCCCCTGAACCGGAGCACCGGGAACCGGGGCGCCCTGAACGGGAACGCCCTGAACGGGAACGCCCTGAACGGGAACGCCAGCTGCGGGCGCGGTCGGCGCTCCGGTGCCGGCGCCAGGCTGTCCGCCGAAGGACTGCTGCGGGCCGGTGTAGCCGACGGCCGCGGCGACCTGTGACGGGAAGCGACCAAAGTGCGCTCCGCATGCCGCCGCATACGCGGTGACCTCGGCGGGCGTCGGGCGGACCGTGCCGCCGACGAACAGCTTCCATGCGCCGCCCATCGACAGCACCATGGCCGGGCCGAATGTCAGCGCCACCACCTCGATCAGGAACGACCATACGGCCGCGACGAGGAAGTACCATGCCGCGATGTTCAGCGACACGTCAGAGGTATCGGACTGCATGGTGTAATCCAGCGTCACGGACGTGAACAGGAACGTGACGATCAGCCAGATCACCAGCGTGGCGACCGGAGACTTCCACGAGTGCTGCCATCCCGCATATGCCGGATCATAGATGTTGCGGGCCGCGGCGCGCAACGCAATGTAGAACGTGGTGATAAGGAACACCACGAATACCAGCCACAGCTGCCACGGTGCGCTGATGGAGCCGCCGTACTGGTTCGAGATGCCGAACAGCGACAGGTTAGCGACATAGCCGGGGACGTCGATGCCGACCGCGCCGAACGAGCCGAGCGCGAACGTCAGGAACGAAAGGTACGGCAGCAGAATCGGGAACAGCATGAACATCTGGCCGTTGTGCAGGTTGCTGGACAGCATGATCAGGCAAATGAAGCCGATCACCGTGAACACGACCGCGTAGATGAACGCCGCATCAAGCAGCGTGCGCACGAAGCCGCGCGTGCGGTGAGCCCACTTCCAGGCCGCGGTGAACACGTTGTTGGAATCCGAGGCGTACTGGGCGAGCAGATAGCCGAAGAACGCGCCGATCGCGGCGAGCAGCAGCGTCATGAAATACGTACGGGCGGAGACGCCGGTCAGGATGGCCTTGGCCTGAATGCCGCCCATGCTGCCGGCTCCCAGCGTCAGCGGGAAGATCGCGGCGAGAATCAGATAGACGAATCCCATCACGACGCCGACGATGACGCTGCTGACGATGCCGGTCCACTTGAACCGGATGGCGAACTTACGCGCGAACCAGTATGCGCCGAACGCGGTGCCGAGAACCAGCGCCACGCCGGAAAGACCGACAGGCATCCATAGATGGCCGGACACGCCGAAGGACGACAGGGAGAGGTTGCCTCCGGTGATGCTGGGCGACAGTTGACCGGATACGCCCAGAACCATCACCAGAATCAGGAACTGGAAGAAGTTCGGCGTCACCGTGCCGGAACCTCTGGCGTCACTCATCATGCCGGACAGGACGGGGACCATGCTCAGCTTGGATGCCCATGATGAGCCGGCCGACAAGAAGAAGATGGAGCCGATCAGGGCCAGCGCCATCGCGCCGATCAAGCCGAAGGCAAGGCTGATTGCGGCGGTCTGCAGCGAACGCGCGGAGAACAGCTCCTTGAACATCGGGTTGGGGACGAACTGCTGCGGAGCGCCGGGCTGAACCGGGGCGCCGGGTGCGCCGGGGGTAACGGGGGCAGGTGCGCCGGGGACGGGAGCACCAGGCGCGGGCGCAGCAAAAGTGCCGGGAGCCGGTGCTGCAGCCGCAACAGGTGCGGCGGCGGGAACTTCTCCGGCCGGAGCGGCGACTGGCACTTCTGCCGCCGGGACGGGAGCTGCAGGAGCTTCTTGTGCGGGGACTGGTTCGGGAACCGCCGGGAAGGCCGGCTCGGCCGCGGGCTGTTCCGCGCCGGGGAATGCGGGTGCCGGCTCGGGCTGCGGTGCCGCGGCCTGCGGGGCCGGTACGGGTTCGGGGAATGCGACGACGGGAGCGGGTGCTTCCGGCTGAGGCGCGGCTGCGGTGCCGTGTGGAGCGGAGCTGAGCACGGTCGAATCTTCGACGTTGTCGTTGCTGTTTGCTGCGGCGACCGCGAGCGTCTGCCCGCATTGCGTGCAGAATCGTGCGGCGCTGGACAGCGTGGCGCCGCAGTGAGGACATATCATAACAAGCCCCTTTCTTGGTTTGCTCTTCCCTCCTTATTGTATAGTCGCCACGTCATCTTCAGCAGCTTATTCGCGGTATTTGGGCGGGGCATATAAGGTATGTTTTCGCCCCCATCGGGCAGGTAATCCGATATCCGATAGGGGCGAAAACATGCCAATGCATTCTCTGTGCCTGTGGCGTCATCTGTCCATGAATACGTTGCCGTTGGCGGCGAGGCATGCCAGCACTTCCGGTTTCTTCATGTCATACGTCGTGTTGACGGTCTCTCCGGGAGCGGCATGACCCATTGCGTTCGCCTCCTTCTCGTATTGTTCGACGGTGTAGGATTTCGGCACCAGCCCGGCGCGCTTAAGGCAATCAACTGCTCCCTCCTCATGAGACGCATACAGATTGGGATTGCCGACTTGTGCCATATACAACGCGTCCACCGAATCCACGGTGGCGATTCCACACGCGTTCAAGTCCTTGGCCTTTTTCTGGATGTAGTCAAGGTCATCGGCTTTATCTGAAGGAAGTATGTCTCCCTGCGGCTGCTGGATGCCGTTGGAGTAAGTTTTCAGTGTCGGCCTCGGATAGCCCTTGTCTTGGACGCACGTGATGTATCGGCTCCATGCGGCCTTGTAATCGGACAGACTTATTTTGCCGCTTGTCGCGGCCTTGCGCAGTGTCGCTTTCTGCGCGGGGTCCATTCCGGAGTCCTGGCCGAGCAGCTGCGTAGCATAAGCCTGCAAAGATGAGGCGAGACGGTTCCCGCCCGAGCCGGAATCCGTTGCTTGGTTCGTGTTCCGTGCCGTGCCGCATCCGCACAGCATCGCAATGGAAAGCGTAATGACGGCGATGACGGCGATGGCCATCGTCACCGTACGACGGGATGCCGGAATATGCCCCATTCTTACTCCTCTTACTCCGATATGCATTATCTCAACGTATGAGAATGTCTTTTTACCAACGGGTGACACTCTTCCCCGTGACAGCACTATTGTTTGCCATGCGTATCCACAAATGCGGTCCTAGTTTCGGCGAACTCATGGTCGCACCTTTGTATTGATAGATCACAAAACCATGCAAGTTCCCGGTGTAGTACGCATTTCTATACGGCCAAGTGCCGGGCACAGCTCCACTTCCGGCGAATTGCATATTCCCAAGTGCGCTACCGCTTGTCCAGCATCCAGCGTTCTTGTTTGTGCATCCCCTTGTTACGGTGATGGCGTTGACATTCATGGATGAAGGAGGAATCACGTTTAGAAGTTTGCCGGTCGATGGTTCTATGACTGCTGCAGAGCCGGGCTTGGCCATGATGATTTTGCTGCCGTCTGCATCAGTGACGACTTCATATGTGGAGTCAAAGCCAGAAGCCTGCTTGGGCGACATCGATACGAACGATGCGGCGAGAGTCAGCAAAACGGCCAACAATGTTATCTGGAACCTTTTGGTTGCCGGCATGATAATCTCCTCTTCGAGATTTCATCAGTCTTCAAATTTTATATCTAAAAGACATCTCGGTCAAATGGTTGCGGACGTCATTTGGGGTCCGTATCGCAGTATATTTGCAGGGGAATGCTGTCATGCAGTGTAACGTTGAACGCAGGATAGTCATGAGGAGAGATTATGCGGTGTTCCCGTTGTGGTGCGAATGTCGTTGAGGGCGATAGATTCTGCGAGAACTGCGGGGCGCCCGTAGCCGTGCAGGCGGGTCCCGTGTGCCCGGTGTGCGGTCAGCAGTCGGAACCCGGCATACGGTTCTGCCAGCAGTGCGGTGCCGAGCTGTCCGCCGGCTCGCAGCCCGCACAGCCGGTGCCGACCGCCCAGCCGGTGCCTGCTGCACAGCCTTATCAGGCTGTTCAGCAGTACGCGGGGCAATACGGTGCCGCCCAGCCCGGTGCCGTCTTCCCGCCGCAGGCCGTGCAGCCGCCAGTCCAACCGTCACGGCCTGGAGAGTCCGCCGGCAAGGGCAAGAAGAAGACCGCGCTGATCGTCGGCATCATCATCGCCGTACTCGTCGTGGCGCTTGCCGCCGGATTCGGCGTCTGGTGGTTCATGCTGCGTGATTCCGGCACCCAATCGGCTCAGACGCAGTCGACATCCCAGCAGAGCGGCAAGACCAAGTCCGGCGACAGCAAGGCCGCGAAAGACGACAAGCCCTGCACCGCTGCGCCCGATGCCGAGCTGAGTTCCGTCGACCACAGCGACGCCAATCTCGTCGCGCAGCTGCAGCTCACCTCCAACTGCGCGTCGACGAAGGACGGCGACACGGCGGAGTTCAAGGAATCCGACGTCAAGGTCAGCATCAAGGACGATGAAGGCAATGTCATCGCCTCGGCCGTCTTCGACTTCTCCAAGCAGCCGGTCAAGTTCAATGGCGAGACGGCCAACGTCGCGCTCGAATTCACCACGAGGCAGTACTGGCGCCCGTACGACCAGATCGAGACCGGCAGCACCGAGGTCATCCTGCAGACCGGTCAGAGCGGCACCGGCGAGGCGGGCAGTGCGGACGGCGACGCGTTGGCAGGCTCCGACATCAACAGCGAGGACGCCGAGCGGTACGCGCAGCTTGCGTTGAGCTGGCAGCTCAAGCATGACGAATCCGCCGCATCCCGCTTCTACACCACCTACACCACGCAGCTGTCCAGCAAGAAAAACGACATGAAGGCCGACGGCAAGACCTGGCATTACGTGGACATCTACGAGCAGTTCCTGCAGCAGCGCATCAAGCACAAGAACGCGATCCTGATCTGGTCCGGCGATTACCCGACGTACACGAAGGCCGACGCTTCGACCGCGTATTACGTGATCCTGTCGGGTGATACGGTCGACTCGGTGAAGGCCGGCGACGCATGGTGCAAGTCGAACGGCTATGGTGCCGCGGATTGCGCGGTCGTGGATTTGCAGTAGGACGGATTACTCCCCAGTCGCTTCGCGACAGACCCCGCAAGCTGTCGCGGGCATGGCGTAGCTTAGAGAAGTTGCTGTTTTCAGCAGCGCGTATACACACTCCTGCCATGGATAGTCCATGGCCGACTAGTCCGAAGGAGGTGGGTGATGTCTGCGCATAAGTACGAACTGATGTTCATTGCCGATCCTGAGCTGGATGAGCGCGGTCTGAAGAAGTTGACCGAGCAGTATCTGGAGCTCGTCACCAAGGAAGGTGGTTCCGTCGAGAACACCGATATTTGGGGACGTCGCAAGCTCGCTTACGAGATTGACGGCAAGACCGAAGGCAACTACGTGGTGGTCAACTACACGACCACTCCCGAGGTCAGCGCCGAGCTCGATCGTGTGCTCAACCTGAACGAATCCGTCGTCCGCACGAAGATTCTTCGTAAAGACGCCAAGTAAGCCGTATGAGTTTCTGATTGTTCGCGACTCGCTGAACCAAAGGTAAGAAGGTAAGTCATGGCAGGCGAAACCATCATCACCGTGGTGGGCAACCTCACGGCAGATCCCGAACTGAGGACCACGGGAAACGGCGCTTCCGTCGCCAGTTTCACCATCGCCTCTACCGCGCGTACCTACAATCGCAACACCGGGCAGTTCGAGGACGGCAATGCGCTGTTCATGCGCTGCTCCGCCTGGCGCGATCTCGCCGAGCATTGCGCCAGCACGCTGTCCAAAGGCATGCGTGTCATCGCGCAGGGGCGTCTCCAGCAGCGCTCGTATCAGGCGCAGGACGGCTCGAACCGCACCGTCATCGAGATGACGATTGATGAGATCGGCCCGTCGCTGCGTTACGCGACCGCGCAGGTCACGCGCACGTCCAGCGGCAACGGCCAAGGCGGATTCGCCGGCCGTGGCAATGGCGGCAATGGCGGATTCAACGCCGGTCAGGGCAATGGCGGCGGTTTCGGCGGCAACGCCGGCGGCTACCAGGGTGGCCGTGGCAATGGCGGCTTCAGCGGTGGCTATCAGGGTGGCGGCAATGGCGGCTACCAGGGTGGCGCGTCCGCTGCGGGCAACGCCGGCCAGAGCGCCGCGCCCGCGACCGATCCGTGGGGCACGTCCGGCGATGCCGGCTCGTCCTTCGGTTCGTTCGGTGGCTCGTCCGATTTCGGTGGCGATTCGCAGGAACCCGAGTTCTGATGCCCGTCCGCGGCCATATGAAGCCGCGCGACGCACGTAACAATCCAGAAGCAAGCATTCAATCGTAATTTTCAAGGAGAACATCATGTCACGTAAGAGGCCGCAACCGCCGGTCAAGCCGTTCAAGA
>OGPR01001657.1_pt1 | contig 17772 bp, 27 predicted proteins | sample 1552981 | NCBI WGS metagenome assembly OGPR01 (sample SAMEA2580260, study PRJEB22360) | human gut metagenome | biome: human gut; feature: human-associated habitat; material: faeces | place: Denmark | collected 2008/2010 | reverse complement strand
TGTTTCCGCATTCTCCGGCGATCGGACGTTTCTGATCCTCAGCGCATTGCTGCTGCTTTTTTGCGGCGTTCGCTGTGCGGAGCTTTATGTAATGCTCGCGAACGAACGCTATTGCGTGGAGGAAGGCATTTGTCTTTCGGTTTCCAGTGTTCCGTTTCAACGGCAGCGCAGGGTCGCGCTGCAAAAAGCAGACGGCGAACAACTTGTCTTCTGCATAGAAAAGAACAAGCAGCTGTCTGTGGGGCAAGCCTATCGGGTCTATTTGCCGCTTTCCGCAATTCCAAGTAAAATCAAGACCGCACACTTGCCGCAGCCATGTGCATTGGCAGTCGAGAAAATTGAACCCGCTTCTTTCGATTGCGAGGAATCAGCAGATTGAACCTCTTGGTTTCTTGAAATTGTTGTCTACCTGTTTTCGTTGATTATTTTTCCGCAGTTTGCTATACTATAAATGAGAATGATGTAAGGAGGTGCTTACCATGCCCGTTGATGAAATTGAAGTCATAAAACAAAAGCTGGTCGATCAGATCAAGCCGATTGGCGTTTATCTGTTTGGCTCTTTTGCCAACGGTACCGCGCACGCCGACAGCGATTTTGACTTCTACATTATTGTAGATGACAGTGAGAAGGATCTTCACGCCGTAGCCACTTCTGCATACAAAGCGATTCGCGGCGTGAAGCAGCGCCCCGTGGATATTTTGGTTGGCACAAAAAGCCGCTTTGACGAACGTAAGAATCAGTTCACCGTAGAAAACGAGGTATTCCACAAAGGAGTTCTGCTCTATGGATCAGCAAGTTAAACAGTGGATTGACTATGCCGCGCAGGATTTAGGCGTTGCCCGGCATCTTTTTGAAAACTATCATCCCAAGCCGCTCGAAATCGTCTGCTAATCGCACATCGGATGTCTCTAATGGTTAATAAATAACTGCTGTCCGCAGTATTATACTTAGGATGACCGGAATTTGAAAGGAACTATAAAGGCATGAAGCCATATAAGTTATTTATCTTAGTTTTATCAATGCTAATGACCCTCTTATGCTCCTGCGATGGGTTCATCGCCAATCATAGCATTCCAGAGCATTCTCCGGGAATGCCTGATAAGACTACTACAAACAGGTTTTCTGATTATGACAAATTTCCACTCCCATATGAAACAGCACTGAAAGTTAGTTCAGATGGAGAGCAGTTAATTCTATCTAAACAGCAAGCGCTTGAAGACTATGATGCCTTATGGGAAATGTTGGAGGATAATTACCCATATTTTGAAACGATAAAAAATGAACTGGGGCTGGATTGGAGGGAGGTAAGGGATACTTACCGTACTGAGCTGATAAGTGTGTGTAGGGGATCCTCCATACTTCAGGATAATTATATAAATGTAATCAATAACTGCTTGAATCAGTTTGAAAGCATAGGCCATCTATATGTCATTCAACCGTTTTTGTATCAACGCATGGTCGATTCTTTTCGATCGGTAGTGGAATCGAGCGGAGAGAATCAGAACCCCGACAGTAAAGAAGGAGTCGATATGCTATCCAGGATACTATCCATAATAGAAAGCCAAAAGGTCAAAACCTTTTATGACTATTATAAAAACTTAATACCAAGCCACACACCTGCCTCTACCGAAGGTAGTACACAGCTATACCCGCAAGAACAATCATTGTATGAAGAAGTCAGACAAACGATTATAGAGGCTACGGTTGGAGAAGATATTCCTTACATAAAAATTACAGGTTTCCTTTGGTCGTCTCCAGAATGTACGCCGATTGCGATCAAGATGATTCAGGATTTTTTTGAAGCAAACAGCGAGGCGGATGATATAATCATAGACATACAGGGAAACGGTGGAGGGAACGACGTCGTGTGGATGGATGGAATCATATCACACATAAGTTGCGAGCCTTTGATACAATATGGTATGATCGGTGTTAAGGATGGCAAGTTTAACCGTTTTATGTGGGATGCAGAGCAGCCGTTTCCGTCCGAGTTTCAAGAAATCGATAGCGAGACTTGGAATAAGACATTTCCGGATTTAAATATGGAAGATTTCGGTCATCTGAAGTTTTACAGTTACGAAAACACTTGCACGCAACACGAGGATAACATTTGCTTTCAAGGTCAATTATGGATGTTGATTGACAGTAGCAATTACTCCGCTTCTGATGCATTTGCTTCCTTTTGCAAGGCTACGGGCTTTGCAAGGCTTGTAGGCGAAACAACGGGCGGAAACGGACGTGGGGGGCAGCCATATACATTTGCCTTGCCTAACAGCGGACTGCTCGTGTACTTCGACCCATATTTTTCTTTAAATCCTGACGGAAGCTGCAACGCCATTGCAGGCACAAGACCGGATATTGAAACTAAGCCAGGAATGACCGCGCTGGAAACTTGTCTTGAAGCGATAGGGCGAGACAAAGATTAAACAGCTGAGGATATAGCGTATTGAGGTGGATCGCAATGAAACAGATATTTAACTTTTGTGGCAAATACCTTATTATAAATCACTGATCGACGATGCATTCTACGGCTCTATCATCGGCGCGCTGGAAAAAGAGATACGACAGATGGGCTACTACACCATGTTGCTGATAGAAAACGACAGGGACGCCATCTACCAGGCGGTGAAATCCTGGAACATGTCTGGCCTGATTACCATCACATTCCCCTGGCAGGACTACCACTGCCAGCAGTCTGCGGAAAAAGCGATCAAGGCTGTGATTGTCTCTCTGCACTGGCCCACCGGGATTCCCAAAAGCCACGATCTTTCTTTTCTGCTGAATCAGATTCACAACTATATCTCCATCCCGGATGCAATCGGCGATGCTGCAGATGCCCTAACGCCATTTGGTACCATGACACGATATCCGAACGAACTGACTGTCGAGGAGCATCATGCAAAACAGGCAATCGCATTTGCAGAGTAGATTCTAAATTGGACAGCATCTGCTTTGCGATAAAGCAAAAATCACAGTTGCATAACCGAAGCGGTCGCAGACTTGCGACCGCTTTTTTCTGCATTTTGCAGAAAAATCGTATTGCCGCCCTATTTTATAAGTAGAGAGTATTCTTCGTCCATCGCGAAATCTATATATAGTTTTAATATAATTTACAATCACAAGATATTGTGCTACTATACTCGTGTAATTGATATTTGTGCAGTTCATCGGAACGCAGACCGTATGGTCTGTGCGTGGGGCTTCTCACATTGCACACGTTGGTCAGGTTTGTATTTGAGTGCTGGTAGCATGGTATTTGCCCGCAAGGGGTAGATGTCGCTGCCGGCATTTTTTATATAGATATTCATGCCGGTGGCAGAAAGGAGTGTTATGGCAAAAGCGAGTCTCATCGGGCTGATCACGCAAGGCCCGGAATTGCAGCACAGCGCCAAGGGTGAACCCTATGTCCGTTTTTCCGTAGCCGAGTATGTCGGCTTCGGTTCACAGCGGCACACACAGTTTGTTGACGTGTGGGCATGGGGCTACATGGCGCAGCGGCTTGCAAAGTGCAGTCTAGGTAACGGCGATTTTATCTTTTTGAGCGGCACGTTGGAGTTGGAAGAATTCACGAAAAAAGACGGCGTCACAAAGGATAAACGCTTGAAGCTCAGATTGGACGATTGGGCACCTGTTCCGCAAAAACGGAAATCAGGCCGTCCAGCGCAGAATGAAACAGAGGTTTTTCCAGTCTCCGCCGAACAGATCGACGGCGATCGGGAAGAACTGCCGGAATAAATCCGGCGCAGCGGAAGAGGAACCGCACCAGATGATTCAGAAATGATTCGTCGGTGCGGTTCCTCTTTTTTTATTTTATCGAAAGAATTTTGAAAGGTGGCTTATTTTTATGAAACGATCCAGTCCTCTGTGGGGAAGTGTCTCCGTCCTGATCGGTGTGGTCATTGCGATCCTGGCGCTGGTGCGCGGCGCATGGCTCGTCCCGCTTCTGCTCCTGACCTTTACGGCGTGGGGCCTGTGGGTAGTCATGTTCCAGCTTCAGCCCGCGTGGGATTCTATCCGCGGGTACCGGAAGAAGGAGCACGACGCCAGACGGCAGCGGGAAGCATCGCTCTACAGTACGGCGCAGACCAATGCCGACGCCATGCAGCTTCTGCTGCGGCACGTCAACCATCGGATCTCCGCGTATCTCAAATCAGTCTATCCGAGCGCCCGCTGGGAGTGGACGACCGGAAATCCGACCGCTCTCGTTATGCAGGGCGGCACCGGGCGTATCCGCGTGTACGGCATTGAGGAATACGACTATGCAGACGTTCAAATCGACCGCAACGGCAACCTCTCTTGTAATCTTCTGAAGGTCGTGCCGGTGCAGCCGCGTATGGACGCACCGACACCGCCAAACCAGCAACCGGTCGATCCGCAGGTCTGGTATGACGTGGAGGGACGTGAAGTGTTGGAGCGTGTGATCGCCGATCTGGATTCCCGCGGCCATAGCAGCCTGACACTGAAAGAGGACGGCAGCGTGTGCGTCCATGAGGACGACGACACAAAGGATATTCCGCAGGAACACCTCACCGCCTTCCCGCCGAAAGTCTATTGGCCGCGTCTGGGGCAGGTGCTGGAAAGTGAGGGTCTAACCGCAAGCGTCCATGACAGTGAGATTGCCGTATCATGGTAAATTTTTAGAAGGGAGTGAAACACACAAATGAAAAGCGGACGCAGTATTCAGGATGTGAGCCGCGAGATCCTGCGCCAGCAGGAGGCAAAGGCAGACTATCTGGTCGCAACCGACCGCCTGCACATGGATACCTGGGGCGACAGCCCTGTGATCCGTGTGCTCGACCGCGAGGGTATCGACCAGATCGAGCCGCTGGAAATTCAGCAGACCGCACACCAGCAGATCGGCACCTATCTGGACATTCCCAGCAAGTATTATGACCGGATGCTCCAGCGCGATCCCGCGCTTCTGAGCTACAACGTCAATCGCTGGTTTCAGAAGGAACCGGAGCAGAAGCTGCTGCGCACGATGGACGGCAAGGCCAGAGCGTTTCTCAGCAACCGCTATCGCCGCATCGACAATCTGGACATCGCCCGCGTTGTTCTTCCCATCATTGGCGAAATGGAGGGCGCACGCTTTGAAAGCTGCGAGATCACTGACGACCGGATGTATCTAAAAGTTGTCAATCCGCGCTTGCAGGCAGAGGTGGTTCCCGGTGATATTGTGCAGGCCGGCATTATGATCTCCAACAGCGAGACAGGACTTGGTGCCGTCAACATTCAGCCACTTATTTACCGGCTGGTATGCTCCAACGGCATGGTCGTAAATGAAGCCGGTACCCGCCGGGCGCACATCGGCCGCGTGAATACCACGGATGTAAACTTCGCCCTCTATTCCCAACAGACGCTGGATGCCGAGGATCGCGCGTTTGTCCTGAAGATTCAGGACACTGTGCGCGCTGCCGTTGACGAAGCCAGATTCTCGACGGTTCTGGAGCGGATGCGGGAAAGCAAGCAGGCGCAGCTCAACACGCAGGACCTGCCCGGTCTTGTCAAGCTCGCTGGTTCCAGCTTCGGTATCTTAGAGGAAGAAGGCAAGGGCGTTTTGCAGCATCTGATTGAGGATGGAGACTTTACGCTCTACGGTCTTGCAAACGCCGTTACGCGGTTCAGTCAGGATGTTGAAAGCTATGACCGCGCAACGAAGCTGGAGGAGATCGGCTACAGCGTGATGACGATGTCGCCGCTGCTGCTGCAAAAGATCAATCAGACACAGGTCACAAAACTTGCCGCATGACGGCAGACAGTTTAATTTGAAAAGGAGTCAAATTTATGAGTATTCAGAATAACAACACATCTGATGCGTATCAGGATTTTATGCTTCCCACGGCGCTGGACAGCGACTTTTCGAGCGAGGATCTTGCCGACGATATGGACGGCCTGCAGCTGACCATGCAGCGGGTCAAGATCCCGGGCGGTGGAAACTTGCAGTTTGAGATCCGCAGCGACGACCCGGACAACCCCGACTATGAGCGCAAGCTCGTCGGCGTGATTCTCTATCACCATCTCGCCAACGCCTACTGGCCAGAGGGCAGCGAGTACGACGACAACGTGCCGCCATTCTGCCAGTCCTTCGACGGCAAGCAGGGCTACGGTGAACCGGGCGGCGTCTGCGCAGCCTGTGCATTCAACCAATTCGGCAGTACGGCAAACGGCAGCGGAAAAGCCTGCAAAAATATGCGGCAGATCTATCTGCTGCGCAGCGGCGAGTATCTTCCGCTGCAGCTCTCCCTGCCGCCAACAAGCCTGCGCCCGTTCAATGATTTCATGAACCTCGCCTTTGTCGCCCGCCGGCGCCCCAGCTATTCCGCCATCGTGGAGATCGGTCTGAAGCGCGCGGAAAGTGGTGGCTATACCTACAGTGTCGCCACGTTCCGAAAGGTACGGGATCTTGAGGGGGAAGGTCTTGCGGCCGTTAAAAGCTATGCAGCAAATTTCAAAGAGCAGGTCAAATCGCTTCTGGCACAGCGTGTGGAGAACTACAAGTCCGATGTGGAATCACTCACCGGCACGCCTCCCTTGGAGCTCGCCGATAACGGCGACCACTTTTCCTATCCGGGCGTCATTGACGGCGAACGCGACGAGCTGCCACTCTAAACAAAAGCAGTCAACAAAGCTTGCTCCGCTAAGCAAACGGCAGATGCGATTTGCCGAAAAGAATCACAAGCTGGTCTATGCGTTTTTGCAGGAGCAGCGGTATGATGACGACTACTACGATCTTGCCGTTATGGGCTACCTGCGTGCCGTGGAACGCTATTGTTCCCATGCCTATCTGCGCCGCTTTTCGTTCTCTACCGTCGCCTACCGCGCGATGCAGCAGAGCATCATGTCATGGAAGCGTGGAGAGAGCAGGCGCAGACAGGCGGAGGAAGCCTACTGTGCGCTTTGCGGCCGCAGAGAGACCGTCTGTGACGCGGAGCTTTCGGAAGCATATTTCTTTTCGGAGCTGCAAGAATGCGGAACGCCGCAGCAGGCCGCGTTTGCGCTGCTGCGCCTGCATGGGTACAGCATTGCGGAGATCGCCGCGCGGTACAATCTCGACCCGCGGCGTGTGCGCCGAATGCTCAAGAGTCTTTATTCCGCCTATCTGCGGTTCCGTGGAGATGGGAAGGAGGCGAAAAAATGAAGGATCAGCACACAAGGATGCTCCACGGGCGTCTGCTTCGGCCACTGAAGGTTGGCAGCAGTGCGCTCATCGACCACGAGGGGCAGTTTATTCTGACCTCGCTAGTCACATCTATTCAGGTGCAAAATGAACAGGAAGCAAAGTTTGAAACGCTGAATACCCACTACCATGTGAAGTTTTCTCCGCTTCAAGCGGCAGTTGCGGCGTCAATTCTGATGGCCGTCGCTGCATGAATGAACCCCCGGCGGCGATCTCCCGTCTGATCGCCGCCGGGCCCGCTGACCGCAGCCACAGTTTTTGTGGCTGCGGTTTTTCCATAGGAGGTTTTATGAACGAACAGATCGTCCCGGTTTCCGGGAATCAAAAAATCGCGTTTCAATGCCAGCGGTGCAGCGCCTGCTGCCGCCATGTAGAAAACAAGGTCATGCTGGAGCCATACGATGTTTATCAGCTTGCGCTTCATTTTCAAAGCGAAGGACAAAGTCTCAAGCCGGAGGATATCTGTGCGCAGTACGCACACCCCATGCCGCTGGAACCGTATTTCCCGATTTTTCTGCTGAATACCGCAGGTGAAGATCAGCACTGCATTTTCCTGAACGGGAACCATTGCAGTGTTTATGCACACCGTCCGCGCGCCTGCCGACTGTACCCATTCACAGTGGATGCAGGGCGGCGCGGTAAGGACTTCGAGTATTTTCTCTGCACGGATTACCCCGGTCACTTCGGCAAAGGCCGCGTCCGGGTCAGCGACTGGTTCTATGAGAATTTCCCCAAGGACGCCCGCCGCTTTGTGAAAGCCGATTACGCGGCGATCCGGCAGTATGGCAAGCTGCTCCGGCAAATGACGTCCGCACAGGTCGAGCGTTCGCTGTTCCAGCTTCTGTTTTACCGTTACTGGAACTACGACATAAACAAGCCCTTTCAGGAGCAGTTTGAACACAATCAACGCCAGCTGCTTGCATTTCTGTGGGAGCAGTTGGGTCAAAATGGAGGTTATACATGAATCGATCCAGAATCACCGGCGCAATTCTCCTGCGCTGGGACGATTGCACATCCATTCTTTCGAAGCACTTGACAACGCTGCTGCAGCGTCCGATTCAGCTGTGCCACATGGTAGAAGACTACGACTACTGGTGCGTTGCGTCGATAAACGGAAGGTTCTCCATCCCGGAGCTTCACAGTCTGCTGGATGTGCTTTCCGCAACCACGGTAGACTTTCCTGATCTGATCCCAGAAGAATCTAACCAGACGCGCTCTTTCAGCATGGAGTTCTCCCGGGCGCTTTTGCAGCATTACTTACACGCAAGCTGGCGCTACGAACATCTCACCGAGGAGTATCTGATGGTAATTGACGTGGACATCGCTGTCCCCGCATGCTGCATTATGAATGGAGGGATGCCGGATGTCTGATGCAAAGCTGATGATGCCGCTGTTTTGTAACGGCATGTTTAACTGTGGCGGCCGCAGAATCCGTGCTGTCCACCTCTATGATGTTTCCGATGGGGAGCACCGCTATCGTCTTTGGACAAAAGCAGGAACGCCAGATATAGACTATCCCCGCGTAGAATCTGACCGTTACCTGCTATACGTTGAGATTCACGGATACCTCGCACCGCTTGGCATGACGGAATATTTTCTGACCGAACATTGTGGGTATTTGCCGGCTATGCAGGAACTGTATGACGGTGCAGAACATCGGAGAACGTATTTTGACAGTCTGCAAAAGAGCGCTATTGAGGAAGCTGTCGCAATCGAGAGAAGTGTGATCTACCATCTGGGCAAAGAATCGCCCCGACAGGCGGACTATATCTACGGTATCCTCAATGAGCATCTTATGCGGTATACCGCCAGCAAGGAAAGCGAAGGTAAAACATTTCCGGATTATATTGGCGCATTGATGGCGGATGAGCTTGACCACTGCATACAGCTTTCCAAAATCTATCGGTCGCTTAAGCAGCAGGAGGATGAAATGCGGCAGGCACAGATTGCCGAGCAGGATCGTGTCTACCAGCAGTCTGTCAATACAGAAAAAGAAAAAGCGGTCGATGCCGCACTGCAAATCATCCGCAGCGGCGGCACATTAAAAAACGATACGCTTTGCTATTACAAAGACGATGGCTCGTTTGTGGAAACCACGTTGATTCTGTATTTGATGCGCGAATATCACATTGACGTGCCGCTCCGCACACAGGGATGGATCAAAGAGCGGTTGGCAAGCGCAACCGTTCAGGAGGACTTCTGCGGCTCTGTTACCTACTATCGCGCAAAAAAGAGTCCATGCTCACAGAAATTCTTTGACTGTATGCGAGATCTGATTTTAGCAGTCCACAACGCAAAAAAGGAAGCGGCATGAGAAAGAAACAATATACGATACAAGGAGTGAACCATAACGAATGAACGAACCGATCTATGAACGAATGCAGCAGCTGATCCGGCAGATCCGGCAAGCGGATACCGCCTACTATAAGCATGACGCGCCAATCATGAGCGATCTGGAATATGACCGCCTGATGGACGATCTGGTCGCGCTGGAGGAGGAAAGCGGTGTAATCCTGTCCAACTCGCCCACACAGCATGTCGCCGGCGAAACGCTTGAAACATTGGCAGAGGTTCGGCACACAAAGCCTATGCTTTCTGCTGCGAAAACAAAATCTGTCGATGATCTGATCCGGTTCGCCGCTGGCCGGGATGTGCTGCTTTCATGGAAGATGGATGGACTTACACTTGTCCTCCGATATGAAAACGGACATCTCTCGCAGGCCATTACCCGCGGCCGCGACGGGATCATCGGTGAGGACGTGACCCACACGGTAAAGACCTTTCTCAATGTGCCGCTGAGCATTCCCATTTCAGAGGCATTTGAGGTTCGCGGAGAGGGCGTGATTTCATGGAAGAACTTTGACACCATCAACGTGGAACTGGACGATGCCTACAGCCATCCTCGAAATCTGGCGGCCGGGAGCGTGCGAAAGCTGGACGCTTCAGAAGCACAGAAGCGGATGCTGGAATTTTGGGCGTTCGATCTGGTCAGCGACAGCTTGGAATCCGGCAGCAAGCACGCGCAGCAGCAGCTTTTGGCGAGCTGCGGCTTCAGCGTGGTTCCATATCTGTATCTGCCTTTCTCATGCAGTGCCCGTGATATTGAACGTGCGATTCTCAGTATGCAGCCGACCAGGTTTGCCTATCCCGTTGACGGCCTTATCATGGAATACGACGACCTTGCGTATGGCAGGAGCCTTGGCGCTACCGGGCACCATGAAAATCGCCTGATCGCGCTCAAATGGGCAGATGAACTGTATGAGACCATATTCCGCAGTATTGAGCTTGCAACGACGCGCACCGGAATGGTCAGCCTGACCGCACGGTTCGATCCCGTCAATATGGACGGCGCGACAGTTGGCCGCGCCTATCTGCACAATCTGGACAATTTCCACGCCCTTCAGTTGGGGTCCGGCGATACGATCCGGATATATCGTGCCAATATGATTATTCCGCAGATTGCGTGCAATTTGACAAAGAGCGGCACATACCGACTTCCCATGTCCTGCCCCTGCTGCGGCGCGGCGCTGGAGGTTGGCGAAACGACCGGCGGAACGCATCAGCTCTTTTGCAGAAATCGAAGCTGCACCGCAAGGCTGGTACAGAAGTTTGTTCATTTCTGCGATAAAAGCCGGATGAATATTGAGGGCCTGTCAGAGACGACGCTGGAAAAGCTGATCGGGCATGGCTGGATTCATACGTTTGCGGATTTGTACGATCTGGAACAGCACCGTGACGTGATCATTCAAACCGATGGCTTCGGTGAAAAGTCTTTCGAGCGGCTGCAAGCAGCCATTGAGAAAAGCCGCAGTTGCACACTGGCAAAATTCATCGCCGGGCTCGGCATTCCGACGGTTGGCCGCCATGCTGGACGTGAGCTTGACCGCTGCTTCGGCGGTTCATGGGAGGCGTTTGAAGCTGCGATTCAGAAAGGGTTCGACTTTACGCAGCTGCCGGACTTCGGCGCTGTGATGCAGGAGAACCTTTACACATGGTACGCGGACGCTGAAGAAGCAAAGCTCTGGCATCCGCTGTTGGGAAAAATTCATTTTATAAAGGAGACGACACCTATGAGTATTACGAAAGAATCCCCGTTATATGGCAAGATCGTTGTGGCGACCGGAAAGCTGGAGCATTATACGCGCGACGGCATTCAGAACAAGCTCTTGCAGATCGGCGCAATCCCAGCGTCCTCCGTGACGAAAAAGACGAACTACCTGATCGTCGGTGAAAAGGCCGGGAGCAAGCTGACAAAAGCGCAGCAGCTCGGCGTTCCAACCTTGACAGAGGAAGAATTTGAGGCACTGCTCGCAGGCTGAGCACACATAAACCGGGCGGCACAGAATGATTCTGTGCCGCCTGCAATTATAAAAGGAAAAGAGGTTTTTACGAATATGAGCAGTGAAATTTATTACGACAAGGCATTTGTTTCTGTTGGTGAGCGATTTATCCCACTCGTCTGCCGCGGATCGACCAACACCTATGAATTTAATGAGCATGGGCGCGAGGTCGCGGAGCGGTACTGGTCTGTTCTGGATCTCCCATATCGGGGCAGGCTGCTGTTTACAAGCGATGAGATCCAGAAGATCGCGGAAACCTATGAAGGCTTCAGCAGCGGCAACCGCGGCGGGATGCGCAAGAGCCGGAACAGCGCTTTTGAAGCCGGTGAGTTTCAGCGCTGGTTCCTCGCGGGCCTGAAGAACGCGCACACGATTGAGGAATACCGTCAATACGGAAATTCCGTCGTTCTTACAGCCCGGCACACGCAGAAAGCAACGTATGCCTCCACGACAGAAATATTTCTGACTGCGCTTTCCCGCATCGGTGAGCAGAACATTGCCATCCGTTTTGATTCCTGCCGCAGCTTTTATCATCCGCCGCGTGTCAGCAAGCAATCAAAGTTTGATACGCTGAAGCAGTTCTATGTTCTGAAAGCATGGCGCGGATACTTTGTAAAGCGGACGCAGCACGGCGTCATGACCATCCGCACCGACGATCCAACGATTCCAACCGTGCGGAAATTTAGAACGGAAAGGGCCGCACAGAAGTACATGGAGGAAAATGCGCCGTTCTTTTCCCGTGTTCCTTTTTCTGTTGAGTGCGTTCAGCCAAAAGAGGCAGCGAAAGCGGCATGAGCATATTTTCTGATGTTTCCAGCATCATGTGCAGCTTCATTCTACTGCGCTTATTGCTATGAAAATACTCTCGTTTGGAGCTGGTATGCAGTCTACGGCACTTGCTCTGATGTCCTGTGAAAATGCAAACGCAGCGCAGAAGGGCCGCGCCCATCCATACCCGCTGGTTCCCGTATATGACCTTGTCGTATTCTGTGATCTCGGCTTTGAACCGCCATGGGTCATGCGGCAAGCCGAGTTTGTTCATCAGGCCTGTCAGGATGCCGGTCTTCGGTATGAAATGCTGCATACGCCGCTATACAACGATCTCATGCAGAACTTTGGAAAGCGGCGCGTCGTCAGTATTCCATGGTGGACGCTTCGCTCTGATGGCCACAAATCCCGGATGCCGAGAAACTGTACGCTGGACTATAAGGTGGCGCAGATTGCAAAGTTTCTCCGCTGGGAGGTGCTCGGCTATCGAAAGGGCCAAAAGCTCCGCGATGAAGACAGAAAAGCGCACGAGATGCACATGGGATTCAGCTTTGAAGAACGCCACCGCTGCAAAGAAAGCCCGAATCCGATGCTGACCAATCATTTTCCGTTGGTCGAGATGAAATTGACCCGTGCAGACAACTACGCCTATATTCTTGATGCTTGGGGTCTTGACACCAAGGCGTCCGCCTGCTGCTTCTGCCCATTTCACAGGAACTACTTTTTTCAGTATTTGCAGGAGCATGAGCCATTCACATATGGCAGGCTGGTCGCTGTCGATGAACTCCTGCGCGATCAAGTGCCGCATCCGCCCATGGACTCTGACCTGTTCATTTCACGGAGCAGGAAACGGCTTGCGGATTTGACACCGGCGGACTGCTGCGACGCTGAGTGTTTTCAGTATCGCGGCAGAATGATTTGGAACGGATTCTAGCTTGCTGCTGTTTGAATTGTCCACGAAAAACAGAGAATGATAGAAGCAGGGGCCATTGGACGTCTGTATATGCTGGTCAGATTCATACGGGCCTCATGCAGCACAATAACGATTACGCTGCCATGTGGGTTAACAGGGGTAACATATATCAATAGACGCAGACTTGAAATCTTAGCGCAATTATGCTAAACTGCAAATGAAGGAGGCTGATACTATGAACATGATTCGTCCGGTTTCCGACCTGAGAAACAACTTTGCGGAGATCTCCAAAACCGTCCACGAAACCGCGCAGCCAGTGTTCCTGACGAAAAACGGCTACGGTGATATGGTCGTTCTGAGTATGGAAGCGTTTGAAAATCTGCAATTTGAAAGCGAGATTTACTTCAAACTGCAAGCCGCCGAGCGCGAAGCAGAGCTGTCCAGCGAACGCTATTCCTCCAAGGACGTTCTGAAAGCCATGAAGGACGCCATCGGAGGATCGAAGGTTGTATAACGTCGAGTATCTGCCGTCTGCCGTGCAGGACATGGTAGAGATCGTCCTGTATATTGCACGGGAGCTGAACAATCCAGCAGCGGCAGAGCGCATTGCGGAACGATTGGCCGAGGCCGGAGAAAGTCTGCGGGATTTTCCGTATGCGCAGCCAGCCTATACGCCGCTGCGCCCGTTAAAGCACGAGTATCGAAAGCTGCTCGTTGAGAACTATATGATGCTCTACTGGGTGTCCGAGACAGAAAAGCGCGTGACGATTGCAAGGGTGGTTTATGCCCGCCGGGATTACACGAAGCTGTTGGAGTGATACTGGGTGCCAGATAGGCCGATTGCCAAGATAGCACAGTGAAGAATGTAATGAAGGCAAAATCATGCTATATGGAGGCAACGATATGAACATTCGTCCGTCAGCGGCCATTCGCCAGAACTACAATGAAATTGCCGAACTTTGCAGAAAAACAGCGGAGCCGGTCTATCTGACCAAAAACGGCGAGGGCGATCTGGCCGTCATGGATATTGAATCCTTCAACCGCCAGAAAAAAATGCTGAAGCTCCGGGAAGAGCTTCTGGCTGTTGAGGAAGGCCGACTTGCGGGCAGAACCGGCTGCACCGTCGATGAACTGGATGCGTATCTGGACAGCGTGATTGCAGGAGCCTGATGCTATGGTAAAAGAAAAGACCTACACCGCCATTGTTTCTGACCGCGCGAAACGGGTGCTTGCATCGCATTTCCGGTTTCTCGCCAACATGAGCGAAAGATGCCGAACCTTGTCTGGATTACATAATTTTCCTATAATTAAGCCGGAATAATTTCTTGGAGAGATAATATGTGATGATTCGTTCTGCAGCGGCCCTTCGGAATGACTACGATGGCATGGTGAAGCTCTCGACCGAAAAGCAGGAACCGATTTATCTGACGCGCAACGGTGACGGTGAAATGGTGTTCCTGCCAATCGAGCTTTGGGAAAAACGTCAGGCAGAACTGGAGCTCTTTGCGGAAATGCTGCGCAGGGAGCAAAATAAACTCGCCGGCGCAAGAACATATTCCGCAAGCGAACTGCGTGCCGACGTGGAGGACATTCTTCGCGAGAGTTGAATGGCTTAACAAGGTGCATGAGTTTCTGGCCTTTCTGAAATACTACAAAACCGAAGTCGGTGCGCCTTACGCGAAAAAGTTTGCGGATAAAGTCCTTCATGCTACGCAGCAGCTTGCAGAGTTTCTGGAGCTGGGCGTACTCAAATACGATATGCTGATGGGCAAGCACGGTTTCAGAGCATTGTTCATCGGCCAATACGTCTGCATCTACAAAATCGCGATGGATACGGTTTATATCTACCATTTTGCAGATGCCCGAAAGAATTATATGTATCATATCTTTGGCATGGAATAGACGATTATAGATTTGGTTCGCTGCACACCATACACTCCACCATTCCAATCTCATATCCTCAGCCAGAATGTTTTCTTGCATCCGGCACATAATTGTGGTATGATTAAGCCACGAGGAGGCGATTGCAATGCCGCGTATTATTCCGATCCGTGACCTAAAAAATACAGCTGCCATTTCGCAGATGTGCAATGAATCAACAGAACCGATCTATGTAACAAAAAACGGCTACGGCGATATGGTTCTGATGAGCATGAAAGCCTATGAAGAGAAACTCATGATGCTGGAGCTGTATGAAAAGCTGGCTATCGCAGAAGAAGAAGTGAAAAACGGGAAGACAAAAGATGGCGTTGCTGCGCTGCAAAAGCTGCGGGAAAAGTACCATGTATAATATCACGATCACTGATCGTGCTGACCGGGAGCTTTCCGATATTCTTGAATACCTGTCTGTTCAGCTTCAGAATCCAACAGCGGCGACCGCATTTGTTGAGGAAGTCTTATCTGTGTATGAAGCGCTGAAGCACACGCCGTATATGTATGAACTCTCCCACAATCTCCGGCTGCATCGTATGGGGTATCACAAGGTTGTGATTAAAAATTATGTGATGCTTTACCGTGTCGATGAGCAGACGCAATGCGTATATGTCCTGCACTTTTTCTATGGCGCAAGACAATATGAGAAACTGATTTAATCCCACATCATAAAGTGGTATAGAAAAGCAGCAGCCGTGCGGTTTCAATCGAACCGCACGGCTTTTCTATGCCCTCAGCAGATGTCAAGTCTGAATTACACCAAATTTTTATCGTATATTTCGTCACTTCGCGCATAGCCAGCCACAGCATCTTGTGGTATCATACTCCCGTTTGTTTGACGCCAACGACCAAAGGAGGAGCATCATGCAGTACACTGATAACGAAGCCGCCTTGATTGGCGGCCTGATTTCCAACTACTTTCTTCGTCCGGCCGTATCCGCCGCGCTGAAGGATTCCTATATTCATGTGCTGGAGCATCTGCACGCAGGCCGGGTATCTGCCGCTGATCTCAAGCAGATCCAAAAAGCGCTGACGTTCCTGATACCAACCTGTCAGATGTCCAGAGAGGCCCAGCGCGACCTGATGAGTGTCAATCTCAAAACAACAGCGCTGCTCCGTTCTCACCACTGACTGCAATACCTTGTGATAGCTGTTTTGAAGGACACGTCCCTGAGCCGCAGCTATGGAGCGTGACGTCGCCGGAGGTTGTGGTGAAGCAGCCAGTCATAGCGCCCGCTGCGGTAGCTCTGGTGGATTTCGCTGCACTCGCAGCACACGGCCTGCGCCAGTAACTCCATCTCTTTCTCCAGCAGTTCGTTCTGCGTTTCTTCTACGCTGCCGCGAACCAGTTCCTTGATCTGACCCCTGATAATTTCCACGTTGAATTCTACAATCTTCTCGGACATAGTTTGCTGTCTCCTTTTAGAATGATGTCTTGTGACTTCATTCTGCCAGAGCCCGCAAGCTATGTCTTCTTTTATGCGTTCTCCTTTTTGCGCAGCTTATTGTACATTGTCGTTTTTTCTGATAACGCGAAGAAGATAGCCGCAGAATTGGACTTCAAATCGCTCAAACAAGGTGAACCACAAGTTCCATGACTTTTTCAAATCTGGCAGTTAAAATACAGACAGAAACAAATTTTCAAGCCAGAGGTGAAAAGCATGAATCTGAAAGAAGCATTCCGCTACCAGAACAAGCTCCAGTCCTTTCTGGACGAAGCGCAGGGCATCCTCGACCGCGATTCCAATGTCACGCGGGTCGAAAACACTTATCTACGCCATAAGGTCATGGCAGAAGCGGAGGACGAAACCGTTCTTGCCGTGCCGGAAACGGAGTATTACGAGCAAATCACGGACATTGCCCGTTTCCTCCTGTTCCTGCTGGACGAGAAGGACAAGCTGTTCGCTGCCATCCGCAAGGCAAAATCCGAGCTGGACATCGACATGGACAGCGCGGTCAGCCTCAACGCCACGCGGCAGAGCATTGCCCGCACATTCAAGCGGATGAATGATCTGCGCAGCTCCGAGCAAACGATCACGGGCGGCGGCACCGGCTACCGGTTCAACGCTGAGGGCAATCAGATCTCCTACCGCTGCGATGTGCGGCGGGTGACGACGATCAACTACGACCGCAAGGTCATCCGTGCTGCACTCGGCAAGCTCAATCAGCAAGCCGATGAGACTTCCACCAGAATCGATCTGTGCCTAGTCACGTCGAAGGTGGACTACGCACCGCCCTTTGATGTGAACGCCAGCTTTGCCGAAGCATTCGAGACGTACACAGAAAATGTCGGGGCATAATGCCCCGACACGGCCCGGCTATTTTGGATGCGGCAAGCCAAGAGAACGCGGATACCGGTTCAGGTGCAGATGAACAATAACGCTGCACATTTTATTATAAAGATATTCTGGTTCGGCTCACCCTACGAGCTTTCAAAGCATGAAGAAAAGAAGCGTTCCACTTCTCTATCATCGCCAGACACTCTTCCGTCAGAACCGCTTTTTCCATAGCCCACGCTTTCCTGCATCCAAACTGACATCTCCATATGTAAGGCAAGCAAGCCTACTCGCTGGTTACGAGATCAATCACGATCAAATGCTGATCTTTTTCCGTGTGCGAAGCTGAATGCGTGACCTGTCACG
>OGPR01001642.1_pt1 | contig 17873 bp, 18 predicted proteins | sample 1552981 | NCBI WGS metagenome assembly OGPR01 (sample SAMEA2580260, study PRJEB22360) | human gut metagenome | biome: human gut; feature: human-associated habitat; material: faeces | place: Denmark | collected 2008/2010 | reverse complement strand
TCCTATGTCAGGAACACGAACTTTTCAATGGCATACTTTTCGGGGGGAGGGTCAATCCTTCCTGCACATTTGATCACCTTACTTTTTCATCTCGGCCAAAGCCGCGTCCACCTGCTGTATAATTTCGCGCACTGTCCGTGCGTCTACATCCACAGTTGCGGCGGCCGCCAAAAAATCCTTTTCGGTTATATCCTTGCCCTTGTTGTTGACCATGCAGGTCTGTTCCCCGTTAATGCCCTCTGACGGCGTAAGGTCATAAACCGGAGCCATGCGCCACTGGTTTTCCTTGTTCAGCAGAAAGGAAAAGTTTTTGGAATGGTCGTCCTTGTTGCCGGAGCGCACGTTGAACACCATGAGCCGCACCATTTTGAGCACTTCGCGTATGTCTTTGGTGAGCAGCAGCGTCAGGCGCAGCAGGCTTTCATAGGTGAGCGAGGGTTCGCGGTGGGATGCGTGCAGCAGACCGCAGGCGGTGTGCACATGCACCTTTTGGCCATGCACCCTGTCAAAGCGTTGGACGCCGAAATATCCCGGCGACGTTGCCGACGGAAACAGGTGCGTTTCCGGCATATCCAGCCCGGCTTCTCTGGCCGCCAGGGAATATGCGTATTCCGTCAGCCCGGTGTTTGGCGGTTCGTGCGCGGAGCGAAATTTGATGATCCAGGGGGTTCCTTGGGGTTCCCCCGCCCCCTGCGGCACAATGCGGAAATCATCGGCAACGTTCACCAGAATTTTGGGTCTGGCCCCTGCGGATGAGCCGTTGAGCTGAATAAGCTTGTCCAGTTGCCCCTCATCCACAGGCGCATCGCGCAGAATCCGCAGCGATTCCTCTGCCAGAGCATCCAGTTCCGCCACAGAAACGGCTTCTTCTGCCTGTGCCGCCGCCGGGGTGTACTCCAGCGCGCCCATGCCGTGGGCACCCACCAGGGCAAGGCGCTGCAAGGGCAGACAGGCATGGAGCGATGAACCTTTTTTTCGTAATACCCTGTCCAGCAAAAGCAGCCCCCAGCCATCGGGCAGGCTGTCGTTGAACACGCCAAACAGGCCGCCAAAGGTGCGCTTGGGGTCTTCCTTGACCTCTGGGCTGAGCGGAAGTCTGAACGGCGAAATGTTGATGCCCGAATCAAGAAATTCTGGCGCGTACTGAAACAGGATGGCGTTGCCTTGTGCAGCGAGTTTTCCCACATGGCGCCGTACGCCGTATGCATGCAGATGCACGTCAAGATTCATGGCGTTTTCTCCCTGCCCGCTTGCGGGGTGCTGGGGATTGCGGCTTGAACAGGTTTTCTGTGCGTGGCGGGTTGAACAAGCCGGAAAAGGCTTCAAGATCGTTAAGAATCAGGGCGATAGCCAGCAGGGACGCGAGCGAGATTTCCCCCGTTGTTTCAAAGCGCTTCACAGAGCCAAGGGAAACGCCGCTACGGGCCGCCAAATCTTTCTGGCTCATATTGAGAGCAAGACGTTTGGCCTGCGCCTTGGCAGCGATGTCGAGCCGGACTTCCTGCGGAGTTTTTAGAATATCATCTAACATAATAGCTCTTAACTTTGTTTTTTTAGTATAATAGCTAAAATATGAGATGATAGCAATTAGTTGATGGGGGGGAGGGCGAACTCGCGCTCTACCGTCAACACCAGCCCCGCCGAGCGAGATCGGGGCCGAAGCTCACCAAGAAAAGGAATAACCTGTTGAGGGTTTGAACCAGCACCGGGCGCGTATGGAGCAGTGCCTGGAAAACGGCGAGGAAGGCGTAAACACCGTCTTTCCTCGTCTAGCTAATATTGACACCAAGCCAAATCGGGCGCTTTTATGTTTAACGAATACGTTGAACGTATTCGTGTCGACCACATAGTTCCTTGGGCTGGCTAACACCGGAAGAATTTCGCGAAAAGAATATAACCTGCACCCCATTGGGAACTACTAACTTACAAGTGGTATACGCAATGGGGTAAGGTCACAGACTCAGGCAGGTTGTCATCTTCATCATCCAGCGGAGTGGAGGCCATGGCTGTTCGCTGATGAGCACGCCAGCGGCGGTGCCAGATTTGCTTGTCGTCGCGCTCGCTAGGGCAGATGGTAATGCCCATTATGGGCTTTTTTCGAACACTGCGGCTCATGGCATCTCTTTAGCTGCCGGCTTCGTAATATCCGGCTTCTTTCTGATGTTTTAGCGCCAGAATGTAGACCGAGTTGCCCAGCACTTCGTAGACCAGTACGTATCCGGCACCGCCAAAGGGGATGAGTAACTCCCGGTATTCCGGTTCCATGTCATCGGCAGGACGGCCAGCATTGGGAAACTGCTCAAGAAGCAGCACTTTTTCCCGAATGGCCTTGATTGCGCCAATGGCAGCCTCTTCGCTTTTGTCCGCCAGGAACAGGTAAGCCTTCTCCAACCCGGCAGTGGCATTGTCCGTCCAATGAACTAGATATGACATTTGGGCATGGGCACCTTTTTGCCCTGAATGATCTTATCCATCCATTCGACGGCTTCAGCGTTTGTCAGATGCAGGCCGGTTTGCATATAATGCTCATGTGCGGCCTTGGCTTCCTGGCGCAAAGCTTCCCGTTTTTCTTCCCGCTCGACATAGTTCTCTATGGCTTGCAGCATAATGGCGTGCGCGGATTGGTTCCGGGCGTCAGCAAGGCTTTTAATGCGCTCGCGCAGGGGATTGGGAAGTTTTACAGAAGCGGGCGTTGTTGCTATATTTTGTTGCATGGCTTGTACCTCTGAGTAGAACTATTAACTACTTTGAACTACCCGTCAATACCGAGAGTCTACAGCACGACGATGAAAAATGTATTTATCTTTACCAAGCAGAGGCTTATGCTCTTTTTAGGCCTCATGACATAATGGTCTTCACTAGGCAGAAATAAATTTTTCTGGACGACTTAAAAACCCGCAAATCCTTGTGTAGCGGGATTCGAATCCACACACGCAAAAGTTTTGTGCATACTTTGGGGTATAAAAAATGGCATTTTGAAAATAAAAAATATTTTCAATAATTATTTCAAAGTATTATATCTATATTTAGAATCCCACCTTCTCCGCCATTAGTAAATAATTTGAGCTTGTTACAAACGTAGCCAGCTCTTTTTTATGCCCTGATTTTGAGCGTGCCTAAGGACAATTCGCGATTCCATTCGTGATACTGTTCGCAGGCCCTTGCAAAACACCACGATTCAGGCGTTCACGTTTTTTCTAAAACGGTTTAAAAAATAGATATATTGTGCCTAGCGTATTTAATTCTTTAAATAGTCTAAATAGTCGCCCCTTAAAAAAACGGTTTCATGCCGTTATAGGCATGTGGTCGTTCTCCCGGTAGATGAATCCCCATAGCACTACGAGTGCAAAAGATAGGCTTTTGGCCACAGCCTTCATCTATCAGGCTGCCTTTAATATGTGCAGTTCATGGCACATGTCCGGGGTAATGCCCCAACGCAGTATGCGGCCGGATCCGGTTGTAGAAGTCGATCCACCTTCCGATACCCGCACGGGCCTCCAAGTCGGTCCCAAAAGCGTTCAGGTACACGCACTCATATCTCAGCGAGCGCCAGAGGCGTTCGATAAACACATTGTCCAGCCAGTGGCCCCTGCCATCCATGGAAATACGGATTCCGTTCTCCCGTAAGGCGTTGGTAAACGCGAAACTGGTGAACTGACTGCCCTGATCAGTGTTAAAGATAGCGGGCTTACCATGTTTCGCCAAGGCCTCTTCCAGGGCCGCGACGCAAAAATCTACGTCCATGGTGTTGGAAAGGCGCCAGGACAATACTTTTCGGCTGTGCCAGTCCATAATCGCCACAAGGTATAAAAAGCCCTTGTGCATGGGGATGTAAGTGATATCAGCGCACCAGACCTGATTGGGCCGTGTAATGACAACGTCGCGCAGTAAATACGGATAGCGGATGTGCTCCGGGTTGGGAATACTGGTTCTTGGTTTCCGATAAATCGGCATCAGCCCCATCAGGCGCATAAGGCGGCGGATCCGCTTTATGCCCGTACTGTATCCCATCAATCGCAAATAGTTCCGCATCTGGCGTACGCCGAGAAAAGACCACTCTGTAAAGGCTTGATCGATCTCCCGCATCAGCACATGGTTTATGCCATGTTAGCCCTTGGGCGTATACTACAGGCCGGAGCGGGAAATACAGAGTAAACCGCACTGCCGGACGATGCTGAGCGTGGCATGGTCATGCTGAACCATGCCTTGCCTGCGGGAGACGCTCCCCGCTTCCCCCAGGCTTGTGCTAAAAAATCTCGCTCCACGGTGAGTTGGCCAATTTTGGCATGCAACTCGTGCAGCTCTCTTTCTTTTTTGGCTTCTTCTGTCTTGATTTCACCAGCAAATATGCCCGGGGCCGATTCTTTGAGTTGCTTGACCCACCGATGGATTTGCGCCTGGTGGACGCCGGACTCAGAACTCAATTCCGTGATGGTCCTTTCACCGGAAAGAGCTGCCAAGGCCACCTTCGCCTTAAAGGCTGGGGCGTGATTTTTACGCTTGTTCATTCGCACTCTCCTTGCGTTCAGGTGTTGCTTACACACCTGTCCGAATTTTGGGGAGTACCTCTGGGAACTACCTCACGCTATCCGAATCTTGGCCTCCACCCGCTGAGAGGACAAGACCATACAAAAATGCAAAAGCCACCGGTATCGGTGGCTTTTGCGCAGTTCTGATGCGTCCGCGTCCGTCAGTGCGGCATGAATCGCACTTTCAGCCAACGTCCGCCAAAATATTACCGCACCTGCGCCAGATGCAGACGGGTAACGGCCCGTTGCAGGGCCGCTTCGGCCCGCACCGTGTCCACAGCCTCGTCATGGCTGCTCAGGCGTTTTTCAGCTCGTTCTTTGGCGGCCATAGCCCTGGCTGCATCAATATTCGCGGCCAGTTCTGCGGATTCGGCCAGCACGGTGAGCACGTCGTTGTTTACATCGGCAAAGCCGCCGGAAATAAAGACATGCTCCTCCTTGCCTTCGCTCTTGTAGCGCAGGCCCCCGATTTTCAGGGCCGAAAGCAGAGAGACGTGCTTGGGCAACACGCCGAATTCGCCCTGCACGCCGGGGCACACAGCCATCTCTACCGGGCAGCTCACTACGGTTTTGTCCGGCGTTACCACTTCCAGTTGCAGCGTACCCATACGCACTCCTTCGCTGCCGCCGGTCCTGCCCGGTCCGGAGCCTTGCGGCACCGGACCGGCGGCGGGACAGAACGGTTAGTTGCTTTCTTCCTGCTTGCGCTTTTCGTACTTGGCCACTGCCTGGTCAATACTGCCCAGCATGTAGAAGTCGCCTTCAGCCAGGTGGTCGTAGTCGCCGTCCAGAATGCCCTTGAAGCCCTTGATGGTGTCTTCCAGCTTTACATACTGGCCGGGCGTACCCGTAAAGGTTTCGGCCACATGGAAGGGCTGGGAGAGGAAGCGCTGGATGCGCCGGGCGCGGGACACGGTGAGCTTGTCTTCATCAGAAAGCTCGTCCATACCCAGGATGGCGATGATATCCTGCAGTTCTTTATACTTCTGCAGCACCATCTGCACGCGCCGAGCCACGCTGTAGTGCTCTTCGCCCACGACGTCGGGGGCGAGGATGCGCGAGGTGGAGTCCAGCGGGTCCACCGCGGGGTAGATGCCCAGTTCCGCAATCTGGCGCGAGAGCACAAGGGTGCCGTCCAGGTGCGAAAACGTGGTGGCCGGGGCCGGGTCAGTCAGGTCGTCGGCGGGCACGTACACGGCCTGCACCGAGGTGATGGACCCTTCATTGGTGGAGGTGATGCGCTCCTGCAGAGAACCAAGGTCCGTGCCCAGGGTCGGCTGATAGCCCACGGCCGAAGGCATGCGGCCCAGCAGAGCGGACACTTCCGAACCGGCCTGGGTGAAGCGGAAGATGTTGTCAATGAACAGGAGCACGTCCTGGTGTTCCTCATCGCGGAAGTATTCCGCGCAGGCCAGGGCGGTCAGGGCCACACGGGCGCGGGCTCCCGGAGGCTCGTTCATCTGCCCGTAGACCAGGGTGGCGCGTTCCAGCACGCCGGCTTCCTGCAGCTCGTTGTACAGGTCGTTGCCCTCACGGGTACGCTCGCCCACACCGGCAAACACCGACGAACCGCCGTGCTGCTTGGCGATGTTGTTGATCATCTCCATAAGGATAACGGTCTTGCCCACGCCTGCGCCACCGAAGAGACCCATCTTGCCGCCCTTGGGGAAGGGCACCAGCAGATCCACCACCTTGATGCCCGTTTCGAGCAGCTCTACCTTGGTGTTCTGGTCGGTGAAGGCCGGCGCGGCCCGGTGGATGGGGTAGTATTTTTCAGCATTAATGGGGCCCAGCTCGTCCACCGGACGGCCGATGACGTTGAGGATGCGCCCCACAGAGGCCTTGCCCACGGGCACCATGATGGGCTTGCCCGTGTCCACCACGTCCATGCCGCGCACCAGACCTTCGGTGGCGTCCATGGCAATGGTGCGGACCACGTTGTCGCCCAGGTGCTGCGCCACCTCACAGATGAGGTCGGGGGCGTCGCTGTTGTTCGGGTTTTGTATCTCCAGGGCGGTGAAGATATTCGGCAGGTTCCCGTCGCTGAACTCCACGTCCACGACGGCGCCGATAACCTGAACGATTTTACCGATATTTTTGCTCATGTCTGGCTCCTTAACCATTCAGCGCTTCAGCGCCGCCGACGATGTCGATGAGTTCGCTGGTGATGGAAGCCTGCCGCGTCTTGTTGTAGAGCAGGGTAAGGGAGTTGATCAGTTCGTTGCAGTTGCGCGTGGCGTTGTCCATGGCGGCCATGCGGGCGGCGTGCTCGCTGGCCGACGTGTCCAGCAGGCCACGGTAAACCTGCACCTTCACATAGCGGGGCAAAAGCTCCGCCAACAACTGCTCTTCCTGCGGTTCGTACACATATTCGCAGCGGGCTTCACCGGCCTGCTCCTCGTCCTCAGCGGCCTGCGGGGTCTGCAGGGGCAGCAGGCGCAGGCTCTTCGGCGGTTGATGCCCCATGGACATAAACTCGCCGTGTACCAGCCACACCTCGTCAAGGGCCAGGGTTTCGTAGCCGTGGATGACTTCCTGAGCTACGGAACTTGCCAGCGCAAAGTCGATGCTGCCCATGCGGTCGCCATAGGCCGTGGTGATGGCATGCCCGGCGGTGCGGGCCGCGTCGCGGCCCTTGCGGCCCACGCACACGAAGCTCACCTCCATGCCTTCTGCGGCTTTTTCCTTGGCCAGTCTGAGAGCCATGGCAATGATATTGCCGTTGAAGCTCCCGCACAGGCCGCGGTCAGAGGTCACCAGCACAATGGCGCAGTGCTTCTTTTCCTCATGCTCGGCCAACAGGGGGTGGGCGTTGCCCTCCACCTTGCGGGCCAGTTCGGCCAGCACGTCGCGGTATTTCTCCGCGTACGGCCTGAAGCGCTCAATGCGGGCCTGGGCGCCGCGCAGCCTAGCCGAGGCCACCATGTTCATGGCCTTGGTTATCTGCTTGGTCTTGCCGACCCCCACGATCTTCATTTTGACGTCTTTGAGTGAAGCCATGCTTTTCTCCCGTTGTTAGGGGGCCCTAGGCCGTCCAGCCCTGTTTGAAGGCTGTGATGGCTTCGGTCAGCGCTTTCTCCACTGCCTCGTCAATGACCTTTTTGTCCTTGATGGCGTCCAGCACGTCCTTCCTGGTGTCGCGCAGGAAGGTGAGCATGTCGGCTTCAAACTTGCGCACGGATTCCACCGGCACGTCGTCCATATAGCCGCGCGTGGCGGCATAGATGGAGGCCACCTGCTCATGGGCGGGCATGGGCTGGTACTGGGGCTGCTTGAGCAGCTCCACCAGACGTGCGCCGCGCTCGAGCTTGGCCTTGGTGCCCTTGTCCAGGTCCGAACCAAACTGAGCGAAGGCCGCCAGTTCGCGGTACTGGGCCAGGTCCAGACGCATGGTGCCGGCCACCTGCTTCATGGCCTTGATCTGGGCTGCGCCGCCCACGCGGGACACGGAAAGGCCCACGTTGATGGCCGGGCGCACGCCGGCGTTGAACAGGTTGGGTTCCAGGTACACCTGACCGTCGGTGATGGAAATCACGTTGGTGGGGATATACGCCGAAACGTCGCCCGCCTGAGTTTCGATGATGGGCAGAGCCGTCATGGAACCCGCGCCCAGTTTGTCGCTCACCTTGGCCGCGCGTTCCAGAAGGCGCGAGTGCAGGTAGAAGACGTCGCCGGGGAAGGCTTCACGTCCCGGAGGACGACGGAGCAGCAGGGACATCTGGCGGTAGGCCACAGCCTGCTTGGAAAGGTCGTCGTAAATGATCAGGGCGTGTTTGCCGTTATTGCGGTAGTGCTCGGCCATGGTGCAACCGGTGTAGGCCGCAATGTACTGCAAAGGCGCGGGGTCGGAGGCCGTGGCCGAGATGATGGTGGTGTACTCCATGGCGCCGTAGCGGCGCAGGGTGTCGGCCACCAGGGCGACGGAAGACTTCTTTTGGCCGATGGCCACGTAGAAGCAGTGAATGTCCGTCTCTTTCTGGGCCAGAATGGCGTCGATACACACGGCCGTTTTGCCCGTCTGGCGGTCGCCGATGATCAGCTCGCGCTGACCGCGGCCGATGGGCGTCATGGCGTCGATGGCCTTGAGGCCCGTGGGCATGGGTTCGTGCACGCTCTTACGGGCGATGATGCCGGGGGCCTTGATTTCCACCGGGCGGACATGTTCGGCCTCAACGGGGCCGAGGCCGTCGATGGGTTCGCCCAACGGGTTGAGGACGCGGCCCATGACCTTGTCGCCTACGGGCACGGAGAAAATCTTGCCCGTACGTTTGACCGGGTCGCCTTCTTTGATGCCCACGTCCGGTCCGAGCAGTGCCACACCCACGTTGTCGGCTTCCAGGTTGAGCACCATGCCCATGACGCCGCCGGGGAACTCCAGCAACTCCATGGACATGGCGTTCTGTACGCCGTACACGCGGGCGATGCCGTCACCGACGTAGAGCACGGTGCCGGTTTCGCTCATTTCTACGCGCTGCTCGTAGTTTTTGATTTGATCCTCAATGATCTTGCTTATCTCTTCCGCTTTGATCTGCATGTGCTATTCACCCCTCTTGAATGTCTCCCGAAGGATTCCCAACTGCGCGCGCAGACTTGCGTCCAGCACCCGATCCCCCAGCTTGAGCACCATTCCCCCCAGTATGTCTTTATCCACGGCAAAGGTCAGTTCAATGTCCGCGCCAGCCTTTTTCTGCAGCGCGTCCTTGAGGTTGGCTTTTTTGTCGTTGGAAAGTTTCACCGCGGTAATGCACTGTCCGCGGAGGATACCCTTGGCCTCGTCCAGCATTTTGCCGTACCAGGCCGCAATTTCGTCAAGGAAGGCGAGCCGTTCCTTGTCCGCCAACAGGAAGCAGAAATTGCGCATGGTCTGGTCGGCCTTGAGCTTGTCCAGCAGTTTGCCAAGCACCGCCTTTTTTTCTTCTACGCCGATGACCGGGCTTTTGAGGGTCTGGCCCAAGTCCGGGGCGGCGGCAAGCATCTCGCCCAGAGAGGCAAGACACGCGCCGTGCGCGCTCAGGGCTTGATCCCCTTCCTCCCTGCCCAGGGCGAAGATGGCGTTGGCGTATCTGCGTGCAACCACAGTGTCGATCAATGGAGCACCACCTTGTTAAGCGAGTTGGCGATCAGCTTGTCGTGTTCTTCCGCCGTGAGGCGTGCGCTCAGGGCTTTGGCCGTGGCGTCCACGATCTCGTCGGCGATGGCGGAGCGCACCTGGGCGAACACGGCACGGCCCTCGTTTTCGGCGGTAAGGCGCGCCTGTTCCACAATCTGGGCCGCCTGACACCGCGCCTCTTCCACAATGCCCTGCTTCAGGGCTTCGGCCTGGGTGCGGCTTTCGGCCAGAATGGCCTCCCGCTCCGCATTGAGGTTGGCGATGCGCGTTTCCACCTCGGCCAGTTGGGTCTTGGCCTGCGCACGGCGCTGCTCAAGACCGTCCAGAGAATCCTTGATGCCCTGCCGGCGGTTTTTGAAATAGCGCTTGGCCAACCCGCCCACAAAGTACCAGAGGATACCCGCAAAGATCACGAAGTTGAGCACACGCCAGCCGAAGTCGCTCCAGCGCGGCGCCGCGTGGCCTTCACTGGCGCAGGCTGCCTGGGGCAGCAGCACCAGCGCCGCAGCGACGCAGAAAAGCGGCAGGATAAACCCCGCGTGTTTCCATTTGCTCAAAGCCCACCCCCTCGGTCAAACAGTTAGCCATGCGCCGGCAAAACGCTCCCTGCGCTCCGGCATACCACCCCTAGCCCTTGAGCAGCCTGTCGGCCAGACGCGCCGAAAGACCGTCCACCTTCCCGCGCAGCTCCGCAAGGGTTGCGGCGGCCTGAGCCTCCAGCGCGGCGCGCGTTTCAGTCAGAATGTCGCGGGCGCCCTTTTGCGCTTCGCCCACGATCTGCTGCTGCTCCGTCACGCCGGCCGCCCGGCCTTCCTCGCGCTGCAGCCCGGCGTCCTGACGGGCGCGGGTCAGCTCGGCCTCATAGTTGGTAAGACGCTCGGAAGCCTGATACTCAAAGGAGCCGGCTTCTTCTTCCATACCTTCCAGGATGCCGTTGCGTTTTTTGATAATGGCGCGGATCGGCCGGATAAGGAGGATATTAAGCACATACACAGCGATAAAAAAGTTCGCCAGCTGAAACACCAGTGTAACGTTCAGGTCCAGCATGCCGCGTCCTCCTCAAACGATGCGGATTGAAGGAAAAAAGTGTAAGCCCTTGCAACATATCCGCTCGCCCCTGTTCTGTCAAAGGGTATTGGTGACAAATTTCGCAAACTCCCCAAAAAAAAATTGCAGCCCCTAAAAAAGGGCTCCAACCGCCCGCTTTTACGAGCGGCTTTCCGGGGCAGCGGTCTGTCACACTTTTTCACAAACCGTTATTATTGTCGTTTTTCTGCTGTTTTTATCCTGCCCGCAGAGGTTGGGGCGGGCTAAGGGGCCGGTATCAAAAGGTGCGGCCGCATCCCGGCGGGCACATGGACAAGGGCAGCAAAAGGCGGTATAATTTTTTTAACGAGCTGAATCCGCAATGCGCGCGCAGTCGCGCTGGGAAGGAGTTTATATGTTGCAATTACGGATACTCGCCCTGCTGGGGGTCCTGCTGCTGGGCCTGGCCCAGAATCCGGCGCGGGCGGGCGAAGGGGGCGGGATTACGGCCCGCAGCGTGTTTGCCCTGCTGCCGGCCAGCATTTTTGAGAATACGCCCGAGGGCTTGAGCGCTGCCGAAAAGCAGCGCTTGCTGGCGGAAGGCCATGCGGAATTTTGGGAAATCGCCGGCGAGACTGAGGATGTGCTGGTTTTCGCCTCGCTGCCGTTCAGGGATGCGGCTGTGGCGTTGCGGTTGTTCCGGCATCTGGATGACGGCGCCGTGGAGGCGGCCGTAGGCACTCTGGGCGGCCCGGTGTGCACGCTGGAACTGTGGCGGGTGGACGCCTCTGGTCGGGCGGTACCGGCGGACACGCCGCCGGAGCCGGAACCGCCGCCCAAAAATGCGTGCCGGGCGGACGCCCCGCGGGAGCCGGACGTGAGCGAGTTTTTGGCCAAAGGGCAGAAGCTGCCGCCCGACGTGCGGGCCACGGTAATGCTTTGCCTGGGGCTGGGCGGGCTCAAGGCCCTGCCCCTGTTCTGGACCAGCACGGGCATGGCGCATGTGCCGGTAGCCAACAGCGTGGGTTATCAGTGGAACGGCGCGGTTTTTGAAAAGCGGGTGACCCCGGCCGACGAATAAATCGGACGGCGGGGCGGCCGCAGCTGTGGGGGGCGCATTGCCAAGGCGGCCAGGATGTCTTACTTAAGGGGGCTGCCGCCGGGTTTCAGGGCGGCAGGGCGACGTCGCGCCGGTTTTGGCCGAGGGCGTTGCGCATCCCGCCATCTCGAGGAGACCCCATGTTCGGCTTTCTTTTCAAAAAGATATTCGGCAGCAAAAACGAAAGATATCTGCGTCGGCTGCGGCCTCAGGTGCAGCGCATCAACGCTTTGGAAGAGCAGATGCGCGCCCTGGAGGACGCGGATCTGCCCGCCCGCATCGTCCAATACAAAACAGCGGTACAGGAGCAGGGCCAGAGCCTGGACGCCCTGCTGCCCGAAGTTTTTGCCTTGGTGCGCGAGGCTGCGCGCCGCGTGCTGGGCATGCGGCACTATGACGTGCAGCTGGTGGGCGGCATGGTGCTGCACAAGGGCAAAATTGCCGAGATGAAGACCGGCGAAGGCAAGACCCTGGTGGCCACCTTGCCCGTGGTGCTCAATGCCCTTACGGGCAAAGGCGTACACGTGGTGACGGTCAACGATTACCTGGCCCGGCGCGACGCCCAGTGGATGGGGCAGCTCTACGGCTTTCTGGGGCTCAGTACGGGCGTGATCATTCACGATATGGACGATGAGGAGCGCAAGGCCGCCTATAACGCCGACATCACTTACGGCACCAACAATGAGTTCGGCTTCGATTATTTGCGCGACAACATGAAGTTCTACGCCAGTCAGTTGGTGCAGCGCGGGCACAACTTCGCCATTGTGGACGAAGTGGACTCTATTCTTATTGACGAAGCCCGCACGCCGCTGATCATTTCCGGCGCGGCGGACGAATCCGTGGACATGTACCGCACGGTGGACGCCGTGGTCTGCCGGCTGACGCCGGAGCACTATACCATTGACGAAAAAGCCCGCACGGCCATGCTTACAGACGCGGGCGTGGCCCGTTGCGAAGAACTGCTCAACGTGGACAACCTTTTTGATCCGGCCAACATCACGGCCCAGCACCACGTTATGCAGTCCCTCAAGGCGCATCTGGTTTTCAAGCGTGACGTGGACTATATTGTGCAGAACGACCAGGTGGTCATTGTGGACGAGTTCACGGGCCGCCTTATGGCCGGACGCCGCTATTCCGATGGCCTGCACCAGGCGCTGGAGGCCAAGGAACACGTTACCGTGGCCGCTGAAAATCAGACGCTGGCCTCCATCACCTTCCAGAACTACTTCCGCCTGTATGACAAACTTTCGGGCATGACCGGCACGGCCGACACCGAGGCCGTGGAATTCCACCAGATCTACAATCTGGAGGTGGTTTCCATCCCGCCCAACCGGCCCATGATCCGCAAGGACTACCCGGACCTTATCTACCGCAGCCGACAGGAAAAATTTGACGCCATTGTGGACGCCATTGTGGAACTGCACCAGCGCGAACAGCCCGTGCTGGTGGGCACCATTTCCATTGAAACGTCTGAAATGCTCTCGCAGCGCCTGACCAAGCTGGGCATCCCGCACAGTGTGCTCAACGCCAAACAGCACGAGAAGGAAGCGGAAATCGTGGCCCAGGCCGGGCAGAAGGGCAAGGTGACCATTGCCACCAACATGGCCGGCCGCGGCACGGATATCGTGCTGGGCGAGGGCGTGGTGGATCTGGGCGGCCTGCACATTCTGGGCACGGAGCGGCACGAGAGCCGCCGCATTGATAACCAGCTGCGCGGGCGTTCCGGCCGTCAGGGCGACCCCGGTTCCTCGCGCTTCTACCTTTCGCTGGAAGACGACCTCATGCGTCTGTTCGGTTCCGACCGCATCAAGGGCCTTATGGAAAAGCTGGGCCTCAAGGACGGCGAAGCCATTGAGAACGCCATGGTCACCCGTGCGGTGGAAGGCGCGCAGAAGCGGGTGGAGGCCCACCACTTTGAAATCCGCAAGACGCTGCTGGATTACGACAACGTCATGAATCAGCAGCGCGAGGTCATCTACACCCTGCGTCGTGAACTCATGGTGGAGGCGGACCTCACCCCTGTGCTGGACGAATTCATGGGCGACGTGCTGGACGACGTCTACTCCTCCCTGGACCACGCCGCCCCCGACGACACGGACCTGCGCGAAGCCGCTCTGGGCCGCCTGCGCGACGTCTTCAACCTGGAACGCGCTCTGCCCGAAGGGGCCCGCCTGCCTGAACGCGAGGAATGCGACGCGCTGGTCCGCAGCCAGTTCGACCGCCTGCGGGAAGAGGCCGGGACCGGTTATCAGGATATTTTGCGCTTCTTCCTGCTGGAGGAGCTGGACCGTTGCTGGAAGGAGCACCTGCGCAACATGGACGCCCTGCGCGACGGCATCGGTCTGCGCGGCTACGGTCAGCGCGACCCCAAGCTGGAGTACAAGCGCGAGGGCTTTGAGATGTTTCAGGCCATGCTCTTCCAGATCCGTGAGAGCGTGTTCCGCACCCTGACCCGCGTGCACGTGCGGCTGGAGGAAGCGGCCGCCCAGAATGCGGCGGCTGCGGCCAATGCGGTGGAAGCATCCGAACCGGAAGGCACGCCTCTGGCCCGGCAGTACCGGCACAAGGAAGACTCAGGCCTTTCCTATTCCGGCGGCGGCGAAGAGGCCGAGGCCGCGCACAAGCCCGCCAAGGCCGCGCCGCGAGTGGGCCGCAATGATCTTTGCCCCTGCGGCAGCGGCAAAAAATACAAAAAATGCTGCGGCCGGGGCAAATAGTGGTTTTTCCGCCGTGCGTCGGCCCGCAGCCGTCCTGCCGGGACTGTGGGTATGGAGAAACAGGCGGCTATGCTGCCAGGACATCCTCGGTCGGCAGGAGTGGGCTGTAGCCGCGGTGCGGCGATGCGGGAGCGCAGTGCGGCTGCCCCACGGCACGTTGTGAAGCGTCCGCTGCGGCATGTCGCTACATGCCGTCCCTGCCCCGCGGGCAGCGGGCGTGGCATCCGAGCTTGGGCTCCGACCACGACGGCCCGTTGTGGATACAGGTTTTCTCTCGCTGGCTTCAGTCCGGCCCAGCAGCGGGACGCCTCTGCGGCCAGCCTTTGTGGGGATGAAGAACCCCCGCGCAAGGGCGGCCGCACGGCCCTTGCACCGCGCGGCCGTCGCGGCGTTTCATCCCTTTCCCACACTCGCTGAGGACGTTTTTCCGTACCGTCGTCCGTTTTCCTTCTGCCCGTCCGTATTCCCACTATCCCCCCACTGGCCTGTGTCGTCAGCACGGAGGCCCCCATGCTCCTGCGTCTCCCCTCAGTTCTGGCCCGTCTTTGCGGCCTGCCGCGTGTGGGCCGTCGCTCTGTTCCCGCCGCCCCGTCCCGTCAGGCCGGTGAGGCTGCGGCGCGGCTTGCCGCCGCCGCAACCGCCGCGCCGGATGCGGTGCTGCAACGTCTGGGTTCGGCTGCTGCAGGCCTTGGCGCGGCACAGGTTTCCGCCCTGCGCCAGCGCTACGGGGCCAATGTCCTGGCCGTGAAAAACCGGGACAGCCTGGCCCGGCGCTTGTGCCGTTCCTTTGTTAATCCCTTCAGCGTGGTTCTGCTGGTGCTGGCCTGCGTGTCCTTTATCACGGACTATCTTCTGGCCGCCGCCGGGGACAAAGACCTTACTGCCGTGCTCATCGTGGCGGGCATGGTGCTGGTGAGCGGCACGTTGCATTTTGTGCAGGAGGCGCGATCGGGCAACGCCCTGGCCCGGCTGGAGGGCATGGTCAAGACCACCATCGCCGTGCTGCGCGACGGCCGGGAGCGGGAACTGCCCATAACTGACCTGGTAGTGGGCGATGTGGTGCGGCTGGCCGCGGGCGACATGATCCCGGCGGACATGCGTGTGATCCGGGCCAAGGATCTTTTTGTGAGCCAGTCCTCGCTGACGGGCGAAAGCGCGCCGGTGGAAAAGTTTGCCCGCGCTTTGCCTGCTGAGGCCGCGCGCCAAAGCCCCCTGGACTGCAACAATCTTGTTTTTTTTGGCAGCAACGTGCTGAGCGGCGCGGCGCACGGGGTGGTGCTGGCCGTGGGCGGGGCCACGCTGTTCGGCTCTTTGGCGCGGCAGCTTTCCGTCACGGCCGCGCCCACCAGCTTTGACAAAGGGGTTAACGCCGTTTCCTGGCTGCTGCTGCGGCTCATGGCCTGCATGGCCCCGGTGGTCTTTTTTATTAATGGCCTGACCAAAGGGGATTGGGTGGAGGCCGCCATCTTCGCCCTTTCCGTGGCCGTAGGGCTGACGCCGGAGATGCTGCCCACGGTGGTTTCGGCCAATCTGGTGCGCGGGGCCGTGTTTATGGCCCGCAAGAGGGTCATTGTCCGTCGGCTCAACGCCATCCAGAATCTGGGAGCCATGGACGTGCTCTGTACGGACAAGACCGGCACGCTGACCCAGGACAGGATTATTCTGGAATATTCTCGTGATATCCACGGCAAGGACGACGACGATGTACTGCGCCACGCTTTTTTGAACAGCTGGCTGCAGACGGGCCTCAAAAATCTGCTGGATGCGGCCGTGGTCAGCCACGCCGATGAAAAACGCATGCAGGATCTGCGGCAAGGGTACCGGCTGGTGGATGAAATGCCCTTTGATTTCAGCCGGCGACGCATGAGCGTGGTGGTGGAGGGCGGGGACGGCAAGAGGCAGATCATCACCAAGGGCGCGCTGGAAGAGATGTTGGGCATCTGCACGGCAGCGCGGGACAATGGCGTGGATGTGCCCCTGACCCCGGAGCTGCGCCAGGACATTACGGCGCATGTGCACCGCTACAACGCTGACGGCCTGCGCGTGGTGGCCGTGGCCGTCCGGGCCGTGGACGCCGCGCCCCGCGCCTATGTCGTGGACGATGAGCGGGATATGACGCTGCTGGGCTTTCTGGCCTTCCTGGACCCGCCCAAAGAATCGGCCGCCAGAGCCGTGGCCGCGCTGGAAGGGCACGGCGTGCGCGTCAAGGTGCTTACGGGCGACAACGACGCCGTCACCCGCAGCGTTTGCCGTCAGGTGGGGTTGCGCGGCCGGCGGGGGCTGCGGGGGGCGGACCTGGAGGGCATGGACGCCGCCGCCCTGGGGCGGGCGGTGGAGCGGGCCGACGTTTTTGCCAAGCTGAATCCGCTGCAGAAGGCCCGTATCGTTACCAGCCTGCGGAGCAACGGCCATGTAGTGGGCTTCATGGGGGACGGCATCAACGATGCGCCGGCCATGAAAAACGCCGACGTGGCCGTTTCCGTGGATACGGCCGTGGACGTGGCGCGGGAATCGGCGGGCGTTATCCTGCTGGAGAAAGACCTCACTGTGCTGGAAGCCGGGGTGATGGAGGGCCGCCGCACCTACTTCAACATATTGAAATACATAAAAATTACCGTAAGTTCCAATTTCGGCAACATGCTTTCTGTACTCACAGCCAGCCTGTTGTTGCCCTTTTTGCCCATGACGCCGCTGCAGATCCTGATTCTCAACCTGCTGTACGACCTCTCCTGCACGGCCATGCCCTGGGATAACGTAGACGCGGACATGCTGGCGCGGCCCAGCGTCTGGAACAGTGGAGGCATCCAGCGGTTCATGCTCTGGTTCGGACCGGTCAGTTCTCTGTTTGACCTGCTTACCTATGCGCTGCTGTTTTTTGTGATCTGCCCGGCAGCCCTGGCGGCGGGAGGCTGGGCCGGACTGGACCCGGCCGGGCGCGCGGCCTTTGTGGCCCTGTTTCAGGCGGGCTGGTTTGTGGAATCCATCTGGACCCAGACCCTGGTGCTGCACATGCTGCGTACGCCGCGGGTTCCTCTGCTGCAGAGCCGCGCCGCCTGGCAGGTGACTATGCTGACCTTTCTGGGCGTGGCCGTGGGTACGGCCATTCCTTTTGCCCCTTTGGGGCGCTGGCTGGAAATGGGCACGCTGCCTGTCGGATTTTTCCCCTGGCTGCTGGCCGTGCTGACAGGCTATCTTGGCCTGGTCAGTGTGGTGAAGCTCCGCTTTGTGCGGCGGCATCAGGCCTGGCTGTGAGCCGCGTACGTTTTTTTCGGCGCTCCCGCCGACCATCCTTATCCTTCAAGGAGGCAGTATTGTTATGATCCGTCATCTGCGTCAGACCCTTTCCTTGCTGTTGTCTCTGGCAGCCCTGGCCGTACTGCCGTCAGTGTCGG
>OGPR01001608.1_pt1 | contig 18201 bp, 15 predicted proteins | sample 1552981 | NCBI WGS metagenome assembly OGPR01 (sample SAMEA2580260, study PRJEB22360) | human gut metagenome | biome: human gut; feature: human-associated habitat; material: faeces | place: Denmark | collected 2008/2010 | reverse complement strand
AATGCTGCAATTCCCGTTTCATTGGTTCGGATTCTCACAACATTTTCTACATCGTTGCCCGGACACGAGGCCGTCACCGCCCTCTGCAAGCTGGACGCCTATATTGACGTAATGATCCCGCGCGGGGGCGAGGGCCTGGTGCGGGCCGTTACCGCAGCGGCCACCATGCCGGTGCTCAAGCACTTCAAGGGCGTCTGTCACGCCTTTGTGGACGTGGATGCGGATATTACGCAGGCATTGGACATTGTTTACAATGGTAAAGTGCAGCGCCCCGGCGTGTGCAATGCGTTGGAATGCCTGCTGGTGCACAAGGGCGCGGCCGCGGCCTTTCTGCCCCTGGTGGGGGCGCGTCTGGGCGCGGCCGGGGTGGAATTTCGCGCCTGCCCGGCGTCCTTTCCCCTGTTGGCCGCCGCGCCTGAAGCGCGGGTCACGGCCCAGAGCCCCGACGATTTCGGTCAGGAGTTTCACGCCTTAATTCTGGCCGTGCGCGTAGTGGAAGACCTGGACGCGGCGCTGGACCACATTGCCCGCTACGGTTCCAACCATACGGAAATCATCTGCACCCGCAACCTGGACCACGCCCGCCGCTTCCTGCGTGAGGCGGACGCCTCCATGGTGGCGGTCAACGCCTCCAGCCGCTTTAACGATGGCGGCCAGTTGGGTCTGGGCGCGGAAATTGGCATTTCCACCTCCAAGCTGCACGCCTACGGCCCCATGGGCGTAGAAGAGCTCACCACCACCAAGTTTGTGGTTCTGGGGCAAGGGCAGGTACGGCCCTAGATGCCTGCAAAACCCCGTCCGGCGGGCACTGCTCCGGCGGACGCCACACCCGCCGCGGACAAAACCGCCAGCCGCGCCCACAAGGGCCCGTCGGCGGGCCTGGCCATTCTGGGCGGCAGCTTCAATCCGCCCCATGTGGGGCATTTGCGCCTGGCCATTGAGGTGCGCGAACTTCTGGGCCCGCGCGTGCGCGGGGTGGACCTGGTGCCCTGCGCCGTGCCGCCGCACAAACGCGCGGCAAGCCTGCTGCCCTTTGCGCTGCGCGCCGCCATGCTGGAGGCGGCCACGGCCGACCTGCCCGACCTGCACTGCAACCGGCTGGAGGGCCGACGGCCCGGCCCTTCCTACACCTGGGACACGCTCTGCGCCTATCGGCACGCCCTGCCGGACACGACGCTGTATTTTGTGCTCGGCAGCCCCAACCTGCCCTTGCTTCCCTCCTGGCGCAACGGCCTGGCCCTGCCGGAGCTCTGCCATTTGCTGGTAGTGCCGCGTGAAGGACAGGACGCGGCGTTTTTTGCTTCCACCGTACGTCGGCTCTGGCCCACCGCGCGTGAGCGCGCACCTTTACTGCCGGGCTGTCCCTGCCTGGATCTGCCGGGCGGAGGGAGTGCCGTTTTTGCGCCCCTGCCCTGGCTGGACGTGAGCGCCTCGCGGCTGCGGCAGCTCTGGCTCGCCGGCCGGCGAACGGACTTTCTGACGCCCCCCGTGGTGCTGCGGATGCTGGAGGCCGCGCGCCCGGTCGTCATGCAGCACTGGCAAAAAAAGGATTGATCATGCTCACCACCGCGCCCAAGGAAATCCGTGAAAACGTGGCCCGCGCCACAGGCTATCTGCGCCGCGACGACGTGGAACGTTCTCTGCTGACCATGGCCGAAGCCTTGCGGCGCTACGCGGGCGTCCGCCTGGTGCGTTCCGCCAGGGCCGAACTGGACATTCAGATTGACGAATTCCTCTCCACCCTCATCCGCCACCACGTCATGCAGCCTTTGCTGGACCCGGACCGCACGGGCAAGCCGCGCGCCATCCCATTTCAGCCCGGCAAAGAAGCCGCCTTGAGTACGGTGCTGGAAGGGCTGGCAAAAATCCTGCAAAAAGAGGCCGCCCACTCGGAAGCGCAGGAGGCCGCTGCCCGGCAGGAACGCAAAAAACGCCTCATTGAAACGGGCCTGCAGTTTTTGCAGGAGGGACAAACGGCCAAGGGCCGCGCTTTTCTGAAACGCGTGGCCGAGGAATACAGCGACGAAAAAGACATCCGCCTGCAGCTGGGGCACATTTTTGCCGCCGCCGGGCAGGATGTGGAAGCCGCGGCCATGTACGAAGAAGCCATGGAAGCCCAGCCCCGCGAAGCCGCCGCCTACACCGGGGCCGTGGCCGCCTGGCTGCGGTTGCGCGAATACGAAAAAGCCGAAAACGTCTACAAGGCCGTGCTGCGCACCTTTGGCGGGCATCCCTCCACCTTTGGCAAAATGGCCAAAATGTATTTGGAATGGCATAAAAAACAGGCGGCGGAGGATGCCGCCCTGCGCGCCCTGCAAAGCGACCCCGACCAGCCCGACGCCCTGGAAGTCATGGCGGCCCTGGAGCGGCGCTAGGACATTGCAGCGTTGCAATGTCCTAGCGGCTGCGTAAGCAGCCGCCCACCGTGGGGCGCAGGCGCCGCTTCAGCCGTGGAGGCGCAAGGACCTTGGCCCGTTACGACAAAGGAAGTTACGGGCTAAGACAGCAGCGCCAGTTACGTATGCAGACCGCACCGCTATGTATTTGCGCGCTTGAGCGCCGGAACAAACCTGCCGGACACGCTGCGAATACCTATTCTCAAAGGCAATCTGCTCTAAGCCAGGACCGGCCCCGCAAGACTGCATGCACAGCTTTGCGGGGCCGGTCTTCTGTATGGGACATGTCGCTATGGGAATCTGCGGTCCGCAATGGCCCGCTGCAAACGCGCCGCCCCCACCACAAGAAATCCGGCAAGGGCGGCGCTCCTCCGTGAAGGACTAGCTCTCCTGCTTGACCTTGGACTTGGTCATGGCCAGGCCAATGCCCTCAAAGAGCTCAAAAATGGCGAAGCCATACCACAGGGTGTAAAGCACATAGAAAATAAGCATGGCGCTCATAAGCCAGACGTGGTCCGCCACCTTGGCCGGGGGCACACTGTAAAAGTTGTTGCCCGGCTCCACGGCGCGACGCACCACATGGTCCACCACCTGGGCGGCGGTCACCATCTTCTGCTTCTGCAATTCCTTGATGGTGGGCGAAAGCACATACCACCAGGCGGCGGCGGTCTTAAGGGCCGGCGCGCCGTCGTACTTCAGGGATACCGCCTCGGCCTTGTTGTGGTACAGGGCGTCGGCATCGTCCGTGGCGGAAGAGAGAATCACGCCAAGGTCGCCGCTGAAGCTCACCCTGCCGTCGGCGGCGCTTACATTGGAGGCCCCGGCCTTTTGCAGCACCTGCACGGCCACGGGGGCCAGGTCGGGTTTCTTCAGTTTGACGCTGACGGTCACCTGCTTGCCGGCCACGGTCTTAATGTTGTCACGCACGCCGGGAATAAAATACGACGAGCCTTTGGAAAGCTCATTGAACACGCTGTCCGCGTACTGCAGACCGGTAAGGTGGTTGCCGCTCTCGTCGCGCATTATGGGCGTGAGCAGCACGCCAAAAAGCACCAGAAACGAAATGAGCAGAAAGCTGCCCCGCAAAAAAGGGCCTTTTTCATGGATAAGCATAATCAGGCCTCCCCTCTGAGCTTGCCCAGATTAAGGAAAAACTTGCTGAACACCCACAAGCCGAAAAAGGCCACCACCACCCAGAAAACCACGTTGCCCACGTCTTCGATGATGTTCACCACACTGGGCGACCAGTGCAGCACCTCCATTTCCACCAGCTTCTTGGGCAGTGTGGTGGCGCGGTTGATAAAGCCCGCAATGATAGAGATGGCGTAGAAGCCGCGGATGTGGATGCCCTTGACCACCTTGGTGGTCAGCGCGCCGATCTGGATGCCCAGCAGGGAACCCAGCAGCATGCCGATGGCCAGGGTGTAAAAAACGTAGCCATAGATGGCGTACTGCCCCACGGCCGCGAAACCGGCGGTGAAGATGATCTGCAGGATGTCCGTGCCCACGGTGGTCATGGAAGACACGCCGAAGATGTACACAAACATGGGGAAGGTCACAAACCCCCCGCCCACGCCCATGATGGCGGCCAGCAAGCCCACCACCACGCCGCCGCAGGCCACGATCCAGCCGGAGATGCGCCGCCCGCCGGGCACCAGGTCTTCGTCAAAGGTGATCATGGGGGGCACGCTGAGGCTTTGCAGCTTGACAGAAACGCCCGTCAGCCCGCCGCTGCCGCCGCCGTGGGCGTCCTGGCTGGCAGCTTTGGCCCCGCGGCTGCTGCGCAAAAAGTCAAACAGGGCGTAAAAGCCCAGAAAGCCCAGCAGTACGGCATAGATGGTGCTGATGAAGAGCTCGGAAAGCAGGGGGTCTTTGTTATACAGCCCCTTGTTGATGAAACCGCCGATGAAGGTGCCGATAATGGAGCCGAACAAAAAGGCCACGGCCAGTTTGCCCGAAACATTGCCCAGTTTCTTGTGCACCGTGGTGCCCATGATGGCCTTGGCAAAGATGTGGAAGAGGTCCGTGCCCACGGCCAGAATGCCCTTTACACCCACAGCCATAAGCGCGGGCGTGATAATGAAGCCGCCGCCAGCCCCGATACAGCCGGTAATGAGCCCGGCCGCCAGGCCCACGGCAATGGAGGCCAGAAAAATGGTGGTGGTATAGAAAGCCGGGGCATAGGCCGTTTTGCCGCCCAACATCTCATGGTATTCGTACGCCTCGGCCAGGCAGCCCGCCAGAATGGGCACGGCCAGGGCCAGCAAGATGAGCAGCTTTTTCCGGTTGCGCAGGATGGAAGTGGAAACTTCCAGATCCCATTTGGCATACGCCTGCGAGCCGCTCAGCAGAAATTCGTACACCTGTCTGCCGAATCGCATACACTCCTCCCATGCAAGATTGTGTCGGCACAGGGCCGGGGAACAGGGCCTCAAACCAGTTGTTCAAAAGCCGCACGACGCGTCCCGTGCGACCGTATGGCCTCAAAAATTTTAAGAATTTCACAGTGCCATCGCGCTGTCGGCTGCGCAAAACAGGCGTCCGTTACGGTAGTGTAAGCGCAGTGCAATTGCCTGTTGCGCGCGGCGTGGGCGTCTTGACATGCTGCAACGGTCTAGCCGTGCAACACAGCGCCCCTTTGGCAAAACGCCCCCGCGCGGCTTTTTGCGCGCTGCGGGGTCCGGCCTTGCCATCAAGGCTGCCTGGCCACGGACAAAAATTTAACCCGCACAGGTCCAGCCTCAGGAGCCCCAACCCGCAGGTGGGGGCGTCAGCACATGGGCTTACACTGACATATTTTGAAATGGTTGTAAAAGAAATTTATCACGAGCTGGGCCCCTTTAAACTTTTTTCCTGGGCGGAGCCCGATTTGCGCGTTGCTTTGGCCCACGCCATTTTTTAGCTTTTCAAGAGGTACAAAGGGTTGCGCGTCACGCATTGCGTGATAGCGGCTATTTGTGAAAATAATATTTTTTTCACGCAAACGCGACCGCCTCCGACAGCGCCGACAACAGGGCCAAGCGCCCTCTTCACAGGCGCGGTGGCTTACCCCTGAAGGGGCACTGCGGCCGTGCAGGCCCTTCGCCCTTAGAACAAGATTACCTTTAAGAATATGCACCCGTAAAGTACACGGACGTTCGTCCCGGCGCTTAGCCGCGCAAAGATACAGCGGTGCTGTCTGCATCCGTAGCTAGGCGCTGCTGTCTTGGCCCGTAACGCCCTTCGTGCAACGGCTGAAGCCAGGCCTGCGCCTCCACGGCGAGCGGCTGCCTGCAGAGCCGCCAGAACATTTCAAAGCTGAAAGGCCTCAGCGCACCTTTGCCGCGCGCTTTTTGCGCCCCACGCCCACGGGCGGCAGAGCTTTGACGGCGCGCACCGTATCAATGCGGCGCTTGTCCATGCGCAGCACCTCCAGTTCCCAGCCATGGTAGAGCAAATGGTCGCCCTTGACCGGAATGCGGCCCAGGCGCTCCATAATCAGACCGGCCAAGGTGGCGCTGGAAAGGCGCTTGGGCAACGGCACGCCCAACCAAGAAGCGAACAGATCCACACTCAGGCGGCATGACCCAACTGCCGTCGGGCCGACGGCAAGCCTCAGGCCCGGCGGGCATGTCGCCCATTTGTCCGGCCAGCACACTGATCAGCTCCGCCGGGGTCACCACACCCACCACATCGCCGTATTCGTCGCGCACAAAGGCCAGGGGCACCGGATGGGTGCGAAAGTTATCCAGAATAGTAGGCAGAGGGGTGTGCTCAAAAATGGTGGGCGCGGGCCGGACAAAGGGGAGCAAACTCCAGGGCGCGCCCTTGGCCGGGGGCGGGGCGGCCAGCAGGTCGCCAGGCCGCAGCACGCCCAGCACTTCATCCGTATCCCGCTGCAGCACGGGCAGCCAGGGCAGGTTGGCGGCAGCCGCGTAGCGGCTCACGGTGGGCAGGTCGGCATTGCTGTCCAGCCAGCGCACCCGCTGGCGCGGGGTCATGATGAAGCGCGCCGTGCGCCCGCCCAGACGGATGACCCTGGCCACCATGTCGCGCTCCTGCGGGGCAAAAAGCTGGCCGCCGGCCTCGCCGGCCAGAGCGGCCGCGTCCAGCTGCATATCGCCCGAAGGCACGCCGCCGCCCAGGAAATTGAGGATAACCCTGGCCGTGGATTCCCGCATGTCCCGCATGCTGAAACGCCGCCGCCGGTTACGCAGAGCCCACTGGTTGCAGGCCTCCACCAGGATGGAAAAACCGATGGCCGCGTACATGTACCCTTTGGGGATGTGATAGCCCAGACCATCGGCCAGCAGGCTCAGGCCAATCATAAGCAAAAAGCCCAGGCAGAGCACAATGACCGAAGGGTGGCGCTCCACAAAATGCAGCAGGGGCGCGGCCGCCAGCACCATGATGGCCATGGCCGACACCACGGCCAGCATCATGATGGGCACATGCTCCACCATGCCCACGGACGTGATGATGGAATCCAGCGAAAAAACCGCGTCCAGCACCACGATCTGCACAATAACCTGCCAGTAGCCCGCATGCCGTTCCGGACCGGAGAAACTGCCCGCACGGCCTTCCACGCGGTCGTGCAGTTCCGTAGTGCCCTTGAGCAGCAAAAACACGCCGCCGGCCATGAGAATCAGGTCGCGGGCCGAAAACCCGTGCCCGCCCAGAGTAAACAGCGGATTGGTCAGAGTGACCAGCCGGGCCATGAAGGCCAGCAGGCCCAGGCGCATGAGCAGGGCCAGGCTGATGCCCGTCAGAAAGGCCTGCCGCCGCTGGGCTTCAGGCAGGCGCGTGACAAGAATGGAAATGAAAACCAGGTTGTCCACGCCCAGCACCACTTCCAGCAGTACCAGCGTGCCCAGTCCTATCCAGGCGGAAGGGTCCGCAATCCAGGCAAGATCCCACATGGGGCGACTCCGGGGCCGCGGCGCGCAGGCCGACGGTCAGGGGGTATGCGCGGCCGACGGGGCCACGGCAAACAGACGGTCCGCCAGCTTGCGGTGCGCGGCGGGCATGGCCAGGCCGTCCAGCTCCTCCGGGCGCGCCCAGCGGCTTTCCGTGGCGGCAGTGAGTTGCGGCAAAGCGGACTGCGCCGCATCCGCCAGTTCCAGGCCAAAACAGTGCAGAGTCAGACGATAGGTAGTGTAGCCGTGGCGGATAATGCCATACGTTGCGGCCACGCGCACGGTAAAAGCGGTTTCTTCCATAAATTCGCGCACCACGGCCTGCTCCGGGCTTTCATCCGGTTCCACCCTGCCGCCGGGGAACTCCCACAGGTTGCCCCACACGCCGGAAGGCGGACGCTTCTGCACAAAAACGCGCCCTGCGCGCCGCAGCACGCCGGTGACGGCCTGCACGGGCTTGATAACGGCCTTTTTGCCCGGCACGGGCCGCTGCTCCACAATGCCCAGATGGCGGCTACTGCAGAACACGGCCAGCGGACAGACCTCGCAACGCGGCTTTTTGCGGCAGACCAGCGCGCCCAGCTCCATCATGGCCTGGTTATGCTCCCGCGCCAGACCTTCGGGCACCAGGCGCAGGGCCCAGCGCCGCACCACGCCGGCGGCGGGATCCTGCTTCACCGGGCTGTCCACATCAAACACGCGGGCAATGACCCGCTCCACATTGGCGTCCACGCAGGGCAGTTTCTCCCCAAAGGCGATGCTGGCAATGGCCCCGGCCGTATACGGCCCCACGCCCGGCAGGGCGCGGATGGCCTCCAGATCGGAAGGAAACGCGCCCCCATGCTCGGCCATGATCTTGCGGGCCGCGGCCAGCAAATGCCGCGCGCGCGAATAATAGCCCAGGCCCTCCCACTGGCGCAGCACCGCTTCCTCATCCGCCGCCGCCAGGGCGGCAATGTCGGGGAAGCGGGCCATCCAGCGGTTGAAGTAGTCCACGCCGCGCTCCATCTGCGTCTGCTGGAGCATAACCTCCGAAACCCAGACCTCATAGGGCGTGTAGTGGACGCGCCAGGGCAGACGGCGCTGATTGACGGCAAACCAGTCCAGCAAGGCGCGCTGGATGCGGGGGATGTTCTGCTGCGGCGGCGCAAAGGGCTGCGACATGCGGGCGGACGCGCCTGCTGGCGCTGATGAAGAAGAGTCCATGCGCGGATTATAGTCATTCGGACGGGCATTGTCATCCGCCCTTCCCTGCCCTATAGTGCGGGCACCGGCGGCCCTTGCGCCGCACACCCCAGCTTGCAAGGAGCGAACATGGCCGACAACCCCACGGTTCTGCTGGAGACCTCCTCCGGCGATATTTTGGTGGAACTCTTCCCCGAACAGGCCCCCAAAACCGTCGCCAACTTTTTGCAGTACGTTGACGACGGCTTTTATACCAACACCATCTTCCACCGGGTCATCCCCGGCTTCATGATTCAGGGCGGCGGGCTCTCTGCCCGCATGGACGAAAAACCCACTCGCGAACCCGTGCCCAACGAGGCCGATAACGGCCTCAAAAACGCGCGCGGCACCCTGGCCATGGCCCGCACCCGCGACCCGCACAGCGCCACCGCCCAGTTCTTCATCAACCTGGTGGACAATGAATTTCTGGACCACACAGCCCCCAGCACGGACGGCTGGGGCTACTGCGTGTTCGGCAAGGTGACCGAAGGCCTCGACGTGGTGGACAAAATCGCCAAGGTCAAAACCAAAACCCTCGGCTTCCATGAAAATGTGCCCGCGGATATGGTGGTCATCACCGGCGCCAACCGGTTTTAGAGTAATTTCAAGTGGGAGCATAAAATAACGCATAGTATTTACATACAGCAGGAAATATAGGCGAAAGTGCCCCCAAGAACATCATTAGGGTTTCGGTAAACAACGCATGGAACCCCTCTCAGACATACCTATAAAATAGTATTTTTTTACACAACGCTGATGAAAATTTTTTCATCAGCGTTGTGTATATTTATATATCTCAATAAAAAAGGTAAGAGACGATGTTTGAAACACTACTAAAAAAAATAACAAAAGAATCTTCTCAAAATTTTGATATAGCATCAAACAATTTAACCGAATTTATTAATAAAGAAAAGAAGTTTATAGAGCTTATAAAACAAATCGGTACAATTCCAGAGTCAATACCACACGATTCAACCGAAGAAAAACTTTTTTCCAAGGCTTCAGATGCAGTATTAGCGCGTGCGTTTCGCGAACTTGGCTTAAAAGCCAGCGTAATTAAAGAACGTGCAGATACCGCTGACGTAATTGCGAAATCACAATATTTTGGATATACTTTAGTTGCAGATGCAAAGGCGTTCAGGCTCAGTAGAACTGCAAAAAATCAAAAAGATTTCAAAGTTTCCGCTCTTTCATGCTGGCGCAAAGACTCTGAATACGCGGTGCTGTGCGGGCCATACTTTCAATATCCAAAGACAGGGAGCCAGATATATTCTCAAGCTATCGATAACAATGTTTGCCTTTTAAGCTGGGAGCATATCCTTTTTATGATAAAAAAAAATATAAAAGAGACTGAAAGAGTTAACATGTCGGCCATATGGGGATTCTCAGGAGATTACGCAAAAAAAATTATAGCAGCAAATCAAAAGAAGTGCTTCCTTAAAGATTTTTCGAATACGCTCACATCTATATTCAATTACAACATCAACGACTTTGAACTACTGCTTAACATGCAGAAATCAACGATACGCGAACGAGCACAAACGGAAAAAGCTTTTTGGGAAAATGAAAAAAAAATTATTTCAGCTTATAGTAAAGGCAAAGCAATACGAGAACTCATAGCGACGAAAAAAATTAATGAAAAAATCAAACAAATAGATGATCACATCGCAAGGTTTTCCATATGATTGACCAGATTATACACGATGATTCGATAAAAAAAATAAAAGCAATCCCCGAGTGTAGTGTCCACGCTATTATCTCAGATATCCCATATGGTATATGTTATAATGAATGGGATATTTTACACGATAATAAGAACACAGCTCTAGGCGGAGCATCTATAGCACAAACCAAAGCAGGTGAAATTTTTAAACGACGTGGCAAACCTCTCAACGGTTGGAGTAGTGCAGACAAAAAAATTCCATATGAATATCAAGAATGGTGCGCGTCATGGGGAAAAGAGTGGTTACGAGTTCTTAAACCAGGAGGCTCATGCCTCATCTTTGCCGGCAGAAGATACTCACACCGCTGCATTGTTGCATTGGAAGATTGTGGTTTTACCTTCAAAGATATGATCGCGTGGGAAAAACCAACAGCACCATACAGAGCTCAAAGAATTTCAGAAACGTATAAACGCCGTGGCGATTACAAAAATGCCCAAAAATGGTCAGGCTGGAGGGTTGCAAATCTTAGACCATTGTTTGAACCTATTCTTTGGTTACAAAAGCCATATAAAACAGGTGGAACGCTCGCAGATAATATCCTTATCAATAATGTCGGCGGATGGAATCAAAATGCTCTAGAAAAATACAATGGTTCTGGATATTGCAAAGAGGCGCATCTTTGCTCAAATATATTTCGTATTTCCAGTGACAAAGACGACCATGGGCTTCACGAAGCACAAAAACCCCTTAATCTAATGGAATGTTTAGTATCTCTGGTTACTAAGCGAGGGGCTTTAATATTGGACCCCTTCGCTGGCTCCGGAACTACCTGTGTAGCAGCTCAAAAGCTAGGGAGACATTTCATAGGCATAGAAATAAATGAAAAATATGTGAAGATAGCTAAACATCGCCTTAAACAAATACAGGAATGCTCCACCCCGGAAGCCATACAACAACTGAGTACGATATCATTATTCCCTGAGCAAAATTTACTTTAAAATGGCTCACGCAAAATACTTAAGAGGCAACTCGCTCTGCTGTCCATTTTTCTAAGCTGCCGCACGCCATCCGCAAGGCCGTAAGGTCAAAAGAGTTTACTAAAAAGAAGTTGCTAACAAAAATGCCCTTACGGTTTTTCACCATAAGGGCTTGATTTTCCTGGAGCGGGAAACGGGATTTGAACCCGCAACCTTCAGCTTGGGAAGCTGACACTCTACCGTTGAGTTATTCCCGCAAAAGTGGAGCGGGAGACGGGATTTGAACCCGCGACTTCAACCTTGGCAAGGTTGCACTCTACCACTGAGTTACTCCCGCATGTATGCGAAACGACGCTGCGTGAAAAGAACATTCTGGAGGCGGCATCCAGATTTGAACTGGAGATGGAGGTTTTGCAGACCTCTGCCTTACCACTTGGCTATGCCGCCAATAGGAAAATGGAGCGGGAGACGGGATTTGAACCCGCGACTTCAACCTTGGCAAGGTTGCACTCTACCACTGAGTTACTCCCGCTCAGCGAGGAATCCTTTTATCCGGCTTGCCTCCAAGTGTCAAGTCCGCTGTGATATTTTTTCCGCAGCTTACGACGCGCCCCGCTCAGTCCTTGGGCCGCCTGTCCACAATGCGCTGGGCCTTGCCCTCGGAACGCTGGATGGAGCGCGGCTCCATCAGCCGCACCTTGGCCGTGACGCCCAGGAACTCTTTGATGTTCTTCTGCAGGCGTTTTTCCAGAGACTGCAGTTTGCGGATCTGGTCGGCAAAGAGCTTGTCGCTCACCTCCACGCACACTTCCAGGGTGTCCAGGTTGTCCATCCGGTCCACAATAATCTGGTAGTTGGGGGTAAGCCCCTCGCTTTCCATGAGCAGGCCTTCGATCTGCTGCGGGAAGACGTTGACCCCGCGGATGATGAGCATGTCGTCGCTGCGGCCCTGCAGGCGGGAAATGCGCACGTGGGTGCGCCCGCAGACGCAGGGCGTGTAGTCCAGACTGGTGAGGTCGCGGGTGCGATAACGCACCAGGGGGATGCCCTCCTTGGTGAGGGTGGTCAGCACCAGCTCGCCCACCTCGCCGGGGGGCAGGCTCTCGCCCGTGACAGGGTCAATGATTTCGGGCAGGATGTGGTCTTCCCACAGATGCATGCCGCACTTGGCCTCCCGACACTCCATGGCTACGCCCGGCCCCATGATTTCAGAAAGGCCGTAGATGTTCATGGCGTCGATATCCATCTTGGCTTCGATATCCCGGCGCATGGCTTCGGACCAGGGTTCAGCCCCGAAGATGCCGATGCGCAGGGGCAGCTCGCGAAAATCCACGCCCACTTCCCGCGCCGCTTCCCACAGGTGCAGCCCATAGGAAGGCGTGGCGCAGAGCACCGTGCTGCCAAAGTCGCGCAGCAAGGAGGCCTGCCGCCTGGTGGCCCCGCCCGATGCGGGCACCACCGTGGCCCCCAGGCGTTCGGCCCCGTAATGCGCGCCCAGACCGCCCGTGAACAGGCCGTAGCCGTAGGCCACGTGCACCACGTCCGTGCTGTTGACGCCCGCCGCGGCCATACTGCGGGCCATGAGCCCGGCCCAGTTTTCCAGGTCGCGGGCGGTGTAGCCCACCACTACGGCCTTGCCCGTGGTGCCGCTGGAGGCATGCAGCCGCACAATATGATCCTTGGGCACGGCAAACAGGCCAAAGGGGTAGTGGTTGCGCAGGTCTTGCTTTTCTGTAAAGGGCAAACGCCGCACATCGTCCAGGGTCTTGATGTCGTCCGGAGTGACGCCCACTTCCGCAAAGCGCTTGGCGTAGAACGGCACCGTAGCGTACACGCGGGCGCAGAGATTGCGCAAACGGCGCAGTTGCAGCGCCTCCAGATCCTCGCGCGGCAGGGTTTCCTGTTGCATATCAAAAAGCACGGCCCTCTCCTTGGATTGCTGACAGTGACGCAAAAAAAATTACGACGCGGGCGCACCGGCCCGGCGAGCGACGCGGGTTTTACCGCCTGACGGCGTGTCGTTCCGGTATGCCGCAATGTGCCGATGGGGTCAATACAGGGCACAGCCCGGCATTGCCCTTTGCCCGGCTTTACGGTACATTTTGCGCTATGGAAAATACTACCCCGCCCGCACCCGCAGCTGCACATTCCTCCAGACGCCACTCGGCGCTCTCCGTGGCCGCCCGCATGGCGGACGTGGCCCGCTGGCTGGAGGAACACAAAGCCGCCAACGTGGTCAGCCTGGATCTCAACGGGCAGAACGCCTTTACCACGGCGTTGGTCATTGCCAGCGCCGGTTCCGCCCGTCACGCCCGCAGCCTGGCTGACGGCCTGGGTGAGCTCTGCCGCCTGCGCAACTATGAATTTCTGCGCACGGAAGGCTATACTGCGGGCCAGTGGATTCTGGTGGATATGAACGATCTGGTGGTGAACATTTTTCAGGAACCGGTGCGCGCCCTCTATGGCCTTGAGGCCCTCTGGGGCGCACAGAGCGCCGGGGAGGCCCCGCAATGACCCAAAGCCGCCCGGCAGGCTCTGCCGCGCTTACCCCCACCCTGTTGCTTATTCTGGACGGCTGGGGCTTGGCCGAGCCCGGTCCGGGCCACGCCCCCTGGTTGGCGCAGACCACCAACCTGGACGCGCTCAACGCCGCCTGCCCCCATTCGCGCCTTGCGGCTTCGGGCCGGGACGTGGGCCTGCCTGCGGGTTACATGGGCAATTCCGAGGTGGGGCACCTTAATATCGGCGCGGGACGCGTTATTTATCAGGACATGACCCGCATTGATCTGGCTTTGGAGGACGGCAGCTTTGCCGCCAACCCCGTACTCACCGCCCTGCTGGATACGGCGGCCCGCACCGGCGGCCGTCTGCATCTGGCCGGGCTGCTCTCCGACGGGGGCGTGCACAGCCACATCCGCCACCTGGAGGCGCTCTGCGCCCTGGCCCACGCTCGTAAGGTGCCCGTGCGCATCCACTGCTTCATGGACGGTCGCGACCGCGCCCCACACAGCGGCGCGGGCTATATGCGCGACTTGCTCACGGCCATCAGAGATCAACCCGGCGCCCGCGTGGCCAGCATGGCCGGCCGCTACTACGCCATGGACAGAGACAAGCACTGGGAACGCCTGGCCCTGGCCTGGCAGGCCCTTGTCCACGGCCAACCCCGGACGGATCTGGACCCGGTGGCTGCAGTGGAGGCCTCCTATGAGGCCGGCATCACGGATGAATTCATCAAGCCCGTGGCCTTTGCGGGGGACGAAATTCCGGGCATGGCCGATGGCGACGCGCTCTTTTTCTTCAACTTCCGCGCGGACCGCATCCGACAGCTGACGCAGGCCATTATTCAGCCGGATTTTGCGGGCTTTGACCGCGGCCGTCTGCCGCAGCTGGCCGTCGTGGCCTCCATGACTGCCTACGAGGCCAGCTTTGCCATCCCTGTGGCCTTTCCCAAGGAGGCGGTGGTCGGTGGCCTGGGAGAACTGGCCGCAGCCCACGGCCTGCGCCAGCTGCGCCTGGCAGAAACGGAAAAATACGCCCACGTTACCTACTTTTTCAACGGCGGGGTGGAAGAGCCCTTCCCCGGCGAAGACCGCATCCTGGTGCCTTCTCCTCGCGATGTAGCCACCTATGACCTCAAACCGGCCATGAGCGCAGCGCAGGTAACGGACAAATTTGTGGAAGCCTGGAACAGCGGCGTCTACGACCTGGTGGTCTGCAACCTGGCCAACGGCGACATGGTGGGGCACACCGGCGTTCTGCCCGCGGCCATTGCGGCCTGCGAAACCGTAGACCAGTGCGTGGGCCGCATGGCCGCGGCCGTCAGAAACCGCCAGGGCCGCATGCTGATCATTGCGGACCACGGCAACTGCGAAAATATGCTCACCCCGGACGGCCAACCGCAGACGGCCCACACCACCAACCCCGTGCCCTGCATCCTGCTGCAGCCCGACGGCCTGCGCCACCCGCTTGCCGACGGACGCCTGGCCGACGTGGCCCCTACCCTGCTGGCCCTTTGGGGTCTGCCCACATCCCCCGCCATGACAGGCCGCGACCTGACAGGAGAGCATACCCGTGGCTGAATCCCGACGCCCCATAGAACCCGTAGCCCCGGACGGCATGGAAATCCTTTTTTTCTACCAATGCCCCGGCTGCGGCAAACACGTCCCCCAGGCCAGCCCGACGGAACCGCGCATGGTGCGCTGCCCCGGCTGCGGCCAGCCCTTCCCCATCATTCCCGTAGACGAACACAGCCTGCACTACGTGCGCATCATGCTGGCTGACGGCAAAGCCGCCGCCGACCCGGATTTTCTGTAATCCCCACAAAGCGGCCTGGCGAGCGGCCTGGGCCGCCCCGCCTTTTGCGTTGCGCTGCGCACATCCCGTCGTTCTCAATCCCCGGCATGCGGCCAGGCCTTCCACATCCGCTCTCCTTTTTCAAGGGCTGCCTGCTCCCTTACTCCCCTCCCCAAAAAAATTTCATCTTTTTTTCTTTATATTGTGAAAAAATTCTTCAATTGTAATGGCATTACAATGCCGATTCCACCGTGCAAAACCGCAAAATCCGGCACGATTGTATAATTTTTCACAACTATGACTGAAAGACCAAACAATTACTGCCTCTTGACGACTCTCTCAAATCTTCGTAGTGAGCTATCATGGCGCTTTGCCATCCTTGTTGCACAACTCTTATCACAGGAGGGAGGACAGGATTATGTCCCAGGAGCGGATCACTACACTGTTGAATGAAAATCGCAGCTACCTTCCACCAGAGCACGGCAAGACTTCTGCCTGGGTTTGCGGCCCGGCAGAATACGACGCTCTCTGCCGTCGCGCCCTGGAAGACCCCAATGACTTCTGGGGTGCGCGAGCTTCGCAACTGATCCACTGGTTCAAACGCTGGGACAAGGTACTAGAAGCCGATGAGGTACACCATAAATACAAATGGTTTGTTGGCGGAAAACTCAATGCCTCGTTCAATTGCATAGACAGGCACCTGATCTCCGGCCGTCGCAACAAAGCCGCCATCATCTGGCAGGGCGAAAAAGAAACTGACGTGCGCTGCTACACCTATCAGATGCTCTACACCGAGGTATGCCGGGTGGCCCACGCCTTAAGCTCCCTGCGCATTCGCAAGGGCGACCATGTGGCCCTGTACATGCCCATGATTCCAGAGCTCTTCATCGCCATGCTGGCCTGCGCCCGCATCGGGGCCATCCACACGGCCATCTTCTCCGGCTACGCCGAAGGCGGCGTGCGCAGCCGCATAGAAGGCTGCAAGGCCCGCGTGGTCATTACCGCCGACGCCGCCGTGCGCGGGGGCAAATGCAAACCCCTCAAGGCCAACCTCGACCCCATCCTGGAAAAATGCCCCTCCGTAGCCCATGTGGTGGTGGTGCGCCACGCCGGGCTGGACGGCGTGACCATGCAGCGCAACCGCGACATCTGGTGGCACGACCTCATTGACGACTTCACCCTCAACCCCGACTTCCCCTGCGAACCCATGGACGCCGAAGATACCCTCTTTCTGCTCCACACCAGCGGCAGCACGGGCAAACCCACGGGCGTCATGCACGCCACGGGCGGCTACCTGACCTACGCCGCCCACACCACCCAGTGGTGCTTTGACATGCGCGACGACGACGTCTACTGGTGCACAGCCGACGCGGGCTGGATCACCGGCCATACCTACGGGGTCTACGGCCCTCTCTCCCTGGGGGCCACCACCCTCATGTTTGAGGGCATCCCCACCTGGCCCTACCCCGACCGTTACTGGCGCATTGTGGAAAACTTCCGCGTCAATATCCTCTACACCGCACCCACGGTCATCCGCTCCCTCATGCGCATGAACGAAGCCTGGACCGAACGCTACGACCTGGGCAGCCTGCGCATCCTGGGCAGCGTGGGCGAACCCATCAGCCCAGAAGTCTGGCAGTGGTACCACAAACATATCGGCAGCGGCGAACTGCCCATTGTGGATACCTGGTGGCAGACCGAAACCGGCGGCGCCATGATCGCCCCCATGCCCTACGCCACCAAACTCAAGCCAGGCTCAGCCAGCAAACCCCTGCCCGGCATCGACGCCACCGTTATGGGCTCCGCCGCCCGCGACGGCGAAGAACCCGAAGCAGGCTGCCGCGCCGGCCACCTGGTCATCCGCCGCCCCTGGCCCGGTATGATGCAGGGCGTGTTCAATGACGAGGAAAAATACCAGTCCTACTTCTCCCGCTTCGGCTGCTACGCCTCCGGCGACGCCGCAGAAGTGGACCAGGACGGCTACTTCTGGATCCTCGGCCGCATCGACGATTCCATCAACGTCTCCGGCCACCGCCTCTCCACCGCCGAAATCGAAGCCGTACTGGCCGCCTGCTCCGAAGTGGGCGAAGCCGCCGTGGTGCCCATGCCCCACCCCCTCAAGGGCGAAGGCATCTACGCCTACGTGGTCACCCGCGATGAAGTGCCCTGGAGCGCCGCCCTGCGCGTCAAACTGCGCGACGCCGTGCGCCGTGACATCGGCCCCCTGGCCAGCCCCGAACATATCCAGTTCGTGGAAGCCATGCCCAAAACCACCTCCGGCAAAATCATCCGCAGAATGCTGCGCAAAATCGCCGGGGGCCAGTACGAAGATATCGGCGACGCCACCTCTCTGGCCGAACCCCACGTGCTGGACCAGATCATCAATGGTCACCGCAACCTCATGGCAGGCCGCCACGAAACCGAAGACGAAGTGGCGGAATAAGCGCAGAACAGGCTGGATTGGCGTTCGTTGGGGGAAGGGAACTTTTGTTCACAAAAGTTCCCTTCCCTCAACACCCCCATCCTTCAAAAAACGTCACTTCCTCAGACAACGCAGCAGGCATACCCTGGCTGAAAAATGTTTTGAAACGGCTTTATACAGCGTTCCAGCAGCCTTAGCATCCCACCCATGCGGGCGGCATCTCATGCGGCGGGTTTATACCGCTCTCACCATGCGGGCGGCATCCTGGACGGCGCGGGATGGATTTTGTTCTCCGGCAAGGAAGCGGGCCGTTTTGGGATGGGGATAGTA
>OGPR01001603.1_pt1 | contig 18243 bp, 19 predicted proteins | sample 1552981 | NCBI WGS metagenome assembly OGPR01 (sample SAMEA2580260, study PRJEB22360) | human gut metagenome | biome: human gut; feature: human-associated habitat; material: faeces | place: Denmark | collected 2008/2010 | reverse complement strand
TGCGACCGCCCCGGGTCGGGTCTTCCCCTGCGGTCGTGCAGCGCATCGCCGTGGTGTCGAGCAGCCGTGCGGCCGGGTATCAGGATTTCTGCAACGAACTGGCTAAAAGCCCCTATCGCTTCTGTCTCACGCTCTTCGACGCCGTCGTGCAGGGCGCGGCGGCCGAAGATTCGATCGTCGACGCGCTCAGCCGCATCGCCGCTGCCGGGGAGGCGTTCGACGCCGTGGTGATGATCCGCGGCGGCGGGTCGTCGAGCGACCTGAACTGTTTCAACGCCTATCGCCTGTGCAACCACGTGGCGCAGTTTCCGCTGCCGGTGGTGACGGGCATCGGGCACGACAAGGATACGAGCGTCGCCGATCTGGTGGCGCATACGGCGCTCAAAACGCCGACGGCCGTGGCGGCGTGGCTCGTCGAACGGATGGCGCAGGCCGACGGCTATCTGGCGTGGGCCGGATTGCAGTTGGGAAATGCGGCGCTGGCGATCACGCATTCGGCGGCGGTCGGACTGGAACGGCTCGGCGCGGCTCTCGCACAGCAGAGCCAGCGGTTGTTGCAGGAGGGGCGGAGCCGCCTCGACCGGGCGGAGGAGACGCTGCTCGCGGCTCCGGCCGATCTGCTGCGCGGGCACGACCGCCGGCTCGCGGCCGCTTCGGAGCTGCTGCTGAGCTACTCGGTCGAACGGGTGCTGCGGCGCGGGTTCGCCGTCGTCCGCCGCGGCGGCGAAGCGTTGCGCAGCGCCGAGGGGCTCTCGCCGGGCGACCGGCTCGACATTACGCTGGCCGACGGCGAAGTGCAGGCCGCGGTGGTCGCATGTACGAAGAAAAAACGATAGAACGATGGATAAAAAGGAACTCACCTATGACGAAGCGATGGCCGAGATCGAGGCCATCCTCGCCAAATTCCGCAACGAGGAGATGTCGGTCGACGCGCTGGCCGCCGAGGTCAGGCGCGCCACGACGCTCATCGCCTTCTGCCGCAAACGGCTCTTGAAGGCCGAGTCCGACGTGAAAAAGATCACCGGAGAATGAAGCGGCTGATCCGTTGGGCGCTCAACCATGTGCCGCGGCCCCTTCTGCAACGCCTTGCAGGGTGGGCGGTGCCGGTCGCGGGCCTTTTCTACGTGGGGCGCGGCCGCGAATGCCCCGTGTGCGGTGCGCGCCGCCGTCGGTTCCTGCCCTACGGCTACGTCGCGCCGCGTGCCGATGCGCTCTGTCCGTCGTGCCTGTCGTTGGAGCGGCACCGGCTGCTGTGGCTCTACCTCACGCGCGAAACCGATCTGCTGCGCCGGCCGCAGCGGATCCTGCATATCGCCCCCGAAGTCTGCCTGATGAAGCGGCTGCGGCACAGGGCGGCCGACTATACGACGGCCGATTTGGAGAGCCCGCTGGCCGAACTGCATTTCGACGTGTTGCAAATCCCTCTTCCCGATGCCTCCTACGACGTGCTGATCTGCAACCATCTGCTCGAACACGTCGCCGACGACCGCCGTGCGCTCGGCGAGTTCTACCGCATCCTGCGTCCGGGCGGCTGGGGCATCCTGCTCTCGCCCGTCGACCGGTCGCGCGCTGCGACCTTCGAGGACGATTCGATCACCGATCCGGCGGAGCGCACCCGTATTTTCGGGCAGTACGACCATCGGCGCATCTATGGCCGCGACTACGGCGGGCGGTTGCGCGAAGCGGGGTTCGAAGTTCGCGAGATCGACTATGCGGCCCGTTTCAGCGCGGAGGAGCGGCGGCGCTACGCACTGCCCGACGACTGGATCTACGTCGTGCGCAGGCCCCTTTGACGGAGCGGTTCGTTCCGGTTCGCCGCGGCCGTCGGGACAGGCACCCGACGGCTGCGGCCGCTCTCTTGCCGGACGACACCGAATGAACGTATGGCTCGAAAAGTCCGTATGTCTTATTTCTACGCTCGAATGGAATAATTTACCCCCCCCCGATTTTTTTGCGGAAAAAGTTGCAGAATCGGGAAATTATTTCGTATATTTGTGATAACCAACCCAAAACCACCCTCTCTGATGGAACGATCACGCCGACGTGTATTGTCTCCGATGCCGATGGGGCCGATCCGGCGATCGGGTCGGCCCCGGCACCTTCCCCCCCCCACACACACACTTTGGAGGGGCGGAACCCTTTCGCTGCGGTGTTTCCCGCGGCGGATCGTGCTGCGAACTCCCTGAATCCATAGCCTATGAAACCTTATTTCTCTTGGAAAACCCTCTGCTTGCTGTTGTGTCTGGCGCTGCTTGCCGGCTGTTCCGACGACGACGAACAGCCCGATCCTCAGTTGCCGCCGCTCGTCTGGCCCGACGACGTGGCTACGGCGATTCCCGACGAGGGGTTCCGTGCGCACTGTCTGCGATTCTTCGATGAGGACAAGGACGGCCGCTTGTCGAAGGACGAAGTGCTTGCCGTCACTGTTATAAGTTATCTTTATAGGTGGCCGCAGATTCATACCTTGGAGGGGATTGCCTATTTCAGCAATCTCGAACGGCTGAACCTAGGAGGCTGTACCGTCTCGGCGCTCGATCTGCGTTACAATTCCCGGCTCGAAGTCATCTATTTGGAAAACTTGGAGTCGCTGACCGTGTTGCGCGGACCGGTCGGTTATGCACTGCTCAGGATCGAGTTTCTCGATATCTGCAATTTGAAGGAACTGGATCTTTCGGGCTGCGGGAACCTGCGGAAATTGCATCTCGGCGTGAAGGGAACGCTCGGTACCACGCTGACGTCGGTCGTTCTGCCTGATGCCTCGCACTTGCAATATCTGAATATTGCGGCAGCCAATCAGGCCTCCTACGATACGTTGCTTGCCGGTGCATCCAATCTGGTGAGGCTCTATTGTCATTTCTATCCGGGCGAGGTGCTCGATCTGAGTGCTTGTGCGAAGTTGGATGAGCTCGTCGTGCAGACCACCTCCGGTTCGACACTTCGGAAACTCCGGCTGCGGAAGGACATGCCGCTGAATGGAGGTATTTACATCTGTGACGAAAACGGAGTGTGTTCTCTTGAAATCGAATATGTCGAATAAATCAAATCGCGCGACCATGAAAAAGAGAAGTATCCTGCTGTCGGGCCTTTTCGTGCTGACGATGTGCCTGGCCGGCTGTTCCGATGACGACGAACAGCCCGATCCTCAGCTGCCGCCGCTCGTCTGGCCCGACGACGTGGCCACGGCGATTCCCGACGAGAGGTTCCGTGAATATTGTCTGGAACGGTATGACAAAGACAAGGACGGCCGTCTGTCGAAGGATGAGGTGCTGGCGGTGACTTCCATGATGAATTATGATGCACGAAATATTCGCTCATTTGAAGGGATCGAATATTTCGGAAATCTCGAAAAACTGTATTGGGGCTACTGCGACGTCCCGAATCTCGATTTGCGCTACAACACCCGACTCGAAAGAGTGCGTTTGGAAGGGTCTTCGAATCTCGTTGTTTTTAGAGGTCCCGTGGGCTACTCTCCGCTTACGATCGAGTTCCTGAACCCGTGCCGCAAGCTGCAAACGTTCGATCTGTCGGGGTGTGCGAACGTGCGGGAGCTGTTGATTTCCGCCAGGGTTCCCGCCGATGCGATATCGGCGACGATCGATCTGCCCGATCCTTCGCACTTGCAATATCTGACGATTGCGGCTGTCGATGCCGGCTGTTACGATGCGTTGCTTGCTGGCGCAGTCAATCTGAAACGGCTCTATTGCGATTTCTATCCGGATGCGGTGCTCGATCTGAGCCATTGTCCGAAACTGGAAGTTCTTTCGGTGCAGACTTTCGCCGGTTCGTCGCTTTCGAAGATTCGGCTGCGGAAAGAGGCTCCGTTGGACATGCAGTTCAAGATTCGCAATGAAGATGGCGAAGATTGCCGGCACCTGATCGAAATCGAATATGTTCAGTAACACTATCTTCCGACCATGAAAAGAACGCTCTTTCTGTTTTGTCTCCTTTGGAGCCTGTCGCTCTGTCTGTCCGCCTGCTCGGACGACGACGGGCTGGTCTACCCGCCCGATGTGGCCGATGCGATTCCCGACGGGGAGTTTCGGGTATTGTGTCTGCAACTCGCCGATACCGATCTCAACGGCGTCATCTCCAAGGAGGAGGCGCTGGCCGTGAGAAAGATCGACTGCATGCCGGATCGGAGTTATGTGGAGACGATCTCGAGTCTCGAAGGATTGCACTATTTCGCCAACCTCGAAACGCTGTATTGCGGCGGTCAACTGCTCACATCGATCGATCTGTCGGGAAATCCCCGTTTGCGCCATCTCGATTGCTCCTTCGATTCGCTCGAAGAACTCGATGTGAGCAGCTGTTCGGAATTAGAGACGCTGTACTGCTCCGGCTGCGGGTTGGAGCGGTTGCTGCTGCCTCGCACGGCAACGTTAATTCAACTTCGATGCGATACCAACCAGCTTGCGTCGCTTGATGTGACGGGGTATCCCGCCTTGTCGTTGCTTCAATGCGTCGACAACGTCTTTACGACACTGGATGTGCGCTCCAACCCTGAGTTGAGGACATTGGCTTGTTCGGATATCGACGGATTGGACGTGTCCGCAAATCTGAAACTGGAATATCTGGATTGTTGGAACGTATCGTGCGAACGACTCGATCTGTCACGTCATGAGGCGTTGTATCGACTGCTTCTTCGGGAGTCCCGAATATCGGAAATCGACTTCGGCGGTACTTCTGCATTGGATTACTTTTCATTGGTGAAGGCGGATTGTACCCGTCTCGATCTGAGCGGTTGTTCGAAGTTGGATTATGTGACGATTGCCGACGTCCCGTTGACGAAGCTGGATTTGCCGGCATCGGTAGGTTCTGTCACGTTGAATAGGGTCGATCTCGAACGGTTGGAGGTGAAAGGAGCCATTGATGAAACAAGGAGTGCGACCAATTTCCATATCGAAAACTGCGAACGATTGAAACGGCTCGATTTCTCCTCCGGCCTGTGGTCAATCCATTGTGAGAATTGTCCGGCATTGACGGAGATGAATCTGGGCGACTGTCGCGGGTTGAGTAGTTTTACCTGTACCGGAACGGCGCTTTCGTCGCTCGATCTTTCGCAGCGCGGCGATTTCAGATTCGGAACGGTAGATTGCAGCGACAACCGGTTGACGACGCTTATACTTCCGTCGGGGCGTTATACGCTCTCTTGTCAGGGCAACCTGCTCGAAGAGCTGGATATTTCCGGAAGCTACATTCACTCGATCGAATACCGGCCTATGGAGACGTTGCGCAGGATTCGGTTGCGGCGCGATCAGGATAACCACCCGCTGCTCGGCGATACCACAGGGATCGAACTGGTCTACGTCGACTGATCGGCGGGTGTGCGTCGCCGGATCGCCGAATCGCGGGAATCGGCTTGCGCGCCGGCGTGCAATGAATCCGCCCCGAAAGCTGAAACTTTCGGGGCGGATTGCGTTGAGGCAGGGGGCGTCCGGGCGGAGCGGTTTCGCGGCGCGGCCGCTCCGTCGGCGGGGCGCTACCGGATCAGCTCCATGAACTCCTCGCGCGTGCGGTGGTCGCGCAGGAAGATGCCCGTGAAGGCCGAGGTGGTGGTCGACGACTCCTGCTTCTCGACGCCGCGCATCTGCATGCACATGTGGCTGGCCTCGATCACGACGGCCACTCCCAGCGGGTGCAGCGCCTCCTGGATGCAGTCGCGGATCTGCACCGTCAGCCGCTCCTGTACTTGCAGGCGGCGTGCGAAACACTCCACCACGCGCGCCACCTTCGACAGCCCCGTGATGTAGCCGTCGGGGATGTAGGCCACGTGCGCCTTGCCGTAGAAGGGGAGCATGTGATGTTCGCACAGCGAGTAGACCTCGATGTCGCGCACGAGCACCATCTGCCGGTACTCCTCGCGGAACATGGCCGACAGGAGAATGTCGCGCGGATCCTCGGCGTAGCCCTTGGTCATGAAAGCCATTGCCTTGGCTACCCGTTCGGGGGTTTTGAGCAGCCCCTCGCGCGTGGGGTCTTCGCCCAGCAGCCGCAGAATGGCGGCGTAGTGCTCGCTCAGTTCGGCGATTGCCGCAGGGTCGTATATCTCTTGTTTTTCGTATAGTCTCTTCTCCATAGCGGTGCAAAGATACGATTAAGCCGAGCGCAATGCAAATTTATTTGCAATTGCCGAGGCGGAGTATCTTCGGCGTCGGCCAAAGTACGATTAAGCCGAGCGCAGCAAATTTATTTGAACATTGTCAAGTCGGAGTATCTTCGGCGAAGCCAAGATGAAGGATCTACTCGCTGCAACACTACGGCGCCATGGGGCGCCGCGCGGGCCGAAGCCTCCGCCTGCGGAGGCCCGCTATGCGTGCTCCGCAGGCTTCGGCCCGCAAGATCGGCAATACAGCCAACTCGCGTGTGGCCATGTGTGGAAAATCAATAATCACGGTTGCGCGATAGCGCACCACGAACTCCGCCTTGCGAAAACGCGGGCGCGAGCTTGCCGCGTAGCGTTTTAGGCACAGACGACGGTCGGTCTCCGGCGGTTTTGCCTGGCGGATGCTTTTGGCACCACCTTTTGGTGCCAAAAGGTAGTAAACCCGCTGCTTGCAGGAAACGCCAAAGAAAAGGTTCGGAATGGTTCCGAAGCACATTCGTGCAGGCCGAAGGTCTGCCAAAACATACAACTTTTGCTGAGACTCTGCAAACTGCGGTGCACAGCGCTGCGCACTCCGTCGGACTGCTCCGGCTATTTCCCCGCGTCGTCGGGCGCCTGACGACGCGCCTCGGCGATTTTCTGCCGGCTGATTTCGTTGGCGGCCTTTTTGAGCCGTCGCAGGTAGCCGTTCCACGCCACCTCGTCGGCACCGTAGGCGATGTTGAGGTCGTATTCGAGCGGCAGCCACGTGGCGATGTCGGCCTCGTTGTGCTGGATCACCGCTTCGAGTTTGTCGAGCGCTTTGTAGAGTCGGGCTTCGGGTGTGGCCAGCGCCTCCATTTCGGCATAGAGCGACCGCCATTCGGCGCGCAGCGGTTCGGGCAGGGTCTCTACCCAGCGGGCGAGCAGCGCCGCCTCGTGCGTTTCGTCTTGCCGCCGTTTCTCGAAGGCGGGAATGTCTCCCGTGAAGGCTTCGCCCAGGTCGTGCACCAGACACATGCGCACCACGCGGCCGCAGTCCACGTCGGGGAACTCGTCGGCCACCAGCAGCGCCATGAGCGCCAGCCGCCAGCTGTGCTCCGCCACGCTTTCGCGGCGGCCCGTCGACGTCCACGAGTGGCGCGTATTGCATTTGAGCCGTTCGGCCACGGCGAGGATCTCGAAGAGTCGTTCGGGTCGCATCGGCTACTCCTCCTCGTAAAGCATGTTGTCCATCAGCGAATCCAGCTCGCGCCGCTCCTTCTTGGTCGGGCGCCCCGTGCCGCGGTCGCGGAAGACGAAGATCGTCTCGCGCGGCGCGTCGAGCTTGTCCAGTTCCTCCTGCGGGGTGATGTTCAGACAATAGGCCGGCACGTTCTTGGCCGGCTGGCGGCTCGTCACCAGGTCGAGCACCTTGTACTGATAGACCACGGGCATCCGCTTCACGGCGATCACGTCGCCGATGCGCACCTCGCGCGAGGGTTTGCACGTCGCGCCGCCCACCGTCACGCGGTTGGTGCGGATCGCCTCGGCGGCGTCGCTGCGCGTCTTGAAGATGCGCACCGCCCACAGGTATTTGTCCAGTCTTACGTCGTCCATTGTATTTCCTTAAATTATGCGTATCCGCATTTTTTATTTTCTGAATCCGATGTCCGACATCGCCGGGCGATGTCGGCAGTTCGCCGCCGCCCCATGCGGCGGACTGCACTTCGCTCCGGCTCGTGTACTACCTGCCGCCGGCGGCGAACCGCAGTTGCGGCCGGAGCGGTCGGACGCTCGCCTTATCCCTCCCTCCCCGTTTCGGGTGCGTCGGCCGCCAGACGGATCGTCCACAGCTTGCCGCCGATGCGGGTGAAGGCCAGCCGTTGCCGGCTGCCTGCATGCGTCCCCGTGCGGGCATGGATCTCCTCCGGCGTGAGCGGGAAGTCGCGTTTGAAGATTTCGATGCCCTCGCCGCGCAGCTCGCGACGCAGCGCCTTCGCGTCGAACGGCCCGATCGCGCCGATGGCCAGCGTCCGCCCCGGAACGCCCTCGACCGGCCGGCGGGCGAAGGCGAATCCGTTCTCGCTCCACACGTCGGCCCGCCCTTCGAGCGCCCGCCGCACGAGGCGCATCTTCTGCAACGCCACGTCGGGCAGGAAGAGGTAGGCGTATGTCGTCGGGTCGAACGGCGGTGGCGGCGGTGTGGGAGCCGTGGCGGGCGGAAGCGTCACGCTTCCCCCGCCGAGCGCCGTGGCCCGCAGCAGCGGCCCCGTGCCGTCGTCGTAGACGAGCAGCTCCTTGCATTCGCCGTGCACCGATACGGCCTCGATGCGGGCCGTCGGGAAGAGCCGCAGCGCTTCGTCGACGTCGAACAGCGGCGAGTTTTTCAGGCAGAGGCGCGCGCCGACGCGCCGCACGGCGGGCAGCAGCCGCAGGATGTCGGGCGAACACTCTTCGAGCCGGACGAGTTTGCGCCCCGTCCGGCTGCGGCGGTCGGGGTCGGCCGCCACCCAGTCGAACCGCTCGGTCGTCGCGGCGAGGTATTCCTCGGCCGAAGCGCAGACCACCTCCACGTTCGCGGCGCCCAGCAGCCGCAGGTTGCGGGCCGCGACGGCCGCCAGCACGGGATCGCGTTCGAGCGCCACGACGCGCCGGAAGTGGCGGCCCAACGCCAGCGCGTCGACGCCCAGCCCGCAGGTCAGATCGAGCGCCGTGTCGCCCGCCGGCTCCTTGTGTGCGGCGCACGCCTCGCTCGACGCCTGTTCGAAGGCGCGCGGCGGCAGGATGCAGCGTGCGGCGTAGTAGGAGGGGAGTTTCGTGCGGGCGCGTTCGAGGTATTTGACCTGCGTGGCCACCAGCGCGGCGTGGGGTGTGCGCCGGTCGAGCGCCACGGCCAGCGGCTCGCCGCCGGGACTCTCCTCCACGGCGCGCCGCACGTCGTCGCGGCACAACGTATCGAACTCTTCGCGTGTCATGCGGGCAAAGTTACCGATTTTTCCGCCACGGACGGTATGCCACGAGGGTGAAAATTACGAAAAAGAGATAGACCACGGCGGTCTGCGCCGCCGTCATCCGGTAGTCGATCGCGGCACAGGGCAGGGCGGCCGCTTCGGCGACCAGCCGGTTTTGCAGCCACAGCAGCCCTTCGAGCAGCGGATGGACGACGACCGAAAGGGGCGGCCAGGGGATCGCCAGCCACAGCAGCGATACCCCGACCACCCCGTAGGTGAGCAGGATGACGGGCGGATTGACCGCCAGTCCGACGAGCGGGATCTGCCCGAAGCAGTAGGATACGAGCGGCGCCGTCGCCGTCGAGGCGACCGCGCCGACGACGAGCATTCCCACCGCGGCGTTCGCCGCCCGCCACGGCGTGCGCAGCCGCCGGTAGAGCGGGATACCCCATAGGAGGATCGCCGCCACGGAGAGGAACGACAGCTGGAACCCGACGTGGAAGAGGTAGGACGGCCGCCACAGCAGCATCCCGAAGGCCGCCGCGGAGAGGATGTTGACGCCTGCGTAGCGCGACGTCGTGGCCAGCGCCAGTTGCAGGGCCGTGAACATCACGGCGGCGCGGATCGTGCCGGGCGACAGCCCCGCCGCCGCGGCGAAGAGCCAGATGACGGCGATGGCCGCCGCATTGCGCAGGAGATGGCCGCGGTGCAGCAGCGCGAGGACTCCCAGCAGCAGATTGACGTAGAGGAAAACCATCCCCACGTGAAGCCCCGATACGGCCAGCACGTGTGCCGTTCCCGTGCGGGCGTAGGGCGTACGCCGCTCGGGTGTCAGCTCCGTCTGGTCGCCTGCGGCCATCGCCAGCGCGACGGCCTCCGCGTCGGGCGGGAGATGGAGCCGTCGGATGCGTTCCGACGCCGCTTCGTGGAGGCGGTTCGTGCCGGCGGGGCCGTAGGCCGGTTGGGGTCGCAGCGCGGGCAGCGCCATGCCGAGCAGCAGCAGGGCGATGGCGATGTAGCCGTTGCCGATGCGCCGTCGATACGTTATGAAGGCCATGAGTGTCGCTGCGGCGAAGGCTGCGGCCAGAAAACCGGCCGGCAGGGTCGCGTAGCGGGCGACGGCCACTCCCGCCGCCGTGAAGAGCAGTACCCACGCCATCGGGTACGGCCCCGCGGCCTTCCGGAGCGGACGGCTTTGGCTGTGCGGCGGATGCAGCGGCGTGTCTCCCATACCGCAAATATAGCATGAAAAGTCAGAAATCCGCGCTGAAAAGCCGCCATCCTTCGGCGATCTCCGCCTCGTCGGGCTCCACGCCGTTTTCCACGCGCGCCATCGCCGCCGCGATGCGCGTCATGGTCGGGCCGTCGCGGGTGTCGATTTCGGCGTCGGGGTCGACGCCGCTTCGCCGGACGACGGTGCGCAGATAGGCGCCCGTGTCGTTCTCCGAGGGCGGGGCCCAGCGGGCGATCATCCCGCGCAGGGTGGCGATGCGGTGGCGGACGCGGTAGGTGTGCAGCAGGACGAACATCGCGCGGTAACCCCACGCCGTCGAGGCGAATGCCTTGAAAGCCGCGTCGTCGCTCTCCGTCTCGCCCTTGTAGCGCACGGCCGAGCGGCGGATGTTGCCCGGGTTGCGGTTGCGCAGGCCGCGCGGCAGCTCAGACATCGCCCGCCTCCTTTCGCATACGCCGCCGCACGTAGCGTTTCAGCCAGCGGAACAGCGGTGCGTCCGAGAGCTGGGCAGCGTTTTCGAGGAACGACCAGAACTCCACGCCGCAGGCGAAGCCCGTGAAGAGCCGCGCCGCGTGCAGATCCATGAAGTCGAGCACGTGGCGGTCGACGGCCCACGCCATGACGATGCCCGTGGCGACGAGCGCGAGTTTCTGCACCGTGCGCCACGCCTCGGCGCTTTCGAACCACCACGGACGGCCTTCGCGCCGTGCGACGGCGCGGCTGGCCGCCACGCCCGTCAGGAAATCGACGGCGATGAAGCCGAAAACGCACGCTACCAGCGGCACGATGGGGGCGAACCAGCCGGCCAGTGCGGCCGCTGCGCCGCTAACGGGTCTGTACAAGTTTTCCATCGATCGAACAGCGGTTGAGGACGTTGGCCTGCGGGTCGTAGAGCGGGAACTGCGCGGCGTGGGATTCGAGGTAGTCGGAGGCGCGCCGCAGCAGCCGGCGGGCGGTTTTGAGCAGGGCGCGGCGGCTGCTGCGCAGCGTTGCGTCGGAGGCCGCCGCGAAGCCGTCGGATCGGGGCTGCACGGTGCCGCCCTGTCCGTGCCGCAGGTCGAGCTGCGGTGCGATGAGATAGCGCACGTAGAGCGCCAGCGGCGCGGCGAGGTATTCGTCGGCGAAGTCGGCATGGTCGCCGGCGAGCAGCCGTTCGAAGAGCGCGTCGCCCGTCACGGGGCGCAGGTAGGTCTCCTGCGCGGCGACGATCGCCGCTTCGGAGACGGTTTCGGGTGCGACGTACTCGCCGTCGGCGAAGGCCCGCGCGACGACGACGGTCGGGGTGATGAGTGTCTGCATGGTCAGTCGATGTGCGTAAGGTTGTAGCGGGTGATCTCCGAGAGATAGCGCTGCTGTCTCTCGTCGTCGGGGTCGTAGTCCAGTCCGTCGGCCTTGCGGGCCTCCCAGACCTTCATGTAGAGCGGTTTGGAGCGTGTGGGCGGGCGGTTGACGATTTGCAGCGATGCGGCGTCGACGCCGAGCGTCCGGCGCAGCAGCGCGCGGATGGGTTCGAGCAGCTCGGCCTGTTCGCCGAGGATGACGGTGTTGAGCGCCACCTCGTATTCGTGGAGGATGCGCTCCGCGCTGAACCCCGAGGCGTAGTCCAGTCCGCTGAGCGAGCGGAACCACGAATGCGCCACCACGATGTCCGACACGGCCTGATCGTGCAGCGCCTTCCAGTCGCCGTCGTTCTGCGAAGCGATCGGGATGAAGCGCGAATGGTCGTTCTCGCTGCCCTCTTTGAGTACGAACATCACCTGTCCGGGGTTGCCGGCGAAACGCTCCTCGGCCGTCCGCACGACCCGTTCCGCTTCGGCTTCGCTGTCGACCGTGCTGTCGAGCATCATCACGCCCGAGAGCTGGAACGAGTTGTCGAGCCGCGAAATGTTCCAGCGGTCGGTTTTGTAGGCGATGGCCGAGACCCCGAAGCCGGCGATGTAGGGCGGTACGCCGTAGTGGGTGAACATCGGTTCGTAGTCCTTGTAGTGGACCGCGGCGCGCAGCGTCCCGTCGGCCTGCTCCTCGAACGAGGGGTAGAGCGGCAGCGTGCGGGCCTCTTCGGCGCGGAAGGCCGCCCAGTCGTGGTGCAGCAGCACGTGGGCCGAATCCTTGGCCAGCCGGCAGCGCGAGGCGTCCTGGTGGTAGAGCGAGAGGAACGAACGCCGGGAGTCGGTCACGACTTCCAGAAAGGCGTTGCCGAAGAGCGATTTGTCGTAGGCCAGCTTGTTGAGCAGCTGGCGCAGCGATTCGCCGTCGCCGTTTACCGCCTCGACGAACCGCGCCAGCAGCGGCGAGGCCGTGTCGCAGACCACGCCCTTGCCCGATATGTAGTCGGCCTTGTCGTTGATGATGCGCCGGTGGGTGGTCGACCGGCGCGACATGAGCGCCAGCGCCGCGGGGAAGAGGTTGTCGTCGCCCCAGCGCCAGAAACGGTCGCTCTGGACGGTGCCTGCGCCGAGGGTGAGATAAGGGTCGGTGCGGTTGCCGACGGCCAGCGCCGTTTTCGGTTTAATCTTCTTCATAATCGTCGGTATCTGTTTGTGCCCGGTCGGTGTCCTCGCTCGCAAGTACGAGCGTCGCCGTCGGGCGGTCGCCGGGCGCAGCGCCCGACGCGAAGGTGAAACGTTCGAGCCGCAACGCCTGCTCGCATCCGAAACGGTCGGAGCGGCCGATTCGCAGCCGTTCGCCTGCGGCCGTTTCGATCGCGGCGACGACTCCGTCGGTCGCGCAGCGTTCCAGCCACCGCCGGTCGAACCATGCGTCGGCCTGGTGTTTGTCGAAGACGAGCGTCAGCGTGTGGCGGACGCGCAGCAGCCCTTCGTCGGCCGTCAGCGTCTCAACGTAGGCCGAGCGGTCGTCGATGAGCTCGTATTCCGCGAAACGGCTTTGCGGCGAGAATGCGCGCGCCGATGCCAGACGCACGCGGCGGATGCCGCCCACGGGTTTGCGCGGCAGTGTCAATGAATTCTGTGCGTTGTCCATAAGTCGGTGGAAAAAGGCGGGCCGGAACGCCCGGTCCGGGTCGCGCCGGCCCGGCCGGATTACTCCTTGTAGGCGAACGACACGAGTTTCTCGTCGAGCACTTCGCAGCCGGCCATGAAGACTGCGCGCTGGCGGTTCTCCATCAGGTCGGGGTTGTACCACATGCGGATTTCGTTGCCGGGGAAGTCGGAGGTGTTGACCGCCAGCACGAGATTGCGCCGGTCGGTCAGCAGGCAGAACGACTGGGCGTAGGTCGTATCGCGCAGGTAGGACGACAGGTGGAGGTCGACGACCGGAATGCCGTGGTAGGTGAGTACCGGCCGGCCTTCGGTCCGGCCGATGTAGGCCGCCTCGGTGTTGGCGAACGAGTCGAGATACTTCTCGTAGAGGTGGTAGAGATCCGAGGTGACGAAGTAGACCAGCTGTCCGTCGGGTTTCAGGTCGGTCAGCTCTTCGGCGGCTTCGGTCCATGCGGCGTCGAAGATATCGACGGCCGCTGCGGCCTCTTCGAGGTCGGCCGCGGCGTAGGTCTTCGCTGCCGTGATCTTGTTCTCGACGAGCAGTTCGTAGATGCGTTTGATGAATCCGTTGAACGTGGCGTACTCCGTGCCCGCGCCCGCCTCCTTGTCGCCGATCCACATCGTCACGCGGAGGCTTTCGGCGATGGCGCGTTTGAAGAGCTCGGTTTCGGCCTGTTCGAGCTCCGTACCCGTCAGGTCGTCCATGTTGACGTCGGCGCGGTTGGTAATCAGTTCGTAGATCATCGAGAAGTAGTCGGCGGCCGAATAGCCCAGTTCGGCCTTGACCTTCGACATGTCGATCGTCTTTTGGAGTTTTCGGGCGGGATCGCCGCCCGTCCAGCCTGCGGCGGTGTACTGTTGGAGGATGTCGCCCGATCGTTCCCACAACTGCACGGTCGTCGGTGCGGGCATGTTGTAGAGGATGCGCACGCCCAGGTCGAGGGCCGACTGGCCGCTGAGCATCGGGCGGAAGAAGATGGTTTCGAGATCGCGGCCCGTGTAGGTCTTCGCGTTTTCAATGAAAGACATAGGATTTAAGGAATTAAGAGTGAAAAATTAAGAATTGAAAATCCGTTCCGTCCTCCTGCGAAGGAAGCCGGAGAGGATTCCGGGATGTGGATCGATTGTGGGGTAGCTGTGGGTTGCCGCTCTTCGGCTACGGCCGAAGAGCGAATCTTTTAATTGTATTTTAGCAAGCCTCTGGTCTGCGGGATCGCACTGCGAAAATAGCGGAAGCAGTGCATTCGGGCAGGCCAAAGGACTGCTAAGAATAGGCACCAGCAAATAATCATCGTTGCGCGAAGCGCACAACAGCTCCGCATTGCGAAAAAGCGGGAAGAAGAACGGGCGGCGGATGCGCCGTCGAAAACGCGGGCGCGAGCTTGTCCGCGTAGCGTTTCAGGCGCAAGCCGTCGGCCGGCCCCCGAGTTTTTCGCCCTGCGGACACTTTTGGCGCCACCTTTTGGTGACAAAAGGTGGTAAATCTGCTCCTCGCAGGAAACGCCGAATCGAAGGATCGGAACTTTCCCAAAGTAAAAGTAAGAATCGATTTCATTCCTTTTTTCTTGTGCTTCTGGCTTGATCCAAAAGCACTGCAAGAATTTGGAGGAAGATCTTCCCGCCGATTCTTCGGGAAATGACCTCCGTTACATCCCCGTCTTGAACTGCCGCGCGTCGGCGGCATAGGCCGCTTCGTTGGCCGAGCGGCGGATTTCGCCGACCGACGGGTCTTCGGCCGCAAGCACCTGCGTCGCACGGTGGCGCCGCTGCCCTTCGGCGGCTTCGATCGCCGAACGGCCGGCGGCCGGATCCGCGTCGTCGAGGTGGAGGACGTTGCGGCGGTCCTCCTCCCGCGCTGCGTCGGCGGGAGCCGAAGAATCCGCCCGATGGCGCCCAACAGTCGGTCCCAGCCGCTCGCGAGGTTCCGCACGGCCGACCGTTCGCCTTCGGCCGTTTCGCCTCCCTCGACGATCCGGTCGGCCAGCCCCGCCGCGACGGTCTCTTCGGGCGAGAGCCAGCGGCCGTTGCCGTTGTTCTCGGCCATCCTTTGCGCAAACTCTTCCTGCGGGCGTCCCGACCGTCGGGCGTAGAGGGCGGCCAGCCGTTCGTCGGTCTTGCGGAGCAGTTCGGCGCGGGCTTCCAGCTCTGCGGCGTTGCCCTCTGCGGCGCAGGCCGCCGCGTGCACCAGGTAGAGCGCTCCTGCCGAGATTTCGCGCCGTCCTTCCGATGCGGCCTGTGCGATGAGCGTCGCAGCCGAGGCCACGTAGCCGTAGCAGCGGGGGGTCACTTCGGCGTCGAGCGCCGCCAGCGCGTCGTAGATCAGCAGCGCGTCGTTCACGTCGCCGCCCGTCGAGCGGATGTTGACCACCACCTGCGGGGCGTCGAGCGCTGCGATGCGCGCCACCGCGTCGCGGAACTTTTCGTAGGTGGCCACGCGGTCGTCGGGCGATGCGAACTGCCACTGTTCGGGTACGCCGATCGTCCCCTCGATATCGATGTAGCAGACGTCGGCCGAATTTCTGATTTGAATGTCGGATTTCATGGTTACTGGTTTTCTTTGTTTCGGTAGATGATGCCCCGCACCTTCTCGTAGGAGCAGCAGTAGTCGTAGGCCGTTTCGCCCATCGCATGACATTTCTTTTCGCCGCGCGCCGTCCGCCGGGCCACGTCGCGGCGGATGGCTGCCTCCTCCGCGCGCCGCAGGTCGAGCAGCCCCTCGCGCAGCAGGTAGGCGAGCGCCTGCGTCGTACTCAGTCCGCGCAGTTCGCGGCGCAGTTCTTCCAGAAGTCGTTCTTCGTGCCGCATGGTCAGTCGTCGCAGAGTCGGTCGAACGTACAGTGCGCCACGCCTTCGCGCGGATCGTAGGCCTCGACGGCGCGCAGCGTGAAGAGCGAATTTCCGCCTGCGAACCGGAACCGGAAGCGGGAGCGGATCGTGGGATGCGCTTCGCCTGCGAACCGGAAGAGCGCCGCGTACTCGTCGGGGGCGATCCGCAGCCGGAGCGTCACCTGCTGGCGGTCCTCTTCGGCCGCGATGCGTGCGTCGTAGAAGCGGTGGAGCCCCTCCTGCGCATCGCGGTCCTCGAAACAGAGGGTGAACCCCTCCGTCTCGGCGTCGCCCGTGAAGTGGAAGGCCGCCAGCGGATAGCGTTCGTCGCCGAGCGGATAGCCCCACCGTTCGCCTGCGGGCAGGCCGTGCAGCCCCATCCAGCGCACGATGCGCGGCGTGACGGCGGTCGCGTCGTCGGTTGTCGCGTCGTCGCGGTCGCCCACGCAGAGGATCAGCGCCGACGGTGCGTTCGCGTATCTGCCCGCTTCGCAGAGCGTCGGGGCGAACAGTTCGTTGAGCGACACCTCCTCGCCCTGCTTGGCCGCTTTGGAGGCCGTGGCGTGGCTCCAACGTCCGAAGCGCGTGTCGTTGGCGGCGTCGAACCGTGCCACGGCGCCGTCCGCGTCGCGGTACCCCCACGTCCGCCGGTCGTGGACGTCGAGCGCACGGTCGGCGCCGGCGATCGGCGTGTCGCCCAGGATGCGGTCGCTCCACTCCCAGGCGGTCGTCGCGTCGTAGAATTCGCACGCCGGCTCGATGTAGACCCGTTTGAGCTGTTCGTCGGTGTGGAACCGCAGGTCGAAGAGATGCGCCAGCGCCCGCAGCAGTTCCGCCTGCCGGATCTCGTGCCGCGCCACGTCGTCGAAGGCGAGCGCCGCGCCGTATCCGGGTGCCGACGAGAAGCAGGGGCGCAGCCGGCACCGGCGGCTGATCGTGAAGTTCATCCCCTCCTCGGCGCCGTAGAAACTGATCTGCCGGAAGTATTTCGGCGCGGTAGGCGTCACGCTCTCGGGCGAGGTGCGCACGGTGATCTGCACCTCGGTCCGGCCCGTTTCGCCGATATACCCGTCGTAGAGCGCCCAGTCCTCCGTGTAGGGGACGTAGACGCCGGAGACGTTGCGGTAGAGACGTGCGTTGACGAGTGTCGTCCCTTGCGGCGTGGTGAAGAGCGTCGAACGGGTCGTGAAGTCCGCCAGCGTCGTCTCCGCACCGTCCGTCGTGCAGCGAAGCGTCCATCGGTTGCCCTCCGTGTGGTCGAAGACGACGATCCGGTACTGGAAGGAGGGGCGCAGCGCCTCCCGCCGGTCTTCGAAGCGGTTCGCCAGCTCGAACCGCACGTCCGCGTCTTCGCCCAGCCACACCGAGTCGAAGCCCGTCAGGCGCGTCCGCGAACGGATGCGGTAGTCGGTCGTGTAGCGGAGTTCGTATTCGAACCCCACGCTCACCTCCGTCAGCGGCCGGAAGCAGAGTTCGCCCTCCTCGATGCGCAGGCAGCCTCCGGCGCTGTATGCGTCGGTGAGCGTGACCCCCGTCTCGTCGACCTCCTGCGGCGAGAAGGCGTCGACGAGGTTGCCCACGGTGTTGTGCGTCACGAAGGGGTTGGCCTCCACCCGTCCCAGCGCATTGGCCGTCGTCGTGCGGTCGGCCTTGCGCCGTGCCAGAAACCCCATCTTCTGCTGCCGGACGCGGGTGTCGTGCGAGGCGTAGGCGCCGCTCATGTAGAGCGAGCGGAACCACGGGCTCTCCATGAAGGCGCTTTCGACGGTGTACCCCGCTTTGGCGAAGAGTGCCTGCACCAATGCGCGGATCGACAGGAAGGGGTGGTAGTCGTCGGTCGAGAGCAGCCGCTCGGGCGGTCGGAGCCCCGCGTCGCCGTTCTCGATTTCGTAGCGGTCGCGGTATACCGGCAGGAATTTTACGGGCGAGTCGTCGCTCCACCCCGCGGCGATCTCGGTCGGCAGTAGCCGTCCTTCGTAGGCTACCTCCAACTCCCTGAACCACTCCTTCGCCGCCTGCTCGGCCCATGCGTGCGCCCCGCCCCGCAGCTCCACGCGGTAGCGGTGCTCCGTGCCGTGCCAGAGCGTCTCCACCAGCCGTACGCTGCCGCTTGCGAGCGGCGTGCCGCCGGCCAGCATTTATACTATTGTTGGTATTTATCATGAT
>OGPR01001550.1_pt1 | contig 18750 bp, 29 predicted proteins | sample 1552981 | NCBI WGS metagenome assembly OGPR01 (sample SAMEA2580260, study PRJEB22360) | human gut metagenome | biome: human gut; feature: human-associated habitat; material: faeces | place: Denmark | collected 2008/2010 | reverse complement strand
ACCGCACTTTGCATGGACGGCGTATCCGCGGGTTGCGGGTCCGGTGCGCCGCCGCGCACTTCCGCAGGCAGGCTGGCTGGGCTTATGCGGCCGCCCTGGGGGCAAAACACGGCGGCACGCTCCAAAATATTGCCCAGTTCACGCACATTGCCGGGAAAAGGATAGGCGCAGAGGGCCTGCAGGGCTGCATCGTCCAGTTCGAGAGGGGCGTTTTTGCCGGCGGCGAGTTTTTCAAGGAAGTAGCGGGCCAGAAGGGGGATGTCTTCGGGGCGGCTGCGCAGGGGCGGCACCTCCTGCGTGACCACGGCCACGCGGTAGTAGAGGTCGCGTCGAAAGCGCCCGGCGGCCACTTCGTCCTTGAGATTGCGGTTGGTGGCCGCGATGATGCGTACGTCCACAGGGATATCCGCAGTGCCGCCCACCCGGCGCAGGGATTGCTCCTGCAAAACGCGCAGCAGTTTGACCTGCATGGGGACGGGCATTTCGCCGATTTCGTCCAAAAAGAGCGTGCCGCCGTCCGCGGCTTCAAAGAGGCCTTCCTTGCGGCGCAGCGCGCCGGAAAAAGCCCCTTGCTCGTGGCCGAAGAGTTCACTTTCCAGCAGTTCCGGGGCCAGCGCCCCGCAGTTAACGGCCAGGAAGCGTCGTCGGGCCCGCTGGCTTTGAGCGTGCATGGTGCGCGCGGCCAGTTCTTTGCCGGTGCCTGTTTCGCCCTGCAGCCGCACGGCCCCATCCGTGGGGGCCAGGCGTTGCAGGGCCTGACGCAGGCCGCGCATGGCCGGAGAATTGCCCACCATGGGGGGCATGTGGCCTTCGGCTTCCAGTTGCGCGCGCATCTGTTCCACCTGTTGGCGCAGGCGGCATTTTTCCAGGGCGCGGCGCACCAGCAGGCGGGCTTCGTCCAGGGAATAGGGTTTGGCCAGGTAGTGAAAGGCCCCCTGGCGCATGGCCTCCACGGCGCTTTCGATCATGGGATAGCCCGTGACCATAATGATTTCTGTCTGCGGGTGCTCAGCGCGCACGGCGCGCAGCAGGGCCATGCCGTCCATACCGGGCATGGCCAGATCTGTGATGACCAGGTCGGCGGGTTCGTCGCGCAGCTATGGGGAGGCAGAGAAGATGAGAACGGCGGAAAAGGCGCATCGAGCAAGACGGAAGCGCTACGAAAGCACTACGGATACAGAACTGGTGCGGGAAAGCGGGGTGTCAAGGCTTCGTGAAAAAGCTGAAAGCGTCGATTTTTGTAGTTGAGAATTTTGGGGCCGTTTGGGCCCTTTTTTTTTCAGCAAAGGTGAGAACTTTTTTTACTCAACTAAATAGGTTGTGGGGTAAAACCGTCAGGAAAATTACTAACAGTAGGATTGTCCATTCCGCGCGCCAATTCTGCCCACATTTCACGGCATAAGCCGCGTAGCTCTATAAAATGCGCAGCTCGCAACGTATGAAGGAATGGCATACAAGCGCCAGCCGCTACAAATTTACGCTCCTTTTGCAGCATTCTTATTATGTCGGCAAATTCTGTGCAGTATGCAGGTTTTTCCGCTTCTATTTCAAATGGACTTAGAAGGTCTATTCCACGCAAAAGGAAAAAGCCTTGAGTTTTCCAACATGAATACACGAGAAACGCTATTTCATCAGAGTTCATCACTTTTAAATTTTCAATAAATTGCAGCAATTCCTTTCTGTATCTGTTTATTGAAAAATTGTTAAGCATGTTGCGTAAAAATCCCATTGAAGTGATACCTCCTTTTTGTTTATCCGCTGCAAAGAGAAAGTATATAACGACAACTGATTTACTTCAGAAGAGTGAACGTCAGCGATACTCGCGCCCGCTCCAGACAACCTTGCCTATCACGCGGAAAAAATCCGCCATATCACCGCGCATATCAAGCTCTATGGGAGGATATGCAGCCTCGTTAACGCTCTTTAAAATCACCTTACCCGGCTGTTTGTCTATCCGCTTGAGGTAAATAGAATCATCGAAACCGACAGCAAAAATCCGGCCAGGGATAATATCCAGCTTGCTTTGGTCCAGTAGCACCACATCGCCATCTAGTATCTCTGGCTGCATGCTATCGCCCGCAACGCGCATTAACACCATGGCATCCGGGTTCCCCTTACGCAGCAAGAAATCCAGACGAAAGGCATAGCTCCGTTCGTGGTTACCACTTACTTCTAAGCTGCCATTGCCCGCCGATAAACGAGCCTCCGCCATCGGAACTAGTCTCAGTTCAACGTCGCATTCTGGCGTTATAATTTTGCATTTTGGCGTTATGCTGTTTCCATGCTTACCGCCAAAAAAAAGCCAGTCTGCACTGACACCAAAATCTTCAGCTACCTTTTCTATCCATCCTGTGGGTATTTGTTGCCGCTTTTTTGCGGCCCCGACCGAAGATGGATGGATGCCGAGAATCCTTGCTAAATCCGAATCATTTGCGGCTTTAGCTGCCTCTAGTATGCGCGCAAAACGCGCGTCAAACGATTTCGCATTTTCCATGTCAAACTCCGAAGCGAAACTCCGAAATTAAGTTCGCTTGAATTGACAAGAAGTTTAAATAGTTATGCTAAAATCATATTTTTTAAAGATCGAAATTGCATTTTAGCTTGATTGTCTTCTGATTTTAGCCTATTTTCTTCTTGCGGGCGGTTAATTTCTACACGCAAAACGAAACTAACAGCCCGCCGCGTTAAGGGTCAACGTCCAGGCCAAACCAAATTTTGGACGAGCGGAGGAAGGGATGAAGACATCGTGCAGAAAAGGTCTTGCCAAGTGCCAAGTGCAGCTCTTGGAATCCCTCAATTTGATGAAGGTCTGCATCAGCGAATCGTATGCGGCTCTTGAGAATATGTCCCCTCTGGTACGGGGGGCGGCCAAGGGGGAAGAGCTGGAAGAAAAGCTGAACTGCTTAGTGGATAGCAGGATTGCCCTTGAAGAATCCGTGTCCAACCTCTCCAAAGCTATTGGGTAACGCCCATGCGCCAACTTTCCCTCATAGACGATATTGCCCAACTTGCCGGAGCATTGCCCGCCATCAAGGCGGCAATGCGCGGTATTGCTGGCGCGCCCGAGGGGGAGGGACGCAAGGCACTGCCGGACAAGTTGAACGCGATAGCGCGGGCCAGCGGCATCAAACTGACGGGTGGAAACGCCCACGGCATCAGCGAAGAGATGCTGCACAAGATTTTATCCCCTTCGGACGATTCCCGTCCGCCCTCCGTGCTGATGCTGCTGGCCTACTACAAGGCCACCAACAACCCGGCCCATCTGCGCGCCATGTTGCGCGCTGTCGGTCTGGACATCATGACCACGGAAGACCGCCTGTACGCGGAGATAGGCCGCCACTCCGTAACCGCAAAGAAGAAAAACGCGGAAGCTCAAAAAGCCCGGCGTCTGATGAAAGAACTGGAGGAAGAACTATGAGCCGAGCAACGGCACAACAGCGCCTTGAGTTGGGCGCTAAACGATACAAGTACCGCTGGCGTTTGCGGGAAGTGATGGACGCGAACGCGGTGCCGTCCATGGCGGCCCTTGGCCGCATGCTGGGAGTTTCTGGGGTTGCGGTTGCCCGCACGGTGAACGGTGAAATCCATAGTCCCAAAGTGCTTGACTGGTTTCGTCAGCACGGAGTTTCGGAAAACCAGCTTTGCGACCCCCGACGGCTCGCTCAATAAATCGAGAAGATGCTGATGGCTACCGAAACATACTCCACTCAAGCAATCGCTGCGCTGCTGGCAGTTACGGATCGAGCAATACAGATCCGCGCCAAACGCGAAAGCTGGCAATCTCTGCCCCGCGCGGGACGCGGCGGTGGCAAGCTGTGGATTGTGTCGTCCATGCCCGCCGAGACGGTGCAGGCCATCCGCGCGGCGCTGGCCACGCAGGCGGCGCTTGCGTGCGCGGAAGCGCCCCTGCCTGCCGCCAACCCGGCCGCCAGACCGGCGGCCCTTGCCGCCGTGCCGGACAAAAAACTGGACATGGCCCGCGCGCGGCATCGCATCGTGCTTGAGTGGCGCGCGTGCATGGAGCGCGCAAAGGCCGAAGGCGGTTCGGCCCGCGAAGCCTCAAAGGCCGTTGTGGTTGCCTACAACGCGGGCCTGCTGCTGCCCGCATGGGTACACGAAGCCGTACCCGTTGTGTCCGAAAAGACCCTCTACCGCTGGGAAAAATCCGTGCGCGACGGGGACGGCTTTGCCGCGCTGGCCGACAGGCGCGGCGCATGGACGCGGGGCGGGGCCAAGGGCGCGGGCCAACTGGGCGAAGCGGCGGAAACGCTGTTTCTCAAGGCCTATCTGCACGACCGCAAGCCCAGCGTGCATCTGGCCTGGATGGCCACGGGCGCGGCCCTTGAAAAGCAGGGGCTGCCCGCCCCCTCTTACAGTTCCGTCATGCGGTTTTTCAAGCGCTACGACAGCCTGCACCACGACGTGGTCGTCTGGATGCGCGAAGGGAACAAAGCGACCACGGACAACGCGCTGCCCTACATGACGCGCGACAGCCGCATTCTGGAGCCGGGCGACGTGCTGGTGGCGGACGGCCACAAGATGAATTTCACGGTCATCAATCCGGATACGGGCAAGCCCTGCCGCATGACGCTGGTGGGCTGGCTGGACTGGGCCAGCGGCATGTTTCTTTCCTTCGAAATCATGGTCAGCGAAAACACGCAGGCCATCGCCTCTTCTCTGCACCGGGCGATTCTCAAGCTCGGGAAGCGGCCGCGCGCCGTGTACATCGACAACGGGCAGGCCTTCAAAAACAAGTTTTTCGAGAACAAAGACGCGGACGTGGAAGAGTTTGACGGCCTGTACCTGCGCCTGGGCATCCATGTGCAGCACTCCGCGCCCTATCAGGCGCGCACCAAGGTGATTGAACGCTGGTGGGGCGATTTTGACCGGCAGGCCGCCGTGCTCATGGATTCGTACGTCGGGCGAGACATCGCCGACAAGCCCGCGCATCTGCGGCGCAACGAAACATGGCTGGCCCGGCAGCAAAGCGGCTATGTGCCCACGGTGGCCGATGTGCAGCGCCTGGTCATGGAATACGCCCGGTGGAAGGCCCAGCAGCCGCACCCGACACGCCCCGGCTCCACCCCCTGGGATGTCTTTGACGCCGGGCGCGGGCCGGGCTTCAGCGAAGAGGAAAAGACCGACCTGGCACGGCAGTTCCTGTACCGGCGCGAGGTCACGCCATCGCGCTGCCGGGTGCGCATGCTGGGGCTGGAATACGAGTCTGACGCGCTCTACGGCGTCAACAAACCGCTGACGGCCTACTACAGCTATGCGGACATGCGGGAAATCTACCTTTACGACGGCCAGCGGTTTCTGGGCACGGCGCGCCCGGTGGCAACGGTCAATCCCCTGGCCGTCGTGCTGGGCGACGACGCGGACATGCGGCGGATTTCCGAGGCCAACAAAAAGGCCGCCAGGCTGCGCAAGCAGACCCGTGATCTGGCCGAACGCATCTCGGGGGCGGCGGGCGAAACCCTGCTGGAACTGCCCTACATGCGGGGAGTGGCCCAACGCCGCCAGCCGGTAGTGGTTCAGGGCACGGGCCATGCCAACGGCCGCGATCGGATCGGGCCTGCGTCCACCCCCCAGGTCAGCGAGGCGGAGCGCCGCGCCATCGACGGAGCCGTGCAGGCGGCGCTTGAACGGCGCAAGGCGTCAGCCGCCCCCGTTTACACGCTGCCCGCCTATTTTTCCAGTGAACTTGAGAAATACGATGTCCTTTTCCGCCTGCGTCATGAGGACGGGATGGACCTGAATGCGGCGGATGCCGCCTTCATGGCCAGCTATGAGGCAGGCAGGGAATACCAGACCACCACGGGACGCCGCTACGAACAATTGCTGCGCCTGTATGACACCCCTTCAAAGGAGCAAGCGGGATGAAAACGGTATTCATAGAAACAAGCAATGTGCAACAATTGAGGAAGGTTGTTGCCAACGCTCGCGACGTGGAGCGGGGACGCCCCGGCATGGTTGCCGTGTGGGGCGAAGCCGGGTGCGGCAAAACCGAGGCCGCCCGCGCGCTGTACGCGGAAGCGGGCTACTACCTGCGCGCCCTGGAAGGCGTGACGCAGCACGGGTTTTTGCAGGATCTGTGCTTTGAGGTCAAGGCCTGCCGCCCCTACGGCGCGCACCGCTGCAAGATGGAACTCGTCCACGCTCTGGAAAATTCGAGGGAACCCATTTTTGTGGATGAAGCCGACCGCCTGGACGTGCGGCGTATTGAAGACTTGCGCGACATCTACGACCTCACGGGCTGCCCGGTCATTTTGCTGGGCGAGCAGGGCCTGCCCTCGCGCCTTGAAGCGCGCAGCCGCATCATTGACCGCATCCCCGATGAATTCCGCATTTCCTTTCAGAAAATTACGCTGCCGGACGTGGCCCTGTACGCCATGGAAGCGGCGGACCTGCGCCTGTCAACCGAAGCCTGCGCCTTGGTGCATGCCCAGACCAAGGGCAATTTCCGCCGGGTACACAATGCCGTGCTGTCGCTGGAATCGGCGGCGCGGGCCGTGGGCAGCGGGGAGGTCAGCGGCGATATGGCGCGGGCGACCCTGCAACAGCACAAAAAGGGCAAGTGGGGGCTGGCATGAGCAGCGAAAGCATGGCGCAACTGCGCACCGCGCTGAAGGCCTTTGGCGCAGCGCCGGTCACGGTGCCGCAACTGGCGGGCATATTCGGCCTGACGAACGAAAGCCAGAAGCAGGTGTTGCGCGGCCGCCTGGAGCAACTGATCAAGCAGGCGGAGGTGGAGAAGACAGGCCGGGGCGAATTTCGCTGGATCGGGGCAGCGCCGCGCCGCCAGGGTGAAACATACCGCCGCCTGTGGCGGATCATCCGCACGCAGCCGCCGAGCTGGAGCCGTGCCGACGTTGCCCGGCTGGCCAGAACGGACCGAAGCATGGCGGACAGGTATGTGCCCTGGCTGGAAGAAGAGGGCTTTGTGGTCCGCTGCGGGCGCAAGGGCAACACGCTGCTGTACCGCACCACCTCGCAGGCCAGGGAGCAGCGGGAAACGCCCTGGCCGCCGCGCGACCTGCCGGACCCCTATGAGCAGGAAAAGGCCGCGGCGGCTGGGCTGATCACCTGCATGCTGACGCAAAACCCGGACCAGCCCGCCGTGCGGGAGCGCATACGCGCCCACCTGGGCGTGCTGTGGACGCGGTTTGAGGATGAAGACAGCACCGCAAATACAAAAATGGAGGAATAAGACCATGATGCACGAAAAAGCCATGTCCATTCACACCGCCCTGGGCGAGATGCTGCCCCGCGTAAGCGCTGACGACGCGGAGAAACTGCGCATCTGCCGCCGGAACCTCGCGGCTTTGGCCGATCTGGCGCAACAGCTGGAAACGTCGCTGCCCTCGCCGTTGAGCGTGGAAGCCTTCAGCCGTGACGCGGCGGACTGCGTCCAGATGGGGAGGAGCCTGTAGTGGCCCGCCTCAAACCGAATCCGCACATTGTTGTCGACCGCGCCCAGGCCGAGGGCGCGCTGGCGGAAATGGCCGCGCTGGATCGCAAAATCGCCGCGGCGGAAGCGGACATGCAGGAAGCCATTGACAACGCCAAGGCTTTGGCCGCCCAGGCCTGCGCCCCCCTGGCGGCCCGGCGCAAGGAACTGGCCGACGCCGTGGCGGTGTATGCCAAGCTGAACAGGGCGGAACTGTTCCGAACCGCCAAAAGCCTGGACATGGGCTTTGGCATGATTGGCTTCCGCTGCAGCACAAAGGTGGTGCAGATCAACGGCGTAACCCCGGAAATGACGCTGGAGCGCCTGCGTCAGTACAATCTGACAGACGGCATCAGAACGAAGGAGGAAATCAACAAGGAAGCGGCTCTGGGATGGCCGGACGAACGGCTGGAACTTGTGGGGCTGCGGCGTCGCACTGCGGACGCGTTCTTTATCGAAATCAAGAAGGACTCCGTGCCGGACGGCGGCAGCAGTGGCGCGGCAGCATTGGAGCGGGCGTCATGAAAGACGAAAAGAGTTCTGACCTTACCGTGGTGCAAGGGCCCTCTGTAGCGGAAGCGCAAAAACGCGCCTTGAACAAACTGCATGAAATGCTGGGGGATGACTCCAACCACGGCTTTATTCTGACAGTTACAGTCAAGGACGCAGACAGTATGTTGCACTCCAGTAATCAGGCCTACGGAAGAATCTCCAGGGAAGAAATAGAATTTGCCTGCCAAAGAATGCTGAAACACGTCAAAGAACTCAGGGAACAGACGGCAAAGGACGCCGCCTGCAGTAAAGCGCACGAACACGCAGAACAAGGCGCAACAGTTCATTAATCTAACATTACGGAGCGACATCATGACCAAGGCCGAACTTGTGAAACTGTATGCGGAAGCCACGCAACTGCCGGTGGGAGACGCCGGGGAATGCCTGGAGCGGCTGGGCGACATCGTGGCCGCGGAACTTCTGGGCGGCGGTTCCGTGCCCCTGCCCGGCGTGGGCAAACTGGTGATAAAGGCACGCGCCGCCCGCACGGGGCGCAACCCCCGCACCGGTGAGCCGGTGGACATCCCGGCCCGGCAGGCGCTGGGCGTGAGCCTGAGCAAGGATTTTTAAGGAATCGCTCAACTAGGGGGAACCCATGCCGATTGTACGCACACAGCAGGAAATAGATCGCGTGCTGAACTGGGCTGCCGAGGGCATAGATAACGGCACAAAGTTCGCGGGAATGACTTACGAACAAGGGATCACGGACATGCACATGTGGCTCACGGGCGAGACCAACGTCGCCCCGGACTCTGAAGATTAATGCGAAACCGCCCTGCGGGGCGGTCGCCGGGGCGTGGCGGCTCCGGCCTGACGAGCAGCCAACGGGAGAAGACGATGGAATACAGTAAGACTATGGCGGGTATGGTTATGCGCGGGACGGCCCTGCGCTTCCTTGAACTCCCAATGGCACGACGTTTTGTCATGTTTTGCCTTGGCCAGCACGCCCTGGGCGGCATGGACTCCTACTCCTGGCCCGTATGCCGTGCTTATGAAGCTGAAAGGTTGGATTTGCGCATGCGCTGGAATGCTGGGGGCAGGCTGCTTGAGCATGAGAGCATGTGAAGAAGGGCATAGACAATATCTGCCCCGCATGGGGCGGTCGTCATGGTGCAACAAACCGAGGAGCGAACCATGAAAACATCGAAAACCTCTCCCATGCGTCTTGGGCTGTACCGCAAGATAGAGATAGCCCGCAAGCAGCTGCCCGGTCTTGACGATGACGGCGTGTGGCGCGAGCGGCTGCGCAGCTCGTTCGGCGTGGACAGCCGCAAGGATCTGAATATGCATCAGCTGGCCACGCTGGTGCAGGATCTGGCCCGGGACGGCGCGCGCTTCACCGCCGGGAAGAAAAGCCGCAATCCCGGCGTCAAGTCGTTGAGCCGCGAAGACTGGGTTGAAGTGCCGACCAACAGCCCCTTTGCGGCGGAAAAACGCATGATCGCCGCCCTGTGGCGCAAACTTGGGTATTCCATGAACAGCCTGGACACCCGCTGCAAGCGGGCATTCGGCTGCGCGCGCTTTGTGTGGATGGCCGACGGGGCGCAGATATCCCGGCTGATCGTCGACCTGCAAAAGCGCGTAAAAGCGGCTGGTCTGGAGTAGCGCCATGTATGTATCGGCGGCTGAATTAAACCAGGTTCTGGGCGACTTTTCCGCCCGGGCCCTGCTGGACAAGTATGGCGGCGCGCGCGTGTATGTTCCGGAGCGCCCCTACACGGGGCATGAACTGGAAAAACTGTTGGGCATGCACGCGCTGGCGGCGCTGTGCGGGGAATATGGCGGCATGAAGATTGACCTGCCGCGCGACGCCCCCGTGCAGGTGAAAAAGAAAAACATCATAGCCCTGCTGCAGCAGGGCGAAAGCCTGTGCAAGATCGCCATGACCCTTGGAGTGACGCGGCGCTATGTGCAGGTGGTCAAGGCCTCCATGCGGCCGCAAAAAACGCGGCAGTTGAAACTGTTCTGAAAAACGGTATACACAGAATACGCCCCCCCATCCGCGGGGGCGTCACGCACCGCCCCCGCGCGCCCGGCCTTCGTATGGCATCACAGCTGTACGGAGGCTTTGTCATGTCCAACATTCTTGCCGACTTCGCCACGGCCCATGCGTTCACCGCCCAATGGGAAGGCGGCCTTACCAACCACCCCGCCGACCCGGGCGGCCTGACCAACTACGGCGTCAGCCTGCGCTGGCTGAAAGACCTTGGGATCGTATGCGGCGACATCGACCACGACGGCGACATCGACGCCGACGACGTGCGCGCCCTGACCCCGGAAACGGCGGCGGACTTGTTCCGCCGGAAGTTCTGGGACGTGTATCGCCTGGGCGAACTGCCGCAGATCATGGCCGACGTCGTGTACGACTGCATGGTGAATACCGGCCCGGCCCAGACGGCGCGCATTGCGCAGCGGGCCTTCAACGCCGAGTGCCTGCCCGGCCCCGCGCCGTTGCGGGTAGACGGCGTGTTTGGCTCGGCCACGCGGGAAGCGTTGCGGCTGGGCGTGGGCAAGCCCCTGGCGCTGGGCCTGATCATGGAACGCGAACGGTTTTACCGAAATCTGGTTTACAGCAAGCCGAGCTTCCAGCCGTTCCTGAAGGGCTGGCTGAACCGCTGCACGGCTTTGCGGCGGTTTGTTGGGGTGTTGTCGTGAGCGGGCCGGGGGAGTTTTTGCGCGACGACGTGGGGGCGCTGTCCTGCATGCGGCTGGCGGTAACCGTGGTTGTGGTGGCCGTGGTGGGCGTATGGGTAGCGGGCAATGTGCGCTCCGGCAGCTACGTTCCCCTGGGTCAGCACGAGGCCGAAGTGCTGATGGCCGCCCTGGGCGGCAAGGCGCTCCAGGGCTTTTTCGAATACGGGAGGCGGGACTGATGAACAAGGGCGCGCTTATCGCCATAGTGGCCATAGCCCTTTTTGTGGGGGGGGTGGCACTTAAAATCAGAGACATGCGTTCGGAAAACGCCGCCCTTGCATCACGACTGGGCGTGGCGGAGCTGCAGCGCGATGTGGCCAAGGGCGATGCCCGCGCATGGGAAAAAGCCGCAGAACAAGCGCAGGCGGGCAACGCCGGGCTACGCCTGGAAGCGGACGCCTGCCTTGCCCGCGAGGCCGAAGGCACGGCCATGGCCGAAAAATGGGCGCAGATACTAAACGGGGCGCAAGCCTGCCCCATGACCGAAAGCGAGAAAACAGATGTTCCCGATGCGAAAACGCGCGACGCACTTGCCGCCGACCTGGACCGCCCCCTGTAGCAATACCGCCGCCATTGGCGGCGTGGGGCTGGTCATGCTCCTTCTGGTCGGCGGCTGCGCCGGGTCCGCTCCGGCCCCCTCTCCGGAGCGGACCCCGGTGCCCATCATCCTGCATGTGGAAAAATGCCCGCTCCCGGCCGTGCCGCGGCTGCCGCCCCTCAAGGGCGTGTTTCTGGAAAGCGGCAAGGGCTACACCGTACTCAAATACCGCGACGAACTGATGCGGCGCTACATCAAGGGGCTGCAAGCGGCCCTGGACTGCTACGAAAAACAGCTGGAGAAAAACCCGGATGATTAATCCCGAAGAACTGGACGCCCTGGTGCGCGCCGTGCAGACCATCGCATCCGTGCTGGCGGGGCTGGGGCTTCCCGGCCTGATAGCCCTGGCCCTGGCCGGGCCAGCCTGCGTGCTGATCACCGTGCTGCTGCTGACGCACCGGCAGGCGCTGGCGACGGAGCTTGCGCAGGAACGCGCCAATGCCGCATCCGAAGCGGCCCTGGAAGCCTACCGCAAGGACACGCAGGAAATGCTGCGCGACATCGGGGCAAAACACCTTGAAGTCAAGGGGTTCTACGAGCGGAACGTGGATCTTGTGAAGAACTACGAACGGATGACGGACAGCCTGCAGGCATTGGTCACCAACAATACCCGCGCCCTGGAGCGACTGATCACCATCATAGAAACGGAGCGGCGGCGTCATGAGTGAACGTCATGCAAAAATCGGCGAGCGCGAGGACTACCGCGTGCGCCTGAAATGTGTGGAAACCGAGATATGCGCCCTGCGGGACAGCCTGCGGGCGGCCCTGCCGCTGACGGCGGACGCCTGGGAACTGGCCGGTGACCATGTGGTCACGCTGGCGATCACCCTGAACGAGCGGCTTGCGGAATTGAAGGGCCTGGCCCGCAAGGTGGATATATTGACGCGGGATCTGGAAGGCTGACGCCATGGGCCGCGAGCACGAACCGGGCACGGTCTGGGAAGCGCAGGATCTGTACTGCATTGACCGGTTGAGTTTTGACGCCGTCGCAAAAAAAACCGGCGTGGCCGCCTCGACCCTCAAGCGCTGGGCCGACCGCATGGACTGGCGCGGCAAGCGCGAGCGCATTGCCGAGACAGAAAGCGCGCTGCGGGTGGACCGTGTGCTGGCGCGGTCGCAGGTGCTCAAAAAACTGCTGGAAACCGGCGAATCGCAGGATGCCTATGCCGTCGCCGCGCTGGAACGCCTGGCGCTGCTGCAGGAAGAAAACGAGCTGCGGCGAGCGGAACGCGAGAAGGATCGCCGCCTGCGCAAAGCGGAAAAGGAACGGGAATGGAAGGAGCGCCGGGCGCTGGCCGAACTGCGGCTTTCCGGCGCGCGGCAGAACGCTGGTGTGACCTCCCCGGCAGTGAAGCCCCAAGACCTGCCTCGCAACGATGAAGAGCGCGCGGCGCTGCTGGAAGACGTGATCAACCGGCGGCTTTCGGATCTGCTGTCCTGCCCGCCCGAAAACATTCTGCGGCTGATGAAAGACCTGAACGAATCGCGCCGCCTGCTGACGGAACTGCGCGGCGGAGAAAACGCCGACAACGGCGCGGTGACGGTGGCCTGGAGCGACGGGCAATGAACGGACGCATAATCATCCCGTACCATCCCCGCCCCCTGCAGCAGGCCGTGCACGACGGGCGCAAACGCATGACCGTGCTGCTGACGCACCGGCGTTTCGGTAAAACGGTGTGCATGGTCAACGACCTCATACGGTCGGCGGTGCTGCGCGGCAACACGCTCCGCGCCTGGCGCGGCGGCTACCTGGCCCCGTTTCTCAAGCAGGCCAAGGACGTGGCCTGGGACTTTTTGAAATACTACGCCGGGGTGTTGCCGGGCGTGCGCTTCAACGAAACGGAGCTGCGCGCGGACTTCAGCAACGGGGCGCGCATCCGGCTGTATGGAGCGGACAACGCCGACGCCCTGCGCGGCCAGTACCTCGATGATGTGGTGCTGGACGAGGCGGCCAACATCAGCCGCAGCGTGTGGACGCTGAACATCCGGCCCATGCTGGCGGACAGGCAGGGGCGCTATGCGTTCACCGGCACGCCGCAGGGCATGAACAACCTGTTGTACGACGTGTACGAAGAGGCGCTGGAGCTTTCGCAGGCCGAACCGGAACAGTGCGCGCTGTTTGTGTACCCGGCGTCGAAAACCGGCTATGTGCCGCCGGAAGAGCTGGAAAAGGCGCGTGCCTCCATGGGCGATGCGGAATACCTGCAGGAATTCGAGTGTTCCTTTGCCGCCGCCGTGCGCGGGGCCTACTGGGCGCGGGAAATCGACGCCCTGGAACAGCTGGGCCGCGTGACCTCCGTTCCGATCGCGGCGCAGTTGCCCGTCAACACGGCCTGGGATCTGGGCATGGACGACGCCACGGCCATCTGGTTTTTTCAGGTGGAACCCTCCGGCACATGGCGGATTGTGGATTTTTACGAGGCCTCGGGCGAGGGGTTGGAACATTACGCGCGGATGCTGCGGGAAAAGGGCTACGCCTACGGGCGGCATATCGGCCCGCACGATATCATGGTGCGTGAGCTGGGCACGGGCAAGAGCCGGTACGAGACCGCGCGGGACATGGGAATACGCTTTGCCGTTTGCCGGAACCTGCCCGTCATTGACGGCGTGGACGCGGTGCGTCGGCAATTGCCGCGCTGCGTGTTCGATGCCGGACGTTGCGCGCCGGGAATCAAGGCCCTGCGCCAGTACCGCAAAAGCTTCAATGCACGGCTGGATGTGTTCGGCAGGCCCGTGCACGACTGGACCAGCCACGCGGCCGACGCCTTTCGCTATGCGGTGGTGGGCATGATGCCGGAGCGGCAGGAGCCGCGCCAGGAAAGGACGGGAGTTCTTTCGCGCGGATAAGCGATTTTTTTTGCAGCGAAAATGAGACTTTTCACGGAGGTAAAAGACATGGGCGGAGTTGCACAGGCGGTAAGTTCGCTGTTCGGCGGCGGGGGCAAGGTTGAAACCCCGGCCATGCCCGAAGTGCCGGACTATGAAGCCGAACGAAAGGCCAAGGAAACGGCCGCGCGGCAAAAACGCGCGGCGCTGGCGGACAAGGGCATGGCCGGAACCATTCTGGGCGGCAGCGAGGGCGACGAAAGCGGCCTGAAGAAAAAGAAGCTGCTGGGGGAATAGGATGCGCGGCGGACGAAACGATATCCCGCCGGATCAGCTGGGCGACGCCAGCCCGACGGCAGAGGAAAGGCGCGGGCCGCTGCCCGCTCCCCTGCTGACCTGGTGCAACGCCCTGTGGGACAGCCGCACTGCCGTGAACGCGCAGCTTGACGAAATTGCGCGTTACGCCGCGCCGGATCGCGCCGGGTTCGGCGGCATGGGGCCTTCGCCCGGCGACGACGGACGGCAGAAAATATGGGATTCCACGCCGGAAGACGCTGCGCTGACCCTGGCCGCGGCCCTGCACGGCATGCTGACCAACCCGGCCACGGAGTGGCTGAGCCTTGAGCTGGATGGCGATGCCGACCGGGATGACGCGGAAATTTCCGCCTTCATGGAATCGGCGCAAGCGGCGGTAACGGCGGCGCTTGCCTCGCACGAGGGGGGCTTTCATCAGGAAGTGAACCAGTTTTACCTTGACCTGGCATGTTTTGGCTGGGCTGTGTTTCTGGTTGAAGACCGGGGGAACCGGCCGTGTTTTCGGGCGATAAACCCGTCGCAGTGCGCCCTGGACGAAAACGCGGGGGGCCGCGTGGATTCGGTGCTGCGGCGCTGGAACATGAGCCCGGCCGCGCTGGTTGAGGAATTCGGCAAGGACGCTGTTTCCGAAAAGGTGCGGAACGCGGTGGAGAACGGCACGGCCCCCGGTGCGCGCGTGGGCGTTTCGCACTTGGTGTGCCCGCTTTCACGGCTGCCGGAAAGCGTGCGGAGCGACGTTGCCCGCAACCGGGGCGGCAAGGCGGAAAAACCTTTTGCCTCGCTGTATTACGAGACGGAAGGCGGGCATTGCCTTTCGCGCGGGGGCTTTGACGAACTGCCGTACATGTGCCCGCGTTGGAGCAAGCGCAGCGGCGAAATCTACGGGCGCGGCCCTGGGCATGTGTGTTTGCCCGACATGCGGGTGCTGAACCGCGTGGCCCAGGCGCAGCTGGTGGGGGCCGAGAAACTGGCCGATCCGCCCCTGCTGGCGGCGGACGACAGCGTGGTGGGCCGCATACGCTCAGGAGCCGGGGGCATAACCTATGTCCGCCCGGACGCGCTGCAGCAAGGGCGCGGGCTTATGCAGCTGCCTGTGGATTTTCGCCTGGACGTGGCCGAGGCCGTGCTGGAAAAACGGCGCGGGGCCGTGCGCGGGGCATTTTTGAACGACCGCATACAGATGGCGGGCGGCCCGCAGATGACGGCCACGGAGGTGATGGCCCGCGAGCGCAAGCAGAACCTTGTGCTGGGACCGGTGCTGGGGCGGCTGGAAAGCGAATTTCTGGGGCCGTTGACGGACAGGGTCTTCATGCTGCTGCTGCGGGCCGGGGCCTTTGCCGTGCCGCCTGGGCTGGCCGGGCGTGAGCTGCGGGCGCGCTATGTTTCGCCGCTGGCGCGGGCGCAGCGACAGTCCGCGGCGGAGGCGTTCGGCCTGGCGTTGCAGTATCTGGCGGGGTTCACGCAGGCGGACCCCACGATCATGGACAACTTTGATTTCAATTCGGCGGCCCGCGACAGTCGCGAGCTGTTCGGCTACCCGCGCAAATACCTTTTGGACGAGCGCAAGGTGCAAAAAAACCGACAGGAGCGCGCGCAACAGGCGCAAACGGCGGCGCTGGCGCGGATGGCCGAACAGGCCGGGCCCGCCCTCGCTTCAGCCGCAACGGAACAGGAGAAAGGCAGATGAGCGACAGGACATACTGGCGGGCGCGGCTGTTCGACGCCTTGCACGGGGAGGCTCCGCGCCCCGATGCGAAAACGCGCGAGAACGCCGTCAGGCGCATCGTTTTCAGCGAAGACGGATTAACTCTCATGGGGACGCTTTCGGACTGTCTGCGCCCACAATATGGGCCATTTAGCGCCAAGGACATGGCCTGGCGCGAGGGCCGCCGCAGCGTGCTGCTCGAACTGCTGCGCATGGCCCTGAAGGAAGAACGCCGCCCTGAACGGCGCGGCGAAGACATATACGGCACGATTCCGGGAAACTTTGAATGAACAGCGATGCCGACCGATTGAGGGAAGCCCCCTCGCGGCCGACGCAACAATGAGGAACCGATATGGCGGACGACGGAATGCAGAACAACAACGGGGGCGGCGCTGCCGCCGGGGGAAGCGCGGACGGAACGCAGAACCCTTTCGGATTTTTGCCGGAGGGGCTGGAATCCCTGTCTCAAGGCTACGAAGAGCCGTCCGCTTTCTGGGCGGATGTGTCCAGGCTCAAGGGGATGGACGCGGAACTGGCGGCGGTCAGGGGCACGAAACCGGAAAGCCTGGTCAGCGACGAAGATTGGGAAAAGACCTGGAAGGCCCTGGGCAGGCCCGACGACAAGAGCGGCTACAAGCTGCCGGAAACGTGGTCGGGGAAGACATGGACGCCCGACGGCCCGGGCGACGACGCCGACGCGGACGTGACCGCCGCAGTGAACAAATACCTGACGGACAGCGGGGAACGGGAACAGTTTGCGGACATCGCCCGGCGTTGCGACCTGACCCAGAAGCAGAGCGAGACGCTGTTCGGACTTTACGGGGGGCTGCTGGCCCGGCATATCGGCGCAAAAAGCGCCGCCGACGCCGTGGCCGCGCCGGAAAAGGTGATGGCGGAACTGTGGGGAGAGAATGCCCAGACCGGGCTTGAAACGGCGCGGCGCGGCGCGAGGGCCGCTGGCCTGGGCGACGAGCTGGACGCGGCCGGACTGTCCGGCAACCCGCTGGTGCTGCGCCTGGCGCACGCCCTGGGAGAGGCCCTGGGCGAGGACAGCGTGCGCGGGGGCAAGGCGGCAGGCGCGGCCCTGCCCATGGGGGCGGCGGCCCGCGAGGAACTGCTGCGCGTTGTGGGCAGCGAGGCGTACCGCAACAATGATCCCGAGGCGCAGCGCCGGGCCGAAGCCCTCTCCGCACGGGTACACATGAAATAGTCAAAAATCGCGCAGAATCGGGTTGTAACCGGTATTTATCTTTAAACCATGAAATGACGCATAAAACAGCGTTTCAGACGGCACGGGGCTATTCCACGCGAATTTTTCCCACGCCGGACGAGACCTTGGAGCAAGCAATATGCCTAACGACGTTTCCGCCGCCTTCGTCACGCAGTACGAAGCGGAAGTTTTTATGGCCTACCAGCAGGGGGCCAGCAAACTGCGCAACCTGGTGCGCACGCGCCCCGGCGTGGTCGGCAGTTCGGACAAGTTTACGAAGATCGGCAAGGGCGAGGCCACGCAGAAAACCCGCCACGCCGCCGTGGTGCCCATGGATGTGGACCACAGCCAGGCCACGGCCACGCTGGAAGACTGGTACGCGCCGGACTATGTGGACAAGCTGGATGAATACAAGATCAAGCATGACGAGCGCCGGGCCCTGACCTGGAGCGGGGCCGCGGCCATCGGGCGCAAGGTGGACTCGCTGATCATTGGAGCCGCCGGGGCGGCCCTGCCCGCCGGGCAGGTGATGGGCGACGGCACCGGCATAATGACCCTCGATCTTGTCATGGACGCCTTTGCCCTGTTCAACGAAGGGGAGGTGCCCGACGACGGGCAGCGTTATGCCGTGGTGGGGCCGCGACAGTGGAACCAGCTGTTGCTGATCGACCAGTTCGCCAAAAGCGACTATGTGGGTACGGACGCGCCGGTCTGGCTGCGCGGGACCGAAGCCAAGCGCTGGCTGAACATCATCTGGCTTATGCACACGGGCCTGCCGGTTACGGGCGCGGGCACGGCGGCGGCCTATACCGGCTGCTATCTCTTCCACAAGACAGCGTTGGGCCTGGCCGAAGGCGGCCAGGGGGTCGTCAGCGAAATCAACTATGTGCCGGAAAAGGTCGCCTATCTCTGCAACAACATGATCAGCGCAGGGGCCGTGCGCATTGATGACCTGGGCGTGGTGCGCATCAACGCGCTCAACAAGAAGGCAGCGTAAGCAGCGCCCGGAGGCGGAGACCGGGAGGTTGACTAGGAACGCGGTTTTCACATAAGAAGATTACTCCGAAAGGTTTAGTGCAACACAACCGGCCGGGGCGATGCGAATCGCCCCGGCTTTTTTACGCCCCCGTGTGAGATGTTGTTTTCACACGGGGGCGTTTTTTTACTTCCAATTCTCAAGTTTACTGGCAACAGCCGGAAAGCGCCCTAAAAACTGGAGCAAGACATGAGCAAAAAGAACAACGACACTGAAATCCCCGCTTCTCCGGTTGCTGCCGCTGCCGCTGCGGACCAAACGGCGGATGCCGCGGCGGTCTTCAACCGTGACTGTCTGCGGCAGGCGGCGCGGGGGCTGTGGCTGTACACGCACGACGGCGACTGGCCGCCCGCCTGCGGTCCCG
>OGPR01001535.1_pt1 | contig 18851 bp, 20 predicted proteins | sample 1552981 | NCBI WGS metagenome assembly OGPR01 (sample SAMEA2580260, study PRJEB22360) | human gut metagenome | biome: human gut; feature: human-associated habitat; material: faeces | place: Denmark | collected 2008/2010 | reverse complement strand
TACGGCAACGGGGTGCGCGGGAACCGAAGCACCTGTCCCCGCCGCCATTGTCCGAATAGTCCCGGAACGGTTCCCGTTCCGGCTCGCTGTCCGGCAGTTCCATTTCCACCCCGTCCGTATCGCTCTCTTCGGAGAAGGCGAAGTCCTCCAGCGAGCGCACCTTCTCCGCCTGCTGTTTCTCCGCCTGCGCCTGCTCGTAGGCTTTCCGCTTGTCGCCGATGATCCCGTCGTTCTCCGGCAGGGGGATGTCGGCGTTGAACGCCCCCACGGTGTCCCGGTTCACGTCCCGCTCCTCCGAAGGTGCGAATATCAGCCACATCGAGCCGAGGAACAGCAAGCCCATCAGCGGATATACCATCAGCTTCTTCCGTTGCTGCAACTGTTTCGGCGTGAGTGGCTTGGCTGTCTTCTTCTCCTTTTTCCCGCCGCACTTGTCCTCCTTCTTTCCGTTCCCCGTCTCTGGGGCTGCGGCATCCGCCACCGTCACGTGCTGCGTTGCCGTTGCTTTTTCTTGGTTCTGTTCTTCCATCATGTCAAAAAATTATGGTTGTCCTACATTCTGATTCTTCTCCCCGGAGGCTTCCGCCTGCCTGTCTCCCCGGTTTGCCGCTTGCCGGGCGGTTCCTTCCGTTCCCGTTTGAGCGATGCCGTGGGGCTTGCCCGGTTGTCCGCCCGCAGGTGCGCAGCCTTCCGTTCCCGGCTTGCCGCCTTTTCGGGGAACAGCCTCGCTTCCAGACCTGCCAGTTCTTTCGCCGCACGCTCCCGGATGGCACGGTTGTGGCGTCCGATGGCGGCTTCCGGGTAGTCCCGGGAGAAGTCCCCGTTGTCCTCGCTCAGGTGGTAGTCCCACCTCAGCCGGGCGATACCGGCAAAGTCCTCCGTCAGCCCGTACTTCTCCACCGTCTCCTTCGGTACTTCCCGCTGACCGTCCCAGCCGTGGCGGGCGAGCCCGTGGAGCAACGCCCGTTCCGCCTTCACCGCTTCCAGATAGTCGCCGGGCAGTCTGCCGCCCGTCTTCCTCTCGTAAAGGGCGGCGGCTTGCCGCATCAGCCTGCCCCTCTCGTCCGCCTCCCGCAACTCGATCTGTTCCATGACGGTGTGGTTGTCGCCCCGCATCTCCTCGCTCCATTCCCGGCTCAGTTCTTCGAGCCTGCGGTAGCCTTCCGCCAGCCCGTGGCGGATAGCTATCGAGTCGTCCGGTTTCTCGCCTTTCAGGGCAAGCCTTTTCAGTGCGTCGAGGTCGCCCTCCCTCATGCAGCAGTTCAGCAGCCGGTGCGCCGCATCCCGTTCCGCCTGCGCTTCGGGGGATAACGGCTGCGGGGCGTTGCGCCTCGTGTACTCGTACTCCAGCACCTTGTATTGCGCCTCCAGACGCAGCATCGGGCTTTCCGCCGCCTCCCTCACGCTCCGGGGGATTGCCGCCCCCTCACGCATCCCGTAACGGGTCTCTTTCAGGGCATCCATGACCGCCCGCCATTCGGGATAGCCCGTCTGGTACACGTACCGGAAGAACCTGTGTTCCAGCAGCAGCTCCGCCTGTTTCCTTGTCACCTCCGGGCAGTCCCGGTAGTCCCTGACGGACTGGAGGATTGCACCGGCATCCGCACGCCTCTTATTCAGCAGGCTCCCGAAATACGCCGCCACCTGCCTCATGTTCCGCTCCTCCTGCCGCTCCCGGCGGCGGAGCAGCCACTCACTCAACTTCTCCGCCAGTCCCATGCCGTCCGCTTTCAAAAGGGTTGATAATACTGTCATTGGGCAATTGCAGGCGCCTGATATGCTCTATCCCCAGTTCCTTCCCGTCGTTCCTGCCGATGCGGTAGATGGAGGAGACGGTCATATAGACCGACAGTGCGCCGAACGCCGCCAGCATCACGAGGATGATTGCCACACGCATGTCGGGCGAGATACGCCCGGCGAGGCGGCGGAGCTTCCCGTCCGCCCAGTCCTGCGCCTTTATGATGAATTTCCTTATCATAGCCGTCAGCGTTTGAGGGTCTGCAAATCCTTGTTCTCCGTGATCTCGAACCCCTCGATGATGAAGCCCTGCGGGTTGTTGTCGCTCCTGACCGCATCCAGCAGGCGGCAGCGGGTCACAAGGCTGCGCTCCGTAACGGAGCTTTCCCTCAGGATGATCTGCCGGGCGAATGTCCGCACGCTGTACGGGTACTTGTCGAAGTCGCACCGCAGGCTGTCTATCTCTATCATCTGGTTGATGTTCCCCGAGATTATCCGGTTGTAATACCCCTTTTCCGAGAGGTCCTTGTAGTAGTTGAAGGCGCTCTTGTCCGCCAGCAGCAGCGAGCGTTTGATATTGCCCTCGATAGCCGACTTGTCGGGCGAGAGCGTGAAGAACAGCTCGTGGAAGCGTCGCACGTGCTCCCGTGCCTCCACCGGGCGGTTCTGCCGCACGTCCTGCGAGAGCGCCAGCATCAGACTCTTGCCGTTGTCCAGCACGTAGATCTTCTGCCGCTGCGCCTCGGCGAAGCTGTACGACTTCCACAGGGCGAAGCCCGTCACCACGGCGCACAGGCAGGCGAATACCAGCGTGAAGAGCCGTATCTGCCTGAAGCTCGTTTCGATATTTTTCAAACTTTTAAATTCCATGTTTCCGGTTTTTTATTCGTTATGACTCATTTTCTTGGGGCATCCGACGCTACTTGATGATTTTTCCGGCGATGTTCCCCACGGCGGCACCCGCACCCGCTGCGGCGACGTTGCCGACCCTGTTTGCGGTCTGGTTCATCGCACGGTTGGCTTGGCTCACCCCGCCCGCCATGATGATCCAGTTGGCGACCGTCGGGATGGTGAAGTACCCGAATATCCCGATGATTAAAAAGATGATGTACACCGTGTTCGAGCTGTCCGGGATGAAGGTCGGGTCGCTCATCGCCTCGATGTCACGGGTGAGCATCAGCACTTGGATGCGTGCCAGCACCGAGCTGAACAGGTCGCTCACGGGCAGCCACATGTAGATGGAGATGTATCTCGTTATCCACTGCGTGAGCGTGCTCTGGAACCCTTCATAGACCGAGAGGGCGAACGCTATCGGACCGAGGATGGAGAGGGCGATCAGGAAGAACGTCCGTATCGTGTCGATCACCAGCGCAGCCGACTGGAACAGCAGTTCGAGCAGTTCTTGGAACCACAGCCGGATGTTCCGCTTCATGTTGTATTCCGTCCGGTCGATGTACATCACCGCCATCGTCTTCAAGTCCTTGGGCGACCAGCCCAGCTCGTCGAGCTTCTTGTCAAAGTCCTCCTTGCTCGCCAGATACGCCTTCTCCGGGTCACGGCGGAACGCCTCCCTCTCCAGCGTCTCCTTCTGCTCCCGGTATCGGTTCATGTCGAAGGTCTGTGATTCGAGCATCCCGTGGCAGCCCTTCACCACGGGCGAGAGCACCGCGTTGATCGTGCCGATGACGAAGGTGGGGAAGAAGAGGATGCACAGCCCGATGGCGAACGGGCGGAGCAGCGGGTACACGTCGATGGGTTCGGCACGGGCGAGCGCCTGCCACACCTTGGCGGCTACGTAGAACAGCGCACCCAGCCCGGCAATTCCCTTGGCTACACCCGTCAGCTTCTCGCAGAGCGGCATCATGTCCTGATACAATACCTGCAATATCTCGTGCAGGTTCGTGAAGTCTATCGCTAACAACATAGTCCTATATTATATTTATGTACGTAAACATTATTGTATATTGCCGGTCTCACCAGTAACGGTCTTCCGCATCCCCGTAGAGAGCCACCACCCGGTCGGCGTCCTTTTTCTTCTTCGCCCGCAGGTAGCTCACCGAGATGTTCTTGTCCGTGTAATACTGCACGAGGTTGCGGTACTCCAGCAGCCGCTTGTAGCTCTGGTCGATGATCGCCAGCCGTTCGGCGTCCGAGAGCGACATCCCCGTCACGTTCACCACGTTCTTCAGGTCTTGCAGGATGTCCGCACTCTCGCTCAGCAGCTTGGCGTACCCGAACGAGATGGTTTCCAGCTCGTCCGGCGTGTAGTTCGGGTCGCCTAACATCTTCTGGTAGTTGCGCACGTAGATTTCCGAGATGTCCGCCACCAGCCCGATGGACTTCTTCACCTTCACGCCGCCTTTCACCACGTCGTGCACCGCCTTGAGCGCATCGTAATACTTACGCCCCTGCTCGAATATCTTCGCCGTCTCCCTGAAGCCGTCCAGCGTGTGCTGTGCGGTGGCGGAGGTCTCCACCATCTCCTTAGCCGTGTTGATGATGCCCTGCGCCAGATTGCCGGGGTCGTGTACGACCCATTGGGCGTTGGCCGCACCTGCCGTCAGGCACGCCACGCCCAGAATGATTGCCTTTATCGTTCTCATGTCCTTACTGTTTTAGGGTTCCGTCACTCTTTCTCCTGTACTCTCCGCCCGGCGACAGCCGGATGCGGTCTTTCTCCCGGTCATAGTCCATCATCACGGCGAAGCCCGTCTCGATGAACAGCACCCCTTCCGTTTCCCGGACGAGGTAGGTCTCCGCTTCACTGCCGCCCATGTGGTTCCTGTGCATGACCGTCACACGGTACTTGCCGTCCTCTTCCCAGAGGGTGAAGGGCGGCTTGCCGCCCGTGCTGACCCATTCGCCGCACATCTTTTCCAACCGTTCCGCATTTGTCTCCTTGCAGGAAATGACAAACGCCAGTGCCACTGTTACCGCCGACAGCAGCAGGATTAAATTCAATCGTTTCATCTTGATTCCGTTTTTTAAGTTTTACAAAATTTTATTCTCTCCATTCCGTTTAGCCGTTTGTACATCCAGCCGTTTAGCCAGCCAACCGTTTAACTGTTTAACCGTTTGACCGTTTAGCCGTTTGGTCAATCATCCGACCCTTTAGCCGTTCGTCCGGTCAATCAACCATCCGTCCGGCAGCCTGTCCGCCGCTCACCGCCAGCACATCGGTACATTATTTATACTTCGTCTCCGCCAGCCGCTTGATGGCAAGCTCCAAATCCCCGCCCAGCTCTTCCGCCAGTGCGAACACCTCCGTCTTCTCGCTCTCCTCGGTGGTATAGGTCAGGTACTCGGCAGCCGATACCTCCGTGGCATACACCGCCGACTGCACACCGTTCAGACCGATCCACACCTCCTTGTACTTCCGTCCGGGATGGTTGGCGAGGTTGATGGAGAGTATCTGCGACTTCTCCTTGTCCGTCAGACCGAGCATCGACTGGATGCCGTCGAACTTGTTCATGTACTTCTTCTGGTCGAGCAGGATCTTGCAGTCCGAGTTGGTGATGATAGCCTCCTTCACGATGGGGGACGAGATGATGTCGTCCACCTCCTGCGTGACGACAATCGCCTCGCCGAAATATTTCCTGACAGTTTTATAGAGGTACTTCAGATATTCACTCATACTCGGCGAGGAAAGGGCTTTCCAAGCCTCTTCGCAGATCAGCATCTTCCGCACCCCTTTCAGGCGGCGCAGCTTGTTGATGAAGGCTTCCATGATGATGATCGTAACCACGGGGAACAGCTCGGCATTATCTTTTATACTGTCAATTTCAAATACGATGAACCGCTTGTGCAGCAGGTCGATGTTCTCGTTCGAGTTCAGCAGGAAGTCGTAGCGCCCGCCCTTGTAATACTGCCTGAGCGTGGTCAGGAAGTTGTCGATGTTGAAGTCCTTCCGGCTCACCTTGATGTCCCTTGCAGCCAGCTCCTTCCGGTAATCGTTCAGCATGTACTCGTAGAAGGTGTCGAACGAGGGGACGATGTCCCGGTTCTGCTGTATCCGGCGGATGTACGCCGACACCGCACTGCCCAGCTCGCCGCTCTCCGTCTTCGTGATTTTCTCGTCCTCGCCCTTCCACAGCGCCAGCAGCAGCGTCTTGATGCTGTCCTTCTTCTCCACGCTGAACTTGTAGTCGTCCGTGAAGAAGGGGTTGAAGCTGATGGGCTTCTCCTCCGTGTACGTGTAGTAAATCCCGTCCTCGCCCTTGGTCTTGCGGTGGATCAGCTCGCACAGCCCTTGGTACGAGTTGCCCGTGTCGATCAGCACGATGTGGCTGTTTTGCTCGTAATATTGGCGCACGAGGTGGTTCATGAAGAACGACTTGCCGCTTCCGCTCGGACCGAGGACAAACTTGTTGCGGTTCGAGATTACCCCTTTCTTCATCGGCAGGTCGCTGATGTCCAGATGCAGCGGTCTGCCCGTCATTCTGTCCACCATCTTGATGCCGAAGGGCGAGAGCGAGTCCTTGTAGTTCGTCTCTTCGGTGAAGAAGCACAGGGCTTGCGGGATGAACGTGTAGAAGCTCTCCTCGAAGGGGAAGTCCCCCTCGTTGCCCGGTATCGCCGCCCAAAAGAGCGTGGGCACGTCCACCGTGTTGTGCCTCGGCTTGCACTCCATCAGGGCGAGCTGGCTGCCCACCTCGTTCTTGATGCGCCTGAGCTCCTCCCTGTCGTCGCTCCATGCCATCACGTTGCAGTGGCAGCGCACCGAGGTCAGCCCTTTCGAGTGCGCCTCGTTCAGGTATTCCTCGATCCAAGCCTTGTTGATCTGGTTGGAGCGGGAGTAGCGGGAGAGCGAGTGCATGTTCCGGGCGGTCTGCTCGAAGCGTTTCAGGTTCTCCCCGTGGTCGTCGATGAAGATGTACTGGTTGTAGCAGTGGTTGCAGTCCAGCAGCAAGCCCACCGGGGCGGCGAACGACAGCCGGCCGTCCGAGCGGTCGGCCGCTCGTAGCGGCTGTCCGTCGCCACTTTGCCCGGCAGGTCTTCCGTGTCCGAGAGGGTGTGCAGGCAGAGGATGTCGTCGCCGATGCGCATCTCCTCCGGGTTCAACTGGATGTCCTTCAGCACCGTCGTGTCGTGCTGCGAGAGCGAGAGGTACTTCTCCACGATGCCCGCCGCCGTTTCCGTCCCGGTGATCTCGTCCGTCGTGAGGCGGCGCAGCGTAACGAAACCGCTGTCGTTCATGATCTTCTCGAACTGCCCGACGGCTTCGAGGAACCTCGTAACCGTCTCCCGGTCTTCTATCTCCTTGGGGACAAGCCTGCCCTTGCAGAGGGTGGAGAACGTGCTTTCCTGACGGCTCCGCACCTTCGTGGTCTTGGTCAGGAACAGATAGCAGGTGTGCGAGAGGAACGGGCGTTCGTTGAAGTGCCTCTCAAAGCTCCGGCTCAGGAAGCTCAGGTCGTCCCTGTCCGTTTCCGGCCGGTACTTCTCCTCGATGAAGAAGTCCTGCTTGTGTACGATGGAATACTCCGGCAGCACCTTCACCGCCTTGTGCCAAGCCGAGTGGACCGCCTCGTACTCGCTCCCCGTAACGGAGAACAGTTCGGGCAGTTCCACCCTGAAGGCGACCGTCACGTCCGCCTCCTTGCTCACGATGCAGCCGTTCTCCACCGCCAGCAGCGGGAACTTGCTTTCGAGCGTCGCCGCTTTCATTACGTTTTTCATTCTTGCCAGTGTTTAAAGATAAATAATCGGGGGATTTTCAGGCGGTTCACCACGTACCTCGGATGCCGCCTGCGGGCGGCTGCCTTCATCAGCCCGTGCGTGCCGTACCGGGCGTTCAGCCGGAAGGTCAGCCATACCAGCAGCGTAGCCGCAGCCACGCCGAAGCCGATGCACACCCACTGGTTCACGCCCGCCATGTACAGGATGACGAACACCACGAACACGGCGAGCAGACCGCCGCAGAAGAGGAAGAGGTACTGGCTTTCCAGCCCCTTGAACTCCACGTTCCTGCCGATCCCCTTGTTGATTTCCATGTCCATAGTCCGCTGTTTTACAGGAAGAACGAACGCAGGATGGTAGCCGCCACGATCAGGAAGATGCAGGCTCCGAACCAGCTCGCCGCCGTCTTCGACGTGTCGGGGTCGCCGGAGCTGAACTTCCCGTATACTTTCACCCCGCCGATCAAGCCGACCACCGCACCGATGGCGTAAATCAGTTTCGTTCCCGGCTCAAAATACGAGGTAACCATCTGCGTGGCTTCCGTGATGCCCGCCTGCCCGTTTCCCTGCGCCATTGCGCCCACGGCAGCCAGTATGCAGGCCGCCGTGAATAAGATTCTCTTTTGTCTCATTTGTCTTTAAAATTTTAATTAAACATTATGGTTGTCCATCAGTCGGGCTACACGCTCACGTGCGCCCTCGAACTCGTCCAGCATCGCCTCCCAGATGTCCGACCCCATCACGGACGGCAGCACCTCACGGGCTTCTCGCTCCGCCTTTTCGTCCGCATTGTCCGACACCAGTACCCGGCGCACCTTTTTCAGGTCATCGAAGGAGTACCCCGTGGCGAAGTCGGGGTTGCCGTCCGGGTAATAAGCCCCTAATTCCTCTTCCTCCTCCAGTTCCCGGATCTCCTCCGGCGTGGGTTCATAGTCCGTCTCCTCCTCGTCCTCCTCCGGCTCGATGTCGGAGTAGTCCGCCCCGTCGTCCTCCGCTGCGGGTTCGTCCACGGCTCCGGCTGCCGCTTCCTCCCCGTCCTCCGCTCCGAAGGGCAGGTAGGTGCTTTCTCCCATGACCGTGTACGGCTTGCCCGGTTGCCCCGGTTCCTTTCCCGTTCCCTCCGTGTCTTCGTCCGTCTCCGCTGTCCCGAATATCCCGGCGATGTCCTGCCGGTAGTATTTCCACAGCACGGCGAGGTAATAGAGCAGCAGGACGGTGAGCGATAATTTCAGTATCATGCCTTTTCCTCCTTCCTTTTTAAAAGAGGTTCTCCAGTTTCCCGGCGTATGCCGCCTCGATCTCCTCCCGGTATTGCTCGAAGTGCTGTGCCAGCACGTTGTCGATGTATGCCGAGAGCGACACCTTGCCGCCCGTCAGCATCACCGAGATTTTGGCGATGCGCTCGTGGTACTCACGGCGCACATAGACCGGCTTGCCGTAGCGGGCGGGGATGTCCATGCCTTTGAGGAAGGTCGTCTCATAGTCCGCCTGCCTTCCCTTGCGCCGTCTTGTGTCCGCCGCCTTCCCTTCCTGCGCCTTCTCCACCGGCACGGCGGTTTCCTCCTTTCCGGTTCCCGGTTCTCCCGTCCCTGCCGCCTCGCCCGCCATCATCCGCATCAGCAGCTCCTCATCAATGGGCTTCTCATTCCGCTGCTTCTTCATAGCCTTCCAGTTTGAGGATGGTCGCTATCTCACGGGTCAGTTCGGGGATGCCGCTGCCTGCCAGCATCCGCCTGTCGGGAGCCAGCAGCGTGGAGCGGAACACCGTCCGTCCCGTACTGTCCGCCTCCTTGCGGAAGCGTTTCGTGTCGGGGATGCGGGTTTGCAGCATCGGCAGCCCCATGTCGGCGACCACCTGCCCGTACTTCTCGTACAGCCCGCTCGTTTCCCGCTTGTCCACTTGGTTCCAGAAAAGGTAAAGCCCCTTCAGGCGGCTCGTCTCCTTGCCCAGCATCATCCGTTGCAGCACGTCGAGGAAGGAGAGCGTGCTCTCCAATACCGCCTTGTCCGCACTCACCGGGGCGAAGATGTAGTCCATCTGTGCGATCGTGCGCAGGATGCCCGCCGAGTTCACCGTGCCCGGCAGGTCGAAGAAGAGCAGGTCGTAGCAGCCTTCCGCCGCCAGCTCCCTTGCCGTGTCGGGGGCTTGTTCCACCCGGCACTTGCGCACCGGATAGGCGGCACGCCCCGGCTGCCGCATCTGTTCGTAAGCCGCCCGTTTCAGGTATTCGTTCTCCAGTACCGCCCGGCTGTCCCGTTCCCGCATCTCGTACAGGCTGTACTGCGGGAAGTCGCAGTCGATCACCGCCAGCGGACACCCCAAGCGGTAGTGCAGGTAGCCCGCCACCAGCACCGTGATAGCCGTCTTGCCGCTGCCGCCTTTCTGTGTGGCGAAAGCCACGTTCAATGTCTGTCTGTCCATATCGTCATTCTGTTGGTTATTCATCCGGCTGCCCGTGCAGCCGCTTCTCTGTTCACTCAATCGGTCAACTTTTCAGCCACTCTGCCGTTCATTCATCCGTCCGTTCATCCGTTCAGGCATCCGGTCATACATTCAGCCCGGCATCCATCCAATCATCCGACTGCCCGCTTGTCCGGCTGTCCAGCCGTTTGACCGTTTAGCCGTTTAGTCATTTAGCCGTTTGGCTGTTTAGCCAATCATCCGTCCGTTTGTCCGGCAAGACCGTCAGCCGTTCGGCTATCCGGTTGTTTCCTTGTCTATCCGGACAGTCGTTTCACCACTTCCACGGCGCAAAGGAATATCAAAATACCGGTAGTTTATCCGTTTGATTATCAGCGTGTCGTGCATTGTCTTTCCACCCGTAGGTTTGTCGCATCCGGGTATGGTGTCCGGACGGGAAAAGGGCTGTTACTTTGCAGGCGGAAACCAAAATGGAGTAAGAATGGAGAAGAGCGGCAACCGCCCGAGGGAGTGCCCCGGCACTCCGCAGCAGGCAAGGGCATCCCCAATCTGTCCGGCAGGACGGATTTTATTTTCAAACGAAAATGGCAAGTTGTGTGCTGCGGCACTCGAAATGAATTTCGTGCCTCACCACCACCTTGCCCCCTCGATGTGGCATCCCCCTCCGGAGTCGGGGGATGCTCACGGGGGAGAGCCGTAGGCATACGGCGTTTTCAGACCATGTTTCACTTAAAATTTTACAGGATGATGGACAACCAGAAGAAGTATGCGGGCAACCACGGGCGAAAGCCCAAGCCCGACAAGATGCGCCACCGCTACGTATTCCGTCTGGACGACGGGGACAACGCCCGTTTCCTCGCGCTTTTCGACGAGTCGGGCAAGGCGACCAAGGCGGAGTTTATCGTTTCCGCACTTTTCGGCAGGGAGATTAAGGTCATTAAACTGGATAAGGGGACGCAGGATTTCTACATGCGCCTGACCACTTTCCACTCGCAGTTCCGTGCCATAGGCACGAACTACAACCAATGCGTGCGTGCGCTCAAATCCAATTTCTCGGAGAAGAAAGCCCTCGCTTTCCTCTACAAGCTGGAGCGGCACACCCTCGAACTGGTCGAGTTAAGCAAGCGGATTTCCGCACTGGTGGAGGAATTCCAAAGCAAATACCCCGTCCGATGATAGCCAAGATCTCGCACGGCAGCAGCCTGTACGGGGTGCTTGCCTACAACCAGTTGAAGGTGGACGAACGGCACGCCGACGTGCTTTTCACCAGCCGGATTATCGAGCCGCAGGGCGATAACCCCTACACGATAGGGCATCTTTCCCGCTCGTTCGGCGACTACCTAACAGCCAACCGCAAGACCGAGAAGCCCGTCCTGCACATCTCCCTCAATCCCGACCCGAAGGATTGCTTGAGCGAAGAGCGGTTTGTCAGCTTGGCGGAGGAGTACATGCGGCGCATGGGCTTCGGCGACCAGCCCTATATCGTCTATCGCCACAATGACATCGGACGGGAGCACCTGCACATCGTCTCCATCCGGGTGGACGAAACCGGGCGTGCCATTTCCGACAGCTACGAGCACGGGCGTTCGATGAAGGTCTGCCGGGAGCTGGAGAGGCAGTTCGGTCTTGTCCCGGCTACGCCCAAGCAGTGGAAGGAGGGGCTGCCCTTGTCGCCCGTCGGTTACGGGGACGGCAATCTCAAGGGACAGTTGGCAGGAGTCATCCGCCCGATAGCCCGGGAGTGGCGTTTCCGTACACTGGGCGAATACCGTGCCGTCCTTTCTCTTTACGGCATCACGGTGGACGAGGTGAAGGGGGAATACGGCGGGCGGGAGTATCACGGCTTGACCTATTCGGCAACCGACAGGGAGGGCAACAAGGTCGGCAAACCCTTCAAGTCCTCCGTGTTCGGCAAGGAGGCGGGCATCGCTGCCCTCGAAAGGCGGATGCACAACGCTGCCGCATGGGAAAAGACACACAAGGAGGTCGCCGCCGCCACCGTCGGAAAGGTTGCCGCCGCCATGCAGACCGCAGGGCATGACCGGGCGCAGTTCGAGCGGGAACTCATGCGGCAGGGTATCGGTGTGGTATTCCGCACCAACGATGCCGGGCGCATCTATGGGGCGACCTTCATCGACCATGCCGCCAAAGCCGTCTTCAACGGCTCCCGTCTGGGCAAGGAGTTCTCCGCAGGCGTGTTCAACGACCTTTTCGCCGGGCAGGATACCACCGGACTGGCATCACAACAGCACCAGCCGGAACATTCCCACACCACCGAATGGCAGGAGCAGCACACGGGCTACCGTCCCGACCACAAGGACGGCACCACCCAGAATGTGGCGGCCGCCTTCAATCTCTTTGCCCCCGTACCCGGCGGAGCGTCCGGCGACCAGCCCGTACCGCCGCAGCGCAAAAAGAAAAAGAGGCGCAAGTACGGCAGGCAACAATAAAGAACAAAAAGATAGCATTAACCAAGCAACCATCCGCATGGCATCCGACCTCATTTTTCTGACGTAAAGCGTAGGTATGTAGTGTAGCGTTAAAAAGAAAAAGCTGTTTGAGCGAAGCGAGTTCTTTTTCTTTAGCGAAACGAAATACCGTAGTAGTCAGAAAAATGCAGTCTTGATTTTTTCTTTTTGGTACTTTTTCTTTTGCATCAAGGCAAAAGGAAAAAGTACATAACTAAAACGAAGTTTTAATTTATACATCAACGAATTATGCAAAACGAAGACGATTTGCGTGGACTCGCCAAAGTCATGGAGTTCATGCGTGCGATAAGCATTTTATTTGTAGTCATCAATATTTACTGGTTCTGTTACCAGTCCGTCCGGGAGTGGGGCATCGACATCGGCGTGGTCGATAGGATATTGCTCGGCTTCCAGCGTGCCGCCGGGCTGTTCTCCAATATCCTCTGGACGAAGCTCTTCGCCGTGCTGTTCCTCGCCCTTAGCTGCCTCGGCACAAAGGGCGTGAAGGAACAGAAAATCACGTGGCGCAGGATCATCCTTTGCGGCGTGTCCGGCTTGCTGCTCTTTTTCGGCAACGGGTGGCTGCTCGCCCTTCCTCTGTCGCTTCCGGCGGGCACCGTGCTGTATATCGCCACCCTCACCGCCGGGTATATCTGCCTGCTCATGGCGGGGCTGTGGATGTCCCGCCTGCTGAAGACCGACCTGCTCGAAGACGTGTTCAACGTCGAGAACGAATCTTTCATGCAGGAGACCGAACTGAAGGAGAACGAGTATTCCGTCAATCTCCGCACCCGCTTCTGGTTCAGGGGCAGGGCGTATGACGGATGGATCAACCTTGTCAATCCCTTCCGTGCGACGATGGTCTTGGGTACGCCCGGTTCGGGCAAGTCCTATGCGATAATCAACCAGTACATCAAACAGACCATCGAGAAGGGCTATTCGCTCTTCCTGTATGATTTCAAGTACCCCGACCTCTCCGAGATAGCCTACAACCACCTGCTCGCCCATTTGGACGGCTACAAGGTCAAGCCCAAGTTCTACGTGATAAACTTCGACAATCCGAGGGAGAGCCACCGCTGCAACCCCATCCACCCGGATTTCATGACCGACATCAGCGATGCCTACGAGAGTGCCTACACGATTATGTTAAATTTGAACCGAACGTGGGTGTGACCTGTAAAGTCACGTAATTGATTGTTAGACAGTGATATTAATTGCATGATTTAACCCGCTGTTCCGTCAGCGGTAGCCTACTATAAGGTGCATCTCCAGTGATGGGTTGTGCCAAGCTTATAGGACAAAGTACACTTTCCGAAAGGACAAGACTGAACCGTGAGGGAATGTCAAGGACGGTTAGTATCATACCGTTGAGTGGCGAGGCTGGATAGCATGGTTAACGTAAGTGAACTGACTTTAGCCGTCGTAAGGTTTGAAGGAGCGCAAGATACTTTAGCTCTCACCAAAAGGTAAGCAGTCGGATAACCCTTGCCCATGTTGGGGTTACACGGACACAGCACTGCCGGCGGACTTGGCAGAACCTAAACTATCCGTTTGTCAATTACGTGGAACAGGGCAAGCCTGTATCTCTCTCGTAAGAATGCGAGTAAGCGAACCGCAAGGCAAGCCGAATGGGGTGCAGGTATGAGATAACGGAAAAAGCGAATGCCACCCTGTAATGGGGTGGATACGGATTGAATCAACATCACGGGTTGTTATTGGTGACATCATCCGACACGAAAGTGGGCAGACTTCCGTATATGGTAACTCTTTACAAGATAACTTTTAGAACTTTCAAAAGGAGGAAAGCAAATGAACGAAACTAAAACATCGTGTGCGCCTGCTGATAGTAGGAATCTAACTTGGGACGGCATGGACTGGTCCAAGTGTGAAGCCTATGTCCGAAAGCTACAAGCGCGTATTGTAAAGGCTCAAAAGGAAGGCAGACATAACAAGGTGAAAGCCTTGCAGTGGATGCTGACCCACTCTTTTTACGCCAAGGCATTGGCGGTAAAGAGGGTTACTTCCAACAAAGGGAAGAAAACGTCTGGAGTAGATAAACAGCTTTGGGATTCTCCCAAGCGCAAGTACAAAGCAATCGGTGAACTGAAACGTCGTGGTTACAATCCGCAGCCGCTTCGTAGGGTTCACATCAAGAAAAAGAACGGTAAACTCCGACCGTTGGGAATACCGACAATGAAAGACAGGGCGATGCAGGCATTATATCTCATGGCATTGGAACCGATAGCCGAAACGACAGGCGACCGCTTTTCTTATGGTTTCCGCAAGAAACGCAGGACAATGGACGCTATCCGTCAGATTGATACGGTTCTAAACCGCCAGCATTCCCCCGAATGGATTTTGGAGGGAGACATTAAAGGCTGCTTCGACCATATCAGCCACGACTGGCTTCTTAATCATATCCCTATGGATAAGACGATACTCAGAAAATGGCTGAAATGTGGAGCTGTATTCAATGGCAAACTATTCCCGACAGAAGAGGGTACACCACAAGGAGGTATCATATCACCGACACTTGCAAATATAGCACTTGACGGACTTCAACCACTCTTGGCTGAAAGATTCAAAAGATTATGGCGCAACAATAAGACATTCCACTACAAGGTAAACCTTATTCGTTATGCGGATGACTTTATAATCACAGGTCGAGATAAGGAGCTATTGGAAAACGAAGTCAAACCTATCGTGATAGAATTTCTCAAAGAAAGAGGGCTGACCTTATCCGAAGAGAAAACTACCATTACGAACATATACGACGGTTTTGATTTCTTAGGTTTCAATGTGAGGAAGTTTGGCAAAAGGCTATACACATCCCCGTCCAAAGATGCACAGAAACGCTTCAGGGCAAAAATCGGTGACATCGTTAAAGGACATAAAATGTGTAAGCAGGAATCGCTGATACGAATGCTTAATCCTGTAATCACAGGTTGGGGCAACTATTACCGATATGGTGCATCAACCGATGCTTTTCATGGTTGTGACAATCACATTTACAATCTCACGAAGAAATGGGCTTTACGTCGCCATCCAAAGAAACGCAAGTCTTGGGTTGCAGACAAATATTGGCATGAAATTCGCGGGCGTAAATGGACGTTTGCATGGAAATATGAAACCAAGAGCAAGAAAGTGAACTACCTGACCCTTAAAAGGTTGTCGGATATACATTATACCCCGTACAAGCAAATCAAAGGTGAGGCAAACCCTTTCGACCCGGAATACGATGATTATTTCTTTCAGCGAAAGGAGCAACAAATGCTGGAATCTCTCAAGGGACGTAAGTCTCTCTTATATTTATGGAACAAGCAGAACCGGATTTGTCCGTTATGCGGCAAGGAAATAGATTGTACAAAAGCATGGAACGTCAACGAAATATCTGTTGGTGGTTCGATTGTACGGCAACTTGTCCACAACAACTGCTACAAGCGAAATAAACGAAAATGTTGAAAGTATGAGCCGATTTCTAACAACAAATAGAAATATTGAGTTGCTTGAGCCGTATGAGGGGAAACTCTCATGTACGGTTCTTAGGGGAGAAGGGGGCAGCAATGCCCTTGACTTACCCGATATTTCCAAGCAGGGCGACTTCTTTGTAGAATCGCCTATCATTCTGTTAGCCAGTATTATATGGTATCTCAAAATCTACAAGAACGGCAAGTATTGCACCTTTCCCCATGCCATCGAGTTCCTGAACCGCAAGTACGCCGACATTTTCCCCATCCTCACCTCTTACCCGGAGCTGGAGAACTACCTTTCTCCCTTCATGGACGCATGGGAATCCTCGGCGGTGGAGCAGTTGCAGGGGCAGATTGCCAGTGCCAAGATCCCGCTTTCCCGTATGATTTCCCCGGCGCTCTACTGGGTGATGACGGCAGACGATTTCACCCTCGACATCAACAATCCCGAAGAGCCGAAAGTGCTGGTAGTCGGTAACAATCCCGACAGGCAGGGCATCTACGGGGCGGCATTGGGACTGTACAACTCCCGCATCGTGAAGCTCATCAACAAGAAGAAGCGGCTCAAATCCGCCGTGATTATCGACGAGCTGCCCACCATCTATATGCGTGGGCTGGATAACCTGATTGCCACCGCCCGAAGCAACAAGGTAGCCGTCATGCTCGGCTTTCAGGATTTTAGCCAGTTGAAGCGTGATTACGGAGACAAAGAGTCCGCTGTAATCTGTAATACCGTCGGCAATGTATTTGCAGGTCAGGTCGTTGCCGAAACCGCCAAGACACTGTCCGAGCGTTTCGGCAAGGTCTTGCAGAAACGGCAGAACATGACCATCAACCGGAACGAAACCTCCGTCTCCATCAACACCCAGATGGACAGCCTTATCCCGGCGAGCAAGATTTCCAACCTCACACAGGGTATGTTCGTCGGTGCGGTAGCCGACAATTTCGACGAGCGCATCGAGCAGAAGATTTTCCATGCCGAGATTGTAGTGGATAACGAGCAGGTCAGGCGGGAGACCGCCCGCTACGTGAAGATACCGCAGATCATCGACTTCACCGACAAGGACGGCAACGACACCATGCAGCAGCAGATCGACGCCAACTACTACCGCATCAAGAGCGAGGTCAGGCAGATTGTCGCTGACGAGATCGGGCGCATCAAGGCAGACCCGGAGCTGTCGCATCTGATTAAGGACAAGTGAGGATAAAAATACCCCGTCGGCAAGAACAAGCCGGCGAGGTTCTTTTTATCGGGTATGGTGTTTTTCGGCATGAAGTAATGGTTAAGTGGGCAAAATACATTATTTTTGTAATGATATGGATAAGGACAATCGCAAATACCGGTTCTGCTTCATCGACTATATGTGGTATGTAGCCGAGATATGGCACGAAAGGGAGCATACCAACCTTAACGGGCGTATGCTGTTGTTCTTTTGCTGGCTCTTTGCCATACTCGTACCGCTTGGAACACCGTTGATGTTTCGCTATTTCAGTTGGATTGTTGCTTTTGCCGTAGTGATGATGCTCTGCTTTCTTCCCGACTTGTTCTGCCAGCTCCGCTACACAGCCGGGCGGCGTGAAGCACTCCGTGAATATTACGGAAAGATGAAACATCCCGGCAGGAAGCTCGCCAAAATAGTCCTTATCGCTATCGCCCTGACCGTGGTGAATGTCGCACTGATGTTTCACCTCGGATTTATACATTGGGCGTGATAAACGACAGGAGAATAAGCATCGGTTCTATCTCTGGGATTACTTACATATCGGCTAATTTCCATTTCACGGCAGAAGCCGAAACATCATCATCTATATATGCTTGCAAATAGGAAGCCAAGTCTTTATATCGACTTTCGCCATTACAATCATACACCCATAATTCCGGTTCTTCCGTACCGTCAAACCAGATTAGACAAATCATTTCATAACTGTTATCACTTGCGGCAAAAATAGAAACTCTGTTAAGTGCAAATAACCCGGTTGCATGATCTTCCCAATTACCCATTGAGGCTTTTACATTTCGAACAATTCCAGCCAACCGTTCATCATCTGCACCTTCACTCCAAAAACTTTCCATTTCTTCCGTATCAAGCCAATCTCCATGTGTGGCATTTAGCCATTTACCGAATAACTCATACCTGATTTTCAACATAGGAGAGGCTTTTCTATAAACACCACTTTCAAGAGTCGGCACACCCTTGTGAAAGTCGATAACCTTACTTGTTTGAGGATTATCTTCCAAAGTAATAACTATATCAAGTAATTCTTTTATCGTTTTCATTTCCTTTCTATTTGATGCTAATGTCCGGTGGCTAACCGACCTTTTCAGGGGAGGATAAGCCGCTTGTTATCGTCTATATTTTCTCAACAATCCAAGTTACTCTAAAATATATCCATCATCTATCATCTGTCGTACTCTTTCAGATACATAAACATTATGAATCTTGTCTATTTTTATTGCTATAAAATTTCTCTTTATCCAAAGATAAAAAGCATTTTGCCATTTTAAAAATTCATTACTCTTAGAAAGTAATACTCCATCTGTTAAATATTTAGTAATTCCAGATATATTACCTCCTACAATTTTTTTATTTGCCACATCTATATATGCTCTATCAAAAGTCAATATATCACTAATCATAAAATGAGGTGTAAATATCTTTTCAAATGACACAACAGATTCTATTTCTTCAATTTCTACCGAATGTTTTTCTTTGTACACAATTACTCTATTCCAATCATTTTCATCAAAATCACTAATTTGTATGGGTCTCAAATCAAATCCAGACAATGGCATTGCTGATATAAATATCTGTTTCTCTCTAAAATATTTGTCCAAAAGATAATAATCTTCTTTTATACAATATAATTGAATCTGTTTTGCATTCATATTTTAATTTTGTTGATGCTAATGTGATGCAGATAATCACTGTTTAAGTGATTGATGTGCGTGTTATCAATACTTTAATTACAAACTTTAAAACAATCATTCATTTTATAATAATAGTTTCGAATCTATCAAAATGTATTCCTTGAAGATGATGTTTCAATACAAGGTTCTTAAATTCATCCCCATAAA
>OGPR01001523.1_pt1 | contig 18964 bp, 16 predicted proteins | sample 1552981 | NCBI WGS metagenome assembly OGPR01 (sample SAMEA2580260, study PRJEB22360) | human gut metagenome | biome: human gut; feature: human-associated habitat; material: faeces | place: Denmark | collected 2008/2010 | reverse complement strand
TGCACCGCCCCGATCTGGTCCGAGGACTCGCTGCACGCCGCCATCGTCGAGATCATCGTCGAAAAGCACGCCCGTGTGCGTTACACCACCGTGCAGAACTGGTCGAACAACGTCTACAACCTCGTCACCCAGCGTGCCTACGTGCGCGAGGGCGGCACGATGGAATGGGTCGACGGCAACATCGGTTCCAAGGCCACCATGAAGTACCCGGCCTGCATCCTCGCCGAACCGTACGCCAAGGCATCCACCATGTCCCTCGGCTTCGCCGGCAAGGGCCAGTACCAGGACACGGGCGCGAAGATGATTCACCTCGCCCCGCACACCAGCTCCACCATCGTCGCCAAGTCCATTTCCCGTGGTGGTGGCCGCTCCGCCTACCGCGGTCTGGTCAAAATCGTCAAGGGCGCGTACGGTTCGTCCAACTCGACCGTGTGCGATGCCCTGCTGGTCGACGACTTCTCCCGCTCCGATACCTACCCGCACGTCGATGTTCGCGAAGACGACGTTTCGATGGCCCACGAAGCCACCGTTTCCAAGATCTCCGAAGACCAGCTCTTCTACCTGATGAGCCGAGGACTCACGGAAGAAGAGGCGCGAGGCATGATCGTGCGCGGCTTCGTCGAACCGATCAGCCGCGAGCTGCCTATGGAATACGCGCTCGAACTCAACAGACTTGTGGAACTCCAGATGGAAGGATCGGTGGGCTGATTCCGATGACCGACAACACAACACCCGTCAAGGAAATCAAGATTCCGGTCGCCGACCCCAACGACCCGTACGCGATTCCGGCCGCCATGCCGTCCTCCGTGGACCATGCCGTGCGCTCGTTCAACGCAGGCGACTACCCGGAGCCCAGCCGCAAGCAGGACGAATGGCGCTACACGCCTATCGAGCGCATCAACGAGTTCTTCACCGTGTTCAAGCCTTCCGGCGAAACGCAGATCGAAGTCTCCATGATTGACGGCTCGCCGTTGGCCGAAGGCGTGAAGCTCAGCCAGATCAAGCTCGGTGAGGGCCTGTCCGGCACTGTGTCCAAGCCCAACGACCGCGTCTCCGCAGTCGAATGGGAATCCGGCCGCACCGCAACCATTCTGGAACTGTCCGGTGAAATCGCCCAGCCCGTGCTCGTCAAGGTGCACGGCGCGGGGGAGGACCTCGACGCTTTCCATCTGGTGATCGCCGCCGCCGACAAGGCTCATGCGGACGTCGTCGTGGAACACGACGGTGACGCACGACTGGCCGAAGGCGTGGAAATCACCACCGGCAAGGACTCGCACGTCTCCACCACGTTCGTTCAGGAATGGGCCAAAACCGCCAAGCATGTGGCCAACCACCGCATCCACGTCGGCGAAGGCGCATCCCTGCGCCACTCCGTCGTGACCTTGGGCGGCGACATCGTCCGCATCCGCATGGATCAGGACTTCGGCGGCGAACAGGGCGACCTCAACATGCTCGGCATTTACTTCGTGGACCCCGGCGAGCACATCGAACACCGCACGATGGTGGTACACAACCACCCCGACTGCAAGTCCCGCGTGGTCTACAAGGGCGCGCTTGACGGCAAGGGCGCGCACTCCACTTGGGTGGGCAACGCGCTCATCCAGCCCACCGCCCCCGGCACCGACTCCTACGAGCTCAACCGCAACCTGGTCCTGACCCCGGGCGCCATCGCCGATTCCGAGCCGAACCTCGAAATCGAAAACGGCAACATCATCGGTGCCGGTCACGCCTCTTCGGTGGGCCGCTTCGACGACGAGGAACTGTTCTACCTCGAATCCCGCGGCATCCCCGAAACCGACGCCCGCAAGCTCGTGGTGCGCGGCTTCTTCGGCGAACTCGTCGAGGAAATCGGCATTCCCGCCATCTCCGAACATCTGATGACCGTGATTGACCGCCGACTGGCCCGTGGCGAAAACGACGCCATGGCACAGGTCCTCGAAGACAAGTAAGAACAGCATTTTTAGGAGCACAACAATGTCAACACTCGAAATCAAGGACCTGCACGTCCACGTCGAAACCAAGGAAGGCATCAAGCCGATCCTGAAGGGTGCCACCCTGACCGTCCACTCCGGCGAAACCCACGCCATCATGGGCCCCAACGGTTCCGGCAAGTCCACTCTCGCCTACACGTTGGCCGGCCACCCCAAGTACGTGGTCGACTCCGGCGAGGCCCTCCTCGACGGCAAGGACATCCTCAAGATGACTCCGGACGAGCGCGCCAAGGCCGGCCTGTTCCTGGCCATGCAGTACCCGGTCGAAATACCGGGCGTGTCCATGACCAACTTCTTGCGCACCGCCAAGACCGAAATCGACGGCGAGGCTCCCGGTATTCGCCAGTGGGCCAAGGACCTGTCCGCAGCCATGAAGCGCCTCAAGATGGACCCGAAGTTCGCCTCCCGTTCCGTGAACGAAGGCTTCTCCGGCGGTGAAAAGAAGCGCGCCGAAGTGCTGCAGCTCGAACTGCTGAAACCGAAGTTTGCCGTCCTTGACGAAACCGACTCCGGCTTGGACGTGGACGCCCTGCGCATCGTGTCCGAAGGCGTGAACCGCGCCAAGGAAGCCAACCAGTTCGGCATCCTCATGGTCACGCACTACACCCGTATCTTGAAGTACATCAAGCCGGACATCGTGCACGTGTTCGCCGACGGCCACTTCGTCAAGACCGGCGGCCCTGAGCTGGCCGACGAACTCGAAGAGAACGGCTACGACCAGTACCTGCCCGAAGGCGCCGACTCCGAGTCCGCACTGGCCTGAGTCCGTGACCGTGGGAGTCTGACATGCCCTATTCTCGACACGCTCCGGGCCGCTTAGGCCAGGTCTTTACGGTCGCGAACAGGCCATGTCAGACTCCCACTCGTTTCGTACAATTGTTACGTAAGTAGGGGGAACATAATGGTTGATTTTAAGGCGATTCGGGCGCAGTTCCCGATTCTGGATCAGGAGATTCACGGGCACCCGCTCGTGTACCTGGATTCTGCGGCCACCTCGCAGAAGCCGAATGCGGTGATCGACGCCGAGGCGAACTTCTACCGTACAATTAACGCCGGCGTGCACCGTGGTGCGCACGAACTGGCCGCCCGTAGCACCATGGCCTTTGAGGAGGCCCGAGCCAAGGTGGCCAAGCTGGTCGGCGCGAATGCGGCCGAAGGTGAAGAGGAGGTCGTCGTCACCGGTGGTGCCACGGCCGGACTGAACCTGCTCGCCACCGCATTCGGCAATGCATCGCTGGGGCGTGGGGGAGAAGCCGCCAAGCGTTTTGCCCTGAAGCCGGGCGATGAGATCGTCGTCTCGCGTGCGGAACATCATTCGGTGCTGCTGCCGTTCCAGGAGCTGTCCTACCGTACCGGCGCCACCTTCAAGTGGATCGACCTGACCGAGGACGGCCGTGTGCGTACGGACAACCTCGACGAAGTCATCACCGAGCGTACCAAGGTCGTGGCCGTCACCCACGTGGGCAACGCCACGGGTGCCATCACCAACATCGCCCCGATCATCAAGCGTGCGCATGAAGTAGGTTCGATCTTCATCTTGGACGCTTGCCAGTCCGTACCGCACCTCAAGGTCGATTTCCACGCGCTTGATGTGGACTTCGCCGCCTGGAGCGCGCACAAGATGTACGGTCCTACCGGCGTCGGTTTCCTGTACGGTAAGCGCGACCTGCTCGAAGCCCTGCCGCCGGCCAACTTCGGCGGCTCCATGGTCGAGCTCGCCTACATGGACCACGAGGCCCAATACATGGCCCCTCCGGCCCGCTTCGAGGCCGGCACCCAGCCGGTCGCCCAAGTGGTAGCCGGCCCCCAAGTGGGTACCCGCAGGCGTCGCCGCCGAATGGATGATGAACATCGGGCTCGAGAACATCGAAGCCCATGAGAAGACCATCGCCGCCGAACTGCTCAAGCTCGGCGACGTCGATGGCATTCGCATCCTCGGGCCGCGCGAAAACGTGGACCGCATCGGCACCGTGGCGTTCGACGTGGCCGGCGTGCATCCGCACGATGTGGGCCAGTTCATCGACGCCCAGGGCATCGCGATTCGCGTGGGACACCACTGCGCCCAGCCGGTACACCGCCACTTCGGCCTATACGCATCCAACCGTGCCTCCTCCGGTGTCTACAATTCGGTCGAAGATGCCCAAGCGTTGGTCGAAGCGGCCAAGGGCATCCGTAAGTTCTTTGGAGTGGAGTAAAACAGAACACCATGAACGAATTCGGTATGAGCGGGGATGACCTCGAACAGATGTACCAAGAGGTCATCCTCGAGGCGTCGAAACATCCGCATGGCAAGGAATCCTTTGCGCCCAACGCAGCGGTCGAACAGTCCGCGGACGCAGCGGCCAATGTCACCGTACAAGCCAGCCACGAATACTGCACGCCCGGTGAATCGCACCAGTTCAACCCGACCTGCGGCGACGAGGCGACCATCCATGTCGAAGTCTCCGATGACGAACCGCACACCATCAAGCGATTGGTGTGGGACGGCCACGGCTGCTCCATTTCGCAGGCCAGCCTGTCGGTGATGGTCGATCTGGTGGACGGCAAAACCGTTGACGAGGCCATGGATCTGGAACAGACATTCCACAAGCTGATGGAATCGCGCGGTGCCGGTCTGGACGACGAGAACCTGGAAGAAAAGCTCGGCGACGCCGTGGTATTCCAAGGCGTGTCGAAATACCCTATGCGCATCAAATGCGCTCTGCTAGGCTGGGAAGGGCTGAAGGACTCCATCGCCAAAGCCCTCGCTGCAAAGAACTGAGGAAATATGTCCAACGATAATTTGGTTCCCGAACCACAGCCGTCCGTTTTCGATGCTGTCAACGGCGTCCTGCAGGACGAGGAGGCCGCTCGCCGCGTGATGGCCAACCCGGCCTTGGCCAAGGGCTTCCCGAACGGACGCCCGATCGAGCACTCTGCTGCGTCCGGCGATGACACCTGTGCGTGTGGCGGTCACCACGGCAAATGCGGTTGCCAGGATGACGAACAGTCCGATGGCAGCGAGATTCCGATCAAGGCGATTGACGATATCGGCCGCGCCACTGCCGAAGACGTGCGCGAGGCACTGCATCAGGTGATTGATCCGGAGCTTGGCATCGACGTGATCGATTTGGGTCTGGTCTACGGCATTGAGATCGATGAGCTAGGCCGCGCCATTATTACGATGACGCTGACCACGCCGGCCTGCCCGCTGACCGACCTTATCGAGGACGAATGCGCATCCACGCTGGCCGGTCTGGTCGAGGAGTTCCGCATCGACTGGACGTGGGATCCGCGCTGGACCATGGAGCGCATCACGCCCGAAGGCCGCGACCAGCTCGCCGCCCTAGGCTTCAGCTTCGACAATATGCCAAAGTACTGATAGCGCTTAGTAAGTTCCCTCATCAGAGGGAGCTCTATACGAGAAAAGCCCCGCATGATGCGGGGCTTTTCCATGTCTGGACTGGTCAATCAGTCATCGACGATGGTGTTCTTCGGGACAACCGTGATGCCATCCGGCGTGACGGTGAAGCCACGGGCCAGATCGTGCTCGGTATCGATGCCGACAGTGGAGTTCTCGGTGAGTACCACGTTCTTGTCAAGAATCGCCTTGTACACGCGGGCGCGGCGGTTGATGACTACACCGTCGAACAGCACGGAATCGACAATCTGTGCCCACGAGTGGATACGCACATTGGGGGAGAGCACGGAGTGGTGCACTTCACCGCCGGAGACGATCACACCGGGGGAGACGATCGAATCGGTGGCGTGGCCCAGACGGTCGCGGCCGGCGTGCACGAACTTGGCCGGCGGCAGGTTGCCGGACATCGTGTAAATCGGCCAATCCTGGTTGTACAGGTTGAACTCGGGCACATAGGCGATCAGATCCATGTGCGCATCGTAGAACTGCTTAATCGTACCGACGTCGCGCCAGTAAGCGTGATCAGTGGCCGTGGAGCCCGGAATCTCGTTCGAGTTGAAGTCGTAGACGCCGGCTTCGTTGCGGGAAGCGAAGTACGGGGCGATGTCGCCGCCCATGTCGTGCTTGGTGTCGGCAGCCTTCTCATCGAGAGCCAGAGCCTCGAACAGGGCCTTGGTGTTGGCGACGTAGTTACCCATGGAGGCCAGAATCTGGTTCGGATTGTCCGGCAGACCGGTGGTGGTGGGCGGCTTCTCCTGGAAGTTCTTGATCATGTTCGGGTGATCGGGATCGACCTCAATCACACCGAACTGGTTCGATTCCTCGATGGGCTGGCGGATACCGGCCACGGTGAACTCGGCGCCGGACTCGATGTGCTGCTGTACCATCTGTTCGAAGTCCATGCGGTAGACGTGATCGGCACCCACGATCACCACGATGTCCGGCTGGACATCCTCGATGATGTTGATGGTCTGGTAGATGGCGTCGGCGGAGCCGAGATACCAGTGCTTGCCGAGACGCTGCTGCGCGGGCACAGGGGAGACGTACGAGCCAAGCAGCGGGGAGAAACGCCAGACCTGGGAGATGTGGCGGTCAAGCGAGTGAGACTTGTACTGGGTGAGCACCACGACCTGACGGTACCCGGAGTTCACCAGGTTGCTCAACGGGAAATCGATCAGACGATACACACCACCGAAGGGAACGGCGGGCTTCGCGCGATCACGGGTTAACGGCATCAGGCGGGTCCCCTCACCACCTGCAAGCACAATCGACAGAATCTTGGGATTCTTGGTCATCGTAACTGTCCTCTCTGTTACTGAGCGTCTTTCGACACCGCACTGCCGGGCCGGATGCTTCCTTGCATTCGGTTTACATAGTTAATAATTGCAGAAAAAAACGAACATGCAAGGCTTTCGCCCCCGCGTGCCGTGAACTTGCGATGAACAGTTTCGTAGATTTGTTAAGGATCCGGCCTTTTCGGAGCGCGTGCGATTCCTTAGCGTGTCGCGTAGAACGCCACTGCGCTGGATGCCGCCACGTTCAGGCTATCCACGCCGTGGCTCATCGGAATCTTCACGGTCAAATCGGCGCGGGCAATCGTATGGTGGGACAGGCCGTCGCCCTCGGTACCGAAGATCAGCGCGAGCTTGTCGATATGCGTCGGATCTTCGGCAGGCGCGTGCAGACGGCGTGTCAGTTCGTCCAACGAAATCGAACGATCCTCCAATGCCATGGCCACGGTGGTGAAGCCCAGCGACTTCAACTCGTCGATGCCCTGGAACGGCCAGTAATGCTTGTTTTCGGTGCCGTCGTCGTTGAACCCGGTGATACGGGTCCACGGAATCTGGAATACGGTGCCCATCGACACGCGGGCGGCGCGTCGGTACAGCGGATCACCGCAGGAGGGTGTGACCAGCACGGCATCCACATCGAGCGCGGCCGCCGAACGCATCAGTGCGCCCACATTGGTGTGGTCCACGATGTTTTCCATTACTGCCACGCGGCGGGCGCTCCTGCAGACCTCGGCTACGGAGGGCAACGGCCAGCGTCGCATCGCGCATAGGGCGCCGCGATGCAAACGGTAGCCGGTCAGACGCTTGAGCTGCTCAGGTGAGGCCACGTAGACGGGAATATCCGCGCCCCAGCGCCCGTCGATGAAGTCGAAGGTGTCTTTCATGCCCTCCAGCCAAGGTTCCTCGACCAGCAGTGACAGCGGTTCGCGGTCAGCGGCCAGCGCGCGGTCGATAACCTTGGGGGACTCGGCGATGAACACGCCCTTGGCTGGTTCCAAGCGATTACGCAACTGCATTTCGGTGAGGCTCACATACGCTTCGACGCGCGGGTCGTCGACGGTGTCCAGCGTGATGAACTGCATTGGTGGCCTTTCGTGTGTGCAGATAACGAAAAACCCCTTGCAATGCAAGGGGTTTATCTGTGCCCGAGACGGGACTTGAACCCGTACGCCTGTATAAAATAGGCACTAGCACCTCAAGCTAGCGCGTCTACCATTCCGCCACCCGGGCAGGTGTCGTTTGGACAACGAGTAGATAGCTTAGCATGAAATTACAGGGATGCAATTCGCGCGTGTGCCCGGCGTGTCGCGTGTAGCCTTGAAGTCATGACTGATGCCCTTTTTCTTTTCGACCCGCAGGTCGACGACGTCCCGGTGAACAGCGACGAACTCCACGCCGGCTGGAAGCTAACCCTGCCCGCTCACATCAAGCGCCATGCCGTGCAGGCCATGCGACTCAAGGCAGGGGACAGCCTGCAACTTTCCGACGGCAACGGCTTGAGAATCCAGGCAGTGATGGCCGATCCTGAAGCCGGACTGGCTGAAGTCGTGGAAGTGGGGCGCGAACCCGAGCCGCTCACCCGTTTGGCGCTGATTCAGGCATTGGCGAAAACCGGCCATGATGAGCAGGCCATCGATATGGCTACTCAGATTGGCGTCGACCAAGTGGTGCCATGGCAGGCGGACCGATCCATTGCCAAGTGGAAGGTCGGCCGTACAGACAAGAAGTGGAATTCGGTACTGGATGCCGCCACCGAGCAGTCGCGGCGCGCCTTTAAGCCGCAACTGGAGGCGTGCGCGTCCAGCAAGGAGGTCGTGGCCATCTGCCGCAGGGCCTGCGTGCATGGCGATGTGGTGATTGTGCTGCATCAGGATGCTACCGATACGTGGTCCGGCGTGGAGGAGAAGGTTGCGCAGTTGGTGGAACGCACGCTCCAGGACGGCCGGCCGCGGACTGTCAGTGTGGTGGTCGGGCCTGAGGGCGGCATCAGTGAGCAGGAGGTAGCTGATTTCGTCAAGGCCGGAGCGGTGAGCTGCGTACTGGGGCGCAATATTCTGAGAGCCGCGACGGCCGGTCCTGTAGCGTTGTCGCTGTTGTCTCGGGTGTTGGGACGTTACGAGTAACGCCCACGCGCTAAGCTGGTGCGTAGCAACATCAAACCAAGGAGCATGATGAGCGAATCCGACGATTGCCTGTTCTGCAAGATCATCGCAGGGCAGATTCCCAGCAGCAAGGTCTACGAGGACGAGACGACCTACGCATTCAACGACATCAATCCCAAGGCCAAGGTCCACGTGCTCGTGGTGCCCAAGAAGCACTACGCCAACGTCGCCGAACTTGCCGCCGACGACCCGACCGAGCTGGCCCACATCGTCTCCATTGCGCAGAACATCGCCGACAAGGAATTTCACGGCGCCTACCGACTGGTGTTCAACACCGGTCTCGACGCCGGCCAGACCGTCTTCCACGTGCACGCGCACGTGATGACCGGCGAAAAGCTCGACGAGTAGTAGGGGAATATCCGCTTCGTGGCAACGACTACACGTACCATCACCATCCCGCCCCAACTTGACCCCGTCGCCGTGCTCGGCCCGGTTGACGAGGTCATTCGCGAGGTAGAGCGCGCCTTTCCGGACCTGACGATTATCGTGCGCGGCAACCGCGTGGCGATCGTCTCCCGCTCCAAGCAGACCGAAGCTCAGGCCGCACAGGCCGAGGATTTGGTCAATACCATCATCCAAGCCGCCTACACCGCGCCTATGGACGCCGACACCGTGCGTCGCATGCTCGACCAGAACGTGCTCAAGAACCACGTGCGCCTCGAACATCCCGGTCACGGCCCGGTGCGTGACAAACTGGCGCAATCGACCTCAAACGAACGCGCCCATGCACGTTCTGCCGGCTCCCACGACCCGACGTACCGCAAGCCCACGGTTCCCGGCGTCATCACCTTTGCTGCCGGCGTGCCGGTCCGTGCGAAAACCGCCGGACAAGTGGCCTACGTGAACGCCATCGAATCGCACACCATCACCTTCGGCATTGGCCCCGCAGGCACCGGCAAGACGTATCTGGCCGTGGCCAAGGCTGTGCGTGCCTTCCAGGACAAGCAGATTCGCCGCATCATCCTCACGCGCCCGGCCGTGGAGGCCGGCGAAAGCCTCGGCTTTCTGCCCGGCACGCTGAATGACAAGGTTGACCCGTATCTGCGCCCGCTGTACGACGCGCTTGGCGACATGCTCGGCGCCGACCAGCTCAAGCGGTACATGGACGACGGCTCCATCGAAGTGGCGCCGCTCGCCTACATGCGCGGCCGTACGCTGAACGACGCGTTCGTGATCCTCGACGAGGCTCAGAACACCACCGAACAGCAGATGAAGATGTTCCTGACCCGTCTGGGCTTCAACACCACGATGGTCATCACCGGCGATATCTCGCAGGTGGACCTGACCGTGCCTCGCTCGGGACTGGCCACCATCGAACGCATCCTGGGCGGCATCAACGACATCGCATTCGTGCATCTCAAAACCGAGGACGTGGTACGTCACCAGCTGGTCGGACAGATCGTGGCCGCCTACGACCGTCACTCCGCCATCGCCGGCGACCACCGCGACATCGAACGCAAGGGCCGCCGCAACCATACCGACTTCGATGCCCGCCAGCAAGCGGATTCAACCAACCAAAGCGAGACAGACGATGAGCGTTGACGTCACCAATGAAACCCAGTGGGTCATCGACCCCAAGGTCTTCTCCGATTTGGGTATTTGGGTACTCGACCAGATGCGCGTGAGCACCCAGTCCGACCTGACCATCATGTTCGTGGATCCCGATCCCATCGCCGAACTGCACATGCGTTGGATGAACCTCGAAGGCCCGACCGACGTGATGAGCTTCCCGATGGACGAGCTGCGCCCCGGCGACGGCAAAACCGTGATGGAAGGAGTGCTCGGCGACATCGTCATCTGCCCGTGGGTCGCTGCCCAACAGGCTGCCGCAGCCGGGCACAGCACCATGCAGGAGATGCTATTGCTCACCATCCACGGCATCCTGCACCTGCTCGGCTACGACCACGTGACCCCCGAGCAGGAGCGCCAGATGTTCGGCCTGCAGCGACAGCTGCTGCTCACCTTCTTCGCCCTACGCCACGATGCCAACGTGCAGGCCACGCTGCCCGCCGGCACACCCGACGCGCTGGCCCTGTACGACGCCGCGCACGGTGCTGGCCGCGACCTCGATTCCAAATAAGCTCCCAAATCAATCACACCAAATCCGGATTATTCGATACCGTTCAAGGACATTCAAGGACACCGAAAAATCATTATGGAGTATTCCAGTACCACGCCGATCGCCATCACCGTCATTCTTGTACTCGTGGCGGCCCTGTTCGTCTGGCTCTCGCTGACCATGGCCGCCGCTGAAGGCGCCGTGGCCCGCGTAACGCGAGCCAGCCTTAACAATCTCATCCTCGAGGTGCAGACCGACTCCGAAGCAAGCCAGTTCCTCAAGATGAAGAAGATCGACAAGATTCATCGCGTGCAACGGCTCATCGCCGACCGTTACGCCACCGCCGGCAGCTGTGCGTTCTTCCGCATCGCCTGCAATGTGCTCGACGGCGTACTGGTGTCTTCCATCGCATCCCTGTGGGGTGCGGAACTGTGGATTGAACTGCTCTCCGGATTCCTGTTCGCGATTATCGTAGCCGTGGTCTCCGTACTGGTCCGCCCGCGCACCGCCGGCATGGCCAAGCCGGTCGGCATCATGATTTCCAACTCGCGCATCGTGTCGTTGGCCACCAAGCTCACGCCGTTCGCACGCATCGGTGGCGACAAGTCCGGTTCCAAGGGGCCGGGCCGCCGCTCCAAGGACTCCGATCTGTCCGACGACGAGGAGCTTGAGAAGATTCAGCTCGAGCAGGGCAAGGCCGCCATCGACCGACTGGTGGAGTCCAACGACTTCGATCCGGAAGTTTCCGAAATGTTGCGCAACGTGCTCACCCTGTCTGATACGTTGACTCGCGAGATCATGGTGCCGCGCACCGATATGATCTGCATGGAGCGCGACTCCACACTGTCTTCCGCGCTGAAACTGTTCTCCCGCTCCGGTTTCTCCCGCGTGCCGGTGATCGGTGAGGATGTGGATGACCTGATCGGCGTGGCCTATTTGAAGGACGCCGTGCGTGCCACCGCCTTCAACCCGGCGGCCATGGAGCGCGCGGTCGAATCCATCGTCCGGCAGCCGCTGCTTGTTCCCGAATCCAAGCCGGTGGACGACCTGTTCCATGAGATGCAGCGTTCCCGCCAGCATGTGGCCGTGGTGGTCGATGAGTACGGCGGCATCGCCGGCATGGTGACTATCGAGGATGCCATCGAACAGATCGTCGGCGAGCTGGAAGACGAGCACGACCGCACCCAGCGTACTGAGCCGGAGAAAATCGGAGACAACAAGTGGAAGATGCCCGCCCGTACGCCGATTGCCGATCTGGAGGAGATCTTCGAGATCGACATTGATGAGGACGATGTCGATACCGTGTACGGCCTGCTGACCAAGATTCTGGGCCGCGTGCCGATTGTCGGTGCCTCGGCCGTGACGCGCGGTCTGCGACTGACCGCCGTGGACTCCGCCGGACGCCGCAAGAAGGTGTCCACCATCGTCGTAGAACCGGCGCACGTCGAGGGCGGCGAGGAAAATAACAAGACCCATGAGGAAACTGACGGCGAGCCCGTCGAAGGCGATGATACCGCCAGCAAGGAGTGATATGACCGACCAGAACAACAGCACGAACGACGTCGATGACATTGACGTTACCGATGCTTCCGATGTTGCCGGCGTTGCCGAAGTCGACGCGACCGGTGAGACGGAGAACGTGACCAAGCAGGACGTGCCGTATCGCTCCGGATTCGTGGCCGTGGTGGGCCGCCCGAACGTCGGCAAATCCACGTTGATCAACGCGTTGATCGGCAAGCAGATTGCCATCGCATCCTCTCGCCCGGAAACCACCCGTAAGGCGATTCGCGGCATCCTGACCGCCGACCACGCGCAGCTCGTGCTCGTGGACACGCCCGGTATTCACCGTCCGCGTACGTTGCTCGGCCAGCGTCTGAACGACGTGGTCGACGAATCTCTGGCCGATGTGGACGTGGTGGCCTTCCTGCTGCCCGCCGATCAGGAAATCGGCCCCGGCGACAAGCGTATTCTCTCCCGACTGCGTACCGACTTCGCCACCAAGCGTGAGGACGGTACGTTCAAGTGGCGCATCCCGCTGATTGCCATCGTCACCAAGATCGACGAGCTTGGCCGTCAGCAACTCATCAACAAGCTCATCGAAATCAACGATTTCGCCGATTTCTCGGACATCGTGCCGGTGAGCGCCCTGAAGCACGACAATCTGGCTGAAGTGAAGAACGTGCTCATTGAGCACACGCCCGAGGGTCCGCAGATGTACCCGGACGATCAGATCAGCGAGGAGCGTCCGGAAGACACCATCGCCGAACTCGTGCGCGGTGCGTTCCTTGAGACCCTGGACGACGAGCTGCCGCATTCGCTGGCCGTGGTGGTTGATTCCATCGACTATCCGGAAGACAACGAGACCGGTCAGGGCTATGACGGCAAGGCGCAGGTCAACGTGTCCATTTACGTGGAGCGTGACTCCCAGAAGCCGATCATCATCGGCAAGGGCGCCTCGAACCTCACCTACGTCAAGAAGAAGCTGCGCACCCCGGTCAACCGCATCGTCGGCCAAAAAGCCAAGCTCGACCTCCACGTCAAGGTAGCCAAAGGCTGGCAGTCCGACCCCAAGCAACTAGAACGCCTCGGCTTCTAGGGCGTATAGACGAAAAAAGCTCCCTCGTCAGAGGGAGCTTTTGCTATACGGTTTACTTCCGCTTGGTGTACATCTGGGTGTTGAGGAGGGTGGAGTAGCGCTTGATGACCTTGGGGCGAATCACCTTCATGGAGGCGGTCATGAGGCCGTTCTCCTGGGTGAACTCCTCGGGCAGGATGATGAACTTGCGCACGGACTCGGCGCGGGAGACGCCCTCGTTGGCCTGATTGACCCACTGCTGCACTTCGGCGCGCACGGCGGCGTTCCTTGCCGCGTCCTCGAGGGACATGTTCTCGTCAAGCCCCTTGGCGGCGAGCCACGGGCGCAACGACTTCTCGTCCAACGTCACCAGGGCGGAGATGAACGGGCGTTTGTCACCCAGCACCAACGCCTGGGAGACGAACTCGCAACGCTGGATGACTTCCTCGATCGGGCCGGGGGAGACGTTCTTGCCGCCGGCAGTGATGATCAGATCCTTCTTGCGCCCGGTGATGTACAGGAAGCCATCGTTGTCGATACGGCCCAAGTCGCCGGTGGCATACCAGCCATCTTCGGTGAACGACAGCTCAGTGGCCTCGTCGTTCTTGTGATAGCGCGGGAACACGGCACGACCCTTGACCTGAATTTCGCCGTCCTCGGCGATGCGCAGGGAGAATCCGGGGAATGCGATGCCCACGGAACCAGCGTGGAACGGCGTACCCAGCGGGTTGAACGCGCACGGCGCGGTGGTTTCGGTCAGACCATACCCCTCGTATACAGGCACACCCGCGCCACGGAAGAAAGCCAGCAGTTCCGGGTCAAGCGGGGCACCGCCGGCCACAATCCACTTGGCGCGACCGCCGAGCACTTCGCGCAGCGAAGAGTAGACAATCGGATCGAAGGCAGCGCGGCGAGTGCGGGTCAGTGCACCCGCCTTGCCATTGGCGGAGACTTCCTTCATATAGTTCTGCGCGGCCACCACGGCGGAGGCGAACACCACGCCCTTGGGGCCGTGGCCGGCCTTCTGGGACGCGGCGTTGTACACCTTCTCCAGCACGCGCGGCACCACGATCATGAGAGTGGGCTTGGCCACCTGCAGATCGCTGATCAGCGTCTTGATGCCGGTGGCGATGTAGATGCGGACGTTCGAGGAGACGACGATGTAGTTGATGGCGCGGGCGAAGGAATGGGCCTGCGGCAGGAACAGCAGGATGGTGTTCCTCTTGTCGTGCAGCAGATCGGGCATGTAGGCCGGCAGATTCAGCGCGGTCTGGCAGTAGTGCTCGTGGGTCATCTCCACGCCTTTCGGCGCGGCCGTGGAACCGGAGGTGTACACGATGGAACACAGGTCGGTCTTCTTGACCGAATCGATGCGCTCGTCCAGCTCCTCGTCCGAGACCGTGGTGCCGTAGGCCTTGATCTCGTCCAAGCCACCGGTCTCGATGGTGATGATGTGCTCCAGGGACGGGCACTCTTCGACGGCCCCATCCGCCTTCTTACGCATGTCCGTGTCCTGCACGATCAGCAGTCGGGCATCGGAGTTGTTGACGATATTGCGAATCTGCTCGGCGGAATCGGTGTCGTAGATGGTGGCGAGCACGCCGCCGCACGCCATGATCGCCGCGTCGGTCAGGTCCCAGTCGTAGGAAGTTCGGCACATGAATGCCACGGCATCGCCCTTCTTCAGGCCGTAATGAATCAGGCCCTTGGCCACGGCACGCACGTCAGCCAGGAACTCGTTGGCGGTGACGGTCACCCAATCGTTGCCGGACTTGTAGGTGTACAGCGGCTCATCGCCCATACGTTCGGCGCGGTCCGCATACAGGTCGTAGATGGACGTACCTTCGTCCAGCGGCGGATTGCCTTCGGTGGAGGTGGTGAGCAGGCCGGTGGCGGGGTCGATGTCGGTGACGGTCAGGTGGCCGTCGTCCCAATCGTCGCTGTGAGGCAAAGCGATATTGGTCTCGACCGGCACGTCGGCGTTGGACAGGTAATCGGGCTTGTCCGGGGTGTCGTCGTGGACCGGGTGGACGAAGTCGGATCCCAACCTGAGCGCCTTACGGGTGAGATTGATAGTGTGCTGCGTGAAGGAATTGATAACCGACAAGTCTTGCTCCTGTAAACCTTTCAGTGTCGTCCAGCCATGAGGCGAACGCTTCTCAAAGTTCAAATTGTAATCGCCCAAACCGAACTCGTCACCTTACGCAACCGTAGGATTCTGGCTGGTTAGGGGAGTGCGTGGCAAAATATTGCACAGGTCCCGATATTGTTGAGTAACCGTGAGCTGCGAAACGGTGATTGTCGATAATTATTGAGCGGTTGGTTGCTAATCGATGCCAGGTGATTGTTGGACGGCTTCCGAGCAATTCATCCGCAATGCACATGGACACATTCGTATTTCTCACTAATTTCGGGTTCGTTTCTGTTTCGATTGGCGGAATCTCAAGTCATGGTCTTTACCTTCCGGCTACACTTACTATGCGGATAACCATGTCCATTTTGAAGCAGAACAAGAAAGGGCTCTCATGGCGCAAAACCCAGAAGCCACCGTGGTGTTCGGCGTTTTGAACGAAACGTCCGAAACGGAATCCCGCGTCGCGCTGACGCCGGATATCGTCACCCGGCTGAAGAGGAGCGGTGTCTCCTCACTGATTGAAGCAGGTGCCGGCATTGCTGCCGACTACACCGATGAGGATTACGAAAAGGCCGGTGCGAAGGTGACCAGCCGTGACGAGGTGCTCGCCGAAGCCGACGCGCTCGGTTTTGTGGACCGACCGTCCGCCGAGACCGTGGCCAAGCTCAAGGCCGGCCAGTGGGTCATTGGCATGCTCGGTTCCTTCACCGATGCCGATTACGTGGCCGCGCTCGAGAAGGCCGGTCTGGTGGGCATCGCCATCGAAAAGCTGCCCCGTAAGCTTTCCAGCGCCCAGTCCATGGATGAGATGACCTCTCAGAACTCCGTGATGGGCTACAAGGCAGCCATCACCGCCGCCGATGCTTACGGTTCCTTCCTGCCGATGATGACCACCGCCGCCGGCACGATTCGCCCGGCTAAGGCGCTGGTGCTCGGTGCCGGCATCGCCGGCCTGCAGGCCATCGGTACGCTGAAGCGTCTTGGCGCGGTCGTCACCGCGTACGACGTGCGTCCCGCCTCCCAGGGCGAGGTCGAGTCCCTCGGCGCGAAGTTCCTTGATCTGGGACTTGACTTCTCCAAGGGCCAGGGCGAGGGCGGTTATGCCCGCGCGCTGAGCGCCGAAGAGCAGGCTCAGCAGCAGGCTGCCGTCGACGAAAAGGCCGCCGGCTTTGACATCATCATCACCACCGCCAAGGTCCCGGGCCGTAAGCCCCCGGTGCTGCTCACCGCAGCCGGCGTCAAGGGTCTCAAGCGTGGTGCCGTGATCGTGGACTGCGCAGCATCCGACCTCGGCGGCAACGTCGAAGGCTCCGCCGTTGGTGAGCAGGTCACCGAGGGCGGTGTCAAGCTGATCGGCGCTCCCTACCTGGCCTCCGGCGTCGCCACCACCGCATCCAACCTGCTTTCGCGCAATGTGGCCGACATCCTCGTGCACTTCGTGCGTGACGGCAAGCTCGGCCAGGATCTCACCGAAGAACTCGACGACGCGCTGGTGGTTGCCGGCCGCGCCGCCGCCCCGGCAGCTGCTGCCGATGCCGAGAAGTCCGAGAAGTAAGGAAGAAGGAATACCATGCCTACTCTCGTCGTTTCCATTACCCTGTTCGTCCTCGCGCTGCTCATCGGCATCGAGGTCATCGGCAAGGTGCCCGCCACCCTGCACACGCCGCTTATGTCCGGCGCGAACTCCATCCACGGCATCGTCATCGTCGGCGTTGTGATCGTGGCAGCCGAAGCCAATAGCCCGCTGGCCTACGTGTTCATCTTCCTGGCCGCTGTGCTGGGCACCATGAACGTCGTTGGTGGCTACGTGGTCACCGACCGCATGCTTGAGATGTTCAAGTCCAGCAAGAACGAGAAGAAGGGGGAGTCGAAGTAATGACCTCCGCAACCGTTGGCGCCATCGACATCGTCGCTTGGTTCGTCTACCTGTTCTCTGCCGTCCTGTTTGTGGTCGGTCTGCATTTCATGAATTCGCCGAAGACCGCCCGCAAGGGTAACCAGATCTCCGCGTTCGGCATGGTCGTGGCCGTGCTCATGGCGTTCATCGTGCTCTTCGCCAAGGGCTTCGTGAACATTGTCGCCGTGGTGGTGCTGGTCGTCGGCATCCTGATCGGTGCCGTGGCCGGTGTCGTCTCCGCCAAGAAGGTGAAGATGACCGATATGCCGCAGCTGGTCTCCGTGTTCAATACCGTGGGTGGTGGCGCCGCCGCACTCGTGGCCCTGAACGACATCCTGACCAAGGAAGGCACCCCGGACATCGTGGTGCTCATCACCGCTGGTCTCGGTATTCTCATCGGTTCTGTGACCTTCACCGGCTCGCTCATCGCAGCCGGCAAGCTGCAGGGTATCAAGTGGGTCAAGAAGCTGAACCTGCCGGGCAAGGGCGTATGGAACATTCTGTTCGCCGTGCTGTCTGTCGTCTCGCTGGTCATGCTGTGCGTCCAGCCCGAACAGCGTCTGCTGTGGTCGATTCTGACCACCGTGTTCGCCCTGTGCTACGGCTTGGTGTTCGTGATTCCGATCGGCGGCGCCGATATGCCCGTCGTCATCTCTGTGCTCAACGCATGCACCGGTACGGCTGTGGCTATGTCCGGTCTGGCGATTGACAATGTCGCCCTGATCGTGGCCGGCGCACTCGTCGGTTCCGCAGGTGTGACCCTGTCCATCCTCATGGCTCAGGCCATGAACCGCCCGCTGCTCTCCGTCTTGGCCGGTGGCTTCGGCGGTGGTGCTGACGCCGCCGCTGCTGGCGATGGTCCGGAAGGAACCATGAAGGAGACCACGCCGGACGATCTGGCCGTTCAGCTCGTCTACGCGCAGAAGGTCATCTTCGTGCCCGGCTTCGGTTTGGCTCAGGCTCAGGCCCAGCGCGAGCTCGCTGACCTCGGCGAACTGCTCAAGGGCCACGGCGTGGAAGTCTCCTACGCCATTCACCCGGTCGCAGGCCGTATGCCTGGCCACATGAACGTGCTGCTGGCCGAGGCCAACGTGCCCTACGAGGAGCTCGTGGATCTTGATGAGATCAACCCGCAGTTCCCGCAGGCCAACGTGGCTCTGGTCGTCGGCGCCAACGATGTGACCAACCCGGCTGCTCGCCGTCCCGGCACCCCGGTCTCCGGCATGCCGATTCTCGACGTCGACAAGTCCCAGAACGTCGTGGTCATGAAGCGCGGCCGCGGTATGGGCTACGCCGGCATCCAGAACGAGCTCTACTTCGAAGACAACACCCAGATGCTGTTCGGTGACGCGAAGAAGAGTCTGCAGTCCGTCATCGCCGCCGTCAAGGAATTGCTCGCGTAACCATTCTTGGCTCCCCTCTGTGAGGGGAGCTGTCGAACGGAGTGAGACTGA
>OGPR01001520.1_pt1 | contig 18974 bp, 15 predicted proteins | sample 1552981 | NCBI WGS metagenome assembly OGPR01 (sample SAMEA2580260, study PRJEB22360) | human gut metagenome | biome: human gut; feature: human-associated habitat; material: faeces | place: Denmark | collected 2008/2010 | reverse complement strand
CTGCAGCGGCCCGCCTGCTAACAGAATGCGCCGCCGCCCGGTTCGGCCGCACCGGGAAAAACCTGCATTTATTTCTTGCCCATCGTTTTTGTTTGTAGCAATATTGCCTTCCCCCCTCTGCCAGAGTGCAGCCTCCGCCAGGGCTGAATGACGGCATCGCAGTGCTGCGGGCCTCCGTCTTTGCGGGACGCCGGACCGCACACTTCGCCAGTACGCGGCTGTTTGCGCAGCCGCATTCGTTGCACACACCCCTCCGGTTGCGGTCGTAGGGCGACTGTCAGCGGCTTTCCGCGCGTTTGGGCGTGGTTCCGCCACTTTTGTCGTCGGCGGACCGCGCGTCCACAATGGGCATACCAGCGCCTCGGCCGCCTTTATGCAAAAGGCTGGACCGCGACGCATCTTCCAGAGGTTACGCTATGTGCAGAATCGGCTCCATCAAAAGCAGAACGCCCGTGCCCCCGGCCCTGGCGCTCAATCTTATGCTGCCGCAGCAGGAAGGGCACGACAATTCGGGCTTTGCTATGGTCATGCAGGACCTGGAGGGCGTGTTTGGGCATTACAAGGACAAGCCCCTGCTTTCCCTGGCCTGTACGGCCAAGGGCGTGCAGCTTGTGGACGACTACATGGAAAAGCACGGCTTTGTGCAGGTGGCCCAGTGGGTGCCGGAGGTGGACAAACGTCCCGGCCTGCGCATCAAGGCCATGCCGCGCTATGTCTTCCGCAATTACGACTACCCCGAAAGTTTCCGGGACGAGAGCCGCGAGGCGCGTGAAGACCTGCTGCTGGACACGCGCCTGGCCCTGCGCGCCCTGCTGGAAAAAGACGGCAACGGCTTTGTCTACTCCTTCTGGCCGGACGTGCTGACCCTCAAGGAAATCGGCGACCCGGCGGACATTGCCACGTACTTCCGTCTCTGGGACGATACGGATCGCCTCACGGCCCGCAACATCGTCACCCAGTGCCGCCAGAACACCAACTATGATATTGTGCGCTATGCGGCTCATCCCTTCTTTTTGCAGGGCTACACCCTCTGCGCCAATGGCGAAAACACCTTTTTCACCAAGAACAAAGAATTCCAGAAGTCCCTGCACCGGGGCTATGTGGGCTTTGAGTCCGACTCGCAGAATTTTCTCTACACCCTGCACTATGTGCTGCACGAGCTGCGCTGGCCCATCAAATACTACAAGCACGTCATCACGCCCCTGCCCTTTGTGGAGGCGGAGCAGCGTGAAGACCGGCAGGTGCTGGGCCTTATCCGTGAATCCCTGGCCCACCTGGAGATCAACGGGCCCAACACCATCATCGGGCTTTTGCCCGACGGGAAAATGATAACCTGCTGCGATTCCAAAAAATTGCGGCCTGTTGTGGTGGGCTGTGACGACAACATGGTGGCCATCACCTCCGAAGTCTGTGGGCTCAACGCCATTATGCCGCAACGCGACATCGCCGGCGATATCTACCCCAACGAGCGGGAAATGGTGGTCATCGACAACGACCTGGCGGTGCAGAGATGGAAACAGTAAGAACCCAGGACGTGAGCGTTAACGATCTGCGCTGGAAGATCGAATACCGCCCGGAATTGTGCACCATGTGCGGTTCTTGTGTGGCGGCCTGTACGTTCAACGCCCTTGAAGTGGACATGATGCGCCGCAGTGTGACCCTTTCGCGCAAGGCTTTTCCCGACCCCAGTCAGGAGCACATGGCCCGGCCCGTCATTCAGCAGCAGCACAGTGTGGCTCAAGCCTGCGTGGGCTGCGGCATGTGCGAAAAAATCTGCCCTAACCGGGCTATCCGCCCGGTGCGCAATCCGGACACCCGCTTCCCCCTGTTGGCCCGGCACCACGGCCCCATCAAGCGCGGCGGACGCACCAATCTGAACCCGCCCCGCACCCTGGACGCCATCGTGGTGGGCCGCATCAGCCAGATGACCGACCCGGCTCTGGATTCAGAGCGCCACACCTTTGACATCCGTTCGCCCCTGGGCCGCGTCATGCTGGCGCAGGAGCTGCCGCTCACTGTGGACGGCGACAACCTGGTGCTCAACGGGCGCACCCCGCCAGTGCACTGGATTTATCCGGCCATTTTCAGCGATATGAGCATCGGCGCGCTTTCCACCCGCGCCTGGGAGGCCCTGGCCCTGGCTGCGGCCTACCTCAACGAAAAATGCGGCATGCCCGTGCGCATGTGCTCCGGCGAGGGCGGCATGCCCATCAAACTGCTGGAGTCTGAACAGCTCAAGTACATGATCCTGCAGATCGCTTCCGGCCACTTTGGCTGGAACCGCATCATCAAGGCCATGCCCCGCATGAAGACTGACCCCGCGGGCGTGCTGATCAAAATAGGGCAGGGGGCCAAGCCCGGCGACGGCGGCCTTTTGCCTGCGGCCAAGGTGGCCCCGCACATCCAGGCCATCCGTGGCGTACCCAAGGCTACCCTGCATTCGCCGCCGAACCACCAGGGCCTCTATTCCATTGAAGAATCGGTGCAGAAAATGCACCTTTCGCTCAACGCCGCTTTCGGCTTCCGCGTGCCCGTGGCCATCAAGTGCGCCGCCTCGGCCACGTCCGTTTCCGTATACAACAACCTGCTGCGCGATCCCTACAAAATCTGCGGCGGGTTCTTTATCGACGGCATCCAGGGCGGCACGGGCGCGGCCAACGAGGTTTCGCTGGAGCACACGGGCCACCCCATCGTTTCCAAACTGCGCGACTGTTACCAGGCGGCCGTGGCGCAGGGGTTGCAAGGCCAGATTCCCCTCTGGGCCGGCGGCGGCATCGGCATGACCGGCAATGCCGCGGCGGACGCCTTCAAGATGATCTGCCTGGGCGCCAACGGCGTCATTATGGGCAAGATCCTCATTCAGCTTCTGGGCTGCGTGGGCAACGAGCACGGCCGCTGCAACGCCTGCAACACGGGCAAATGTCCCACGGGCATCTGCACGCAGGATCCCCGTCTGGTCAAACGGCTGGACGTGGACCGGGGCGCGCAGAACGTGGTGGACTATATGCTGGCCTTTGACGACGAACTGCGCAAGCTGCTGGCCCCCGTGGGCAACAGCTCCCTGCCGGTGGGGCGTTCCGACGCCCTGGTTTCCACGGACAAGGCCGTGGCTGACAAACTGGGCATCCAGTATGCCTGCTGACCCCTTGTCCCGGTTGACAAGAGTAGAAACGCCGAGGAGCGGAACATGCTGCGCGTAAGCACGGTGCACGAACACGAACGCATGTCCACCCAGGACCTGCTGCTGGCCATTGAAGCCGCAGTGGCCGCCGGTGAGACGGACTTTCATATTGAAGCCTCGGGGCAGCACGATATCGGCGGCCCCCTCTGGAATGCGGAAGGCAAAAAGCTGACCTTCACCGTACGCAATCCCGGTCAGCGCGTGGGTTCCATGTGTCTGGAAAACACGGAAGTGCTGGTGGAAGGATCGGCCCCGGCCGATGTGGGCTGGCTCAACGCGGGCGGCCGTATTGTGGTGCGCGGGGATGCGGGCGACACCGCAGCCCACTGCGCCGCGGCCGGCGTGGTCTATATTGGCGGCAGGGCGGGCACCCGCACGGGTTCGCTCATGAAGCACGACCCCATGTACGAGCCCCCGGAGCTTTGGGTGCTCAAAAATGTGGGCAGCTTCTCCTTTGAATTCATGGGCGGCGGCAAGGCCGTGGTCTGCGGTTGTGACTGTGCGGATTTGCCTTCCGTGCTGGGCGAACGCCCCTGTGTGGGCATGGTGGGCGGCGAAGTCTATGTGCACGGCCCTGTGGGCGGCCTGCCCGCCGACGTGCGGGTTGCCGCGCTGGAGGCGGACGATCAGGCTGGGCTGGCTCAGGGGCTCAAGGACTTTCTGGCGGCCGTAGGTCGGCCGGAGCTGCTGGACGGGCTGCGCAACTGGGCGCAATGGCAAAAGATTGTGCCCCTTTCCTTTGACGTGCGCAGCCATCTGGCTGATAAGCCCTCTCTGAGCGACTTCCGCGCCAGAGAATGGATTGCGGAGGGCATCTTCAGCGATGTGGCTCCGGACGACTTTAAGGTCAACGGCTTGGTGGCCCACGGCGATTACCGCCTGCGCGTGCCTATCTGGGAGAACGCCCACTACGCGGCCCCCTGCGAATTCAATTGCCCGGCCTCCATCCCCACGCAGCGGCGGCTCAACCTGCTGCGCGAGGGCAGGGTGGACGAAGCCTACCGTCTGGTGCTGGACTATACGCCCTTTCCCGGCTCGGTCTGCGGCAGCGTCTGCCCCAATCCCTGCATGCAGGACTGCACGCGAGGGCTGCTAGACAGCCCCGTGCAGATCGGCAAGCTGGGGTCCTGCTCGGCCGATATCCGGGTGCCCAAACCCGCCAAACGCACGGGCAAACATGTGGGCGTCATCGGCGGCGGGGGGGGGGGGCTCCTACCAGCCATGCGCGGCCTCACAGCAGCCTGGCAGCTGGCCCGCATGGGCCACGACGTGACCGTGTACGAGGCCGACAGCGTCATGGGCGGCAAGCTGGAGCAGGTCATCCCCCGCGCCCGTCTGAACCACGATTTGCTGCGCAAGGAGCTCAAGCGCATTGAGGATATGGGCGTGCGCTTTGTTACCAACTGCAAGGTGGACGCCGCCAAATTCGCTGAGCTGCGCCAGAGCCACGATGCCCTGATTGTGGCCACGGGTGGGCACGAGCCGCGCATTTTCGACTGGCCTGGCAAAGAAAAAATCGTGCCCGGCATCGACTTCCTCAAAGCCGTGAACAAGGGCGAAAAGCCCGCCGTGCCGGACGAGGTCATTGTCATCGGCTGCGGCAATGCGGGTATGGACGCGGCCGCCGGGGCCTACGCCATGGGCGCCAAGCATGTGACCTGTATCGACGTGCAGCAGCCTGCGGCCTTTGCCCATGAAATCAAGCATATTGAAGACCTGGGCGGCAAGCTGATCTGGCCCGTGCAGACCAGGGAAATCACCGATAAAGGCATTATCGTGCAGGATGGTCGGCTCATCCCCGGGCAGATGGTCATCATCACCATCGGCGAAGCGCCGGACCTCTCCTACCTGCCCGATGGCCTGGAGAAGTTCCGCCAGTGGCTCAAGCCCAAGCCCGACCAGAGCATCATGGACGGCGTGTTTGCCGTGGGCGACGTCATCAAGCCCGGCCTGCTGGTGCACGCCATCGGTTCGGGGCGTAACGCGGCCTTTGCCGCCGCCGCATGGCTCAAGGGCGAGACCTATACGCCGGAGAAAAAACCGCTGGTGCCCACCACCAGACTGCACACGGCCTATTTTGCCAAATGTCATGACAGCGATCTGCCCAGCCCGCAGGAGGAATATGCCCGCTGCGTCAGCTGCGGCACTTGCCGCGATTGCAAAATGTGCCTCAAGTCCTGCCCGGAAAAAGCCATTGACCGTAAGGAGACCGAAGACGGCGGGTTTGAGTATGTTTCTGATCCGCAACGCTGCATCGGCTGCGGCATCTGTGCCGGCATCTGCCCTTGCGGCATCTGGACTATGCACCCCAACTGGGATATGTCTTAGAAAAATATGTGTGCAGGCAGGCTGTTGCCTGTCGTAAGCGAACATTTCAAGTGTTACATGCTCTAAAAACAGCGCTGTAAGAGGGCACAACCCTTTTGCGGCGCTGTCTTCAGGTGGCTTGCTGCATGCATCCCTGCAGTGTTCCGGCTGCTGCGCAAAGCGATTGCCCGCCGCAAAAGCGCGCTTGCAACCTGCCCCGTGCAATCTGCCGGCGGTGATGCGCCTGAGAGGGCGTTGCACCAGACTTTGGGAATGCTTGTTCTCAAAGGTAATCTGCTCTTGGGCATTGCAACGCGGCAATGCCTTGGCGGCTGGCGTAAGCCGCCGCCCGCCGTGGAGGCGCAAGCGCTATTTATTGGCGCGGTTAAGCGCCGGAACGCGCGTGCCGTAAACGTTGAGAATATACAATATTCTCAAGGGTAATCTGCTTCAAGGAGGAGACATCATGGACGTGTTGGAAGCCATTTTTACTCGGCGCAGCATCCGCAAATTCACGCCGGATCCCGTGAGCGAGGACGATGTCAACACCCTGCTCAAGGCGGCCATGTGTGCGCCCAGCTCGCACAATTCCCGTTCCTGGCACTTTGTGGTGGTGCGCGATCAGGCTCTGCGCCAAGGCATTGCCCAGCGTCACCCCTATGCCAAAATGGCTGCCGAGGCCCCGGTGGTCATCCTGGTCTGCGCCAATCCGGCCGAGGCTAAGGAGGCGGGCTTCTGGCAGCAGGATTGCGCCGCAGCCCTGGAAAATATTCTGCTGGCCGCGCGCGGCAGGAATCTGGGCACGGTCTGGTGCGGCATGCACCCCATTGAGGATCGTGTGCGCCCTATCCGTGAACTTTTGCAGGTGCCGGAGGATATTAATATCCTGGGCCTGGTGGTGGTGGGGCACCCTGCGCAGCCCTTCAAGGAAGCGGACCGCTTCGATCCCGCCAAGGTCCATCACGACCGCTGGTAGGCAGGGTGCGCAGGTGGCGGGGCAGGCGGACGCCTTGGGCCGGAGCAGATGCCCCGGAAACACGATGGCCGGAAGTGCTGGCGGGGCAGGCGGCGCGTGTCGCCCCGCTTGACAAAAACAGCCTTTTTGCGCTTATGGCGTCAGAGGCGGATTTTTGCTGCGTGCGTGCCAACGCAATGGCGCGGATGCCCTGCGGCCTGCGCTCCTTATTGTTCTTGCCGGTCTAAAGGTGTACGCTGCCCTCGTTGGTATGCGTCGGCAAAAGGCCGTTTGACGCTGAAGGCCGAAACGGCTAAGCCACAGTGACGCCCACGCGGGCGTTTGTCGGGGCGGCGCTCCGGCGGCGGCAGTTTTTCGCCGTACTGTTTGTTTTTTCAGCCGACACGCCAGGCAAAGCCGGTTTCGGCGGCCGCAATCATCTGTCTTCGGGGGTAGCATGCATCTGCGCAAACGGGTTCTGGTCACCGGCGGTTCCGGTTTTTTGGGTTCGCATCTCTGCGGGCGACTGCTGGAGGCGGGGCACGAAGTGCTCTGCGTGGACAATTTTTTTTCCAGCGCTCGCGCCAATGTGGAAGAGTTTCTGGACAACCGCCGTTTTGAACTCATCCGCCACGACGTGACCTTTCCCCTCTATGTGGAAGTGGACCAAATCTATAATTTGGCCTGCCCGGCCTCGCCCATCCACTATCAGCATGACCCGGTGCAGACCATCAAAACCTGCGTGCACGGGGCCATCAATATGCTGGGTCTGGCCAAACGCCTGCGTGCACCCATTTATCAGGCTTCCACCAGTGAGGTTTACGGCGACCCGGACGTGCACCCCCAGCCGGAGAGCTATTGGGGCCATGTGAACCCCAACGGCATCCGCTCCTGCTACGATGAAGGTAAACGCTGCGCCGAGGCGCTTTTCTTTGCCTACTGGCGGCAGGGAGGGCTGCCCATCAAGGTGGGGCGCATCTTTAATACCTACGGGCCCAAGATGCACCCCAATGATGGCCGGGTGGTTTCTAATTTTATTATTCAGGCCCTGCAGAACAAACCCATCACCATTTATGGCGATGGCAGCCAGACGCGTTCTTTCTGCTATGTGGACGACCTGATCGAATGCATGCTGCGTTTTATGGCCTCGCCCGCCGATTTTGTGGGGCCCATGAACATGGGCAACCCCGGCGAATTTACGATCCGCCAACTGGCCGAAATGGTAGTGGATATGACCGGCAGCCGCTCCGCCATTGTGTGCGAGCCCCTGCCCGGCGACGACCCCAGACAGCGCCGGCCCGATATCTCGCTGGCGCGGGAAAAACTGGGCTGGGAGCCTCGCGTGACGCTGCAGGATGGCCTGAAGAAAACCATCGCCTATTTTGAAGAGCAGCTGCGCACGGGCCAGGCCTGACGTCCATTTTATGGCGCGGCGCGCCGCGCGTCCTTAAAAAAATGGCCCGAACCGTTGCAGTTCGGGCCATTTTGCGTCAGCGGCGGCCGTGGGGCGCGCCGGAGCGCTCAATCCCTATTTCCCCTGCTCCAGCCAGGAATTTACCTGCTCCGGGTACGCTTTCATAAAGCGGCGGGCATTTTGCAGCGGGTCCGTGCCTTTTTCCTGGTTCCAGGCCATAAGCTGCTGCAACTGGTCTGCGCCCGTGTAGCTGAAGTGGGTCAGGAAGGCCCAGGCTGCGGGATGGTCCTTTTTCAGACCCTTACGACCCACTTTATAAATGCCCTCTTCCCTGCCCAGGCTGGCTTTGGGATCGTCCAGGTAGTGGAGCTGCCAGCGACCGAACATCCAGTGCGGCGACCATGCCGTGACCACGATCCATTCCTTGTTGCGGATGGCGTCCGCCAGGCTGGAGGTCATGATGGTGCCGCTGCCTTCCACCAATTCCATATTTTTGATGTTGTAATCCTTGAGCAGTTTTTCCGTCAGTTGCATGATGCCCGCGCCGGGGTCGATGCCTATGATGCGGTTTTTGAACTTGGCGGCGTTGGCGCTCAGTTCCTCCACTGATTTAAGGGGCACGTAGTCCGGTACAGCCAGGCCCAGGCGCGCGCCGCCCGTGAGCTTGCCCAGCATTTCCACCTGGTTTTTGACTTTGGCGTACATCTCTTTGTGGGTGTCGGGCAGCCAGGCCGTGACCATGGCGTCAGCGTCGCCACTGGCCAAGCTGGTCCAAAGAATGGGCTGGGTAACGGGCAAAAGTTCTACCTTGTAGCCCAGGCGGTCTTCCAGTACGGCCTTGGCCAGGTTGCTGGAAGCCGTGGCGCAGTCCCATTCCACATAAACTATTTTAAGGGTTTTGTTTTCCTTGGCCTGTACGGGCAAGGCCCAGCAGAACAGGAGCGCCAGCGCGGCGCAGAGAATTGCTTTGTTCATGGTGTCCTCCTTAAGGAACGGTTGACGGGGGGACGTCTCCCCGTTGTGGCCCAGGCGGCGGAGACGTCGGGGCTAGCGGGTGCGGCCTGCGCTTTTGCGGGCCAGGGCGCGGAACAGGCGGTCCAGGGTGATGGCGACAATAACAATGCCGAGGCCGGCCTCAAAGCCGCTGCCCACCTGCAGGCGCTGGATGGCTTTCCATACTTCGCCGCCCAGGCCGCGCGCGCCGATCATGGCCGCGATGACGGCCATGGAAAGGGCCAGCATGATGGTCTGGTTTACGCCGGCCACAATAGTGGGCATGGCCAAGGGCAGCTCCAGCTTGCACAGGCGCTGCAGGCGGGTGGCCCCAAAGGCTTCGGCGCATTCCACCAAATCGTGGGGCACCTGCTGGATGCCCAGGCAGGTCAGCCGGATGGCCGGCGGTACGGAAAAAATGACCGTGGCCACTACGGCGCTGACCTTGCCGATGCCGAAAAAGGGAATGGCCGGGATAAGATAGACAAAGGCGGGCATGGTCTGCATGACGTCCAGCACGGGCATGACCACCCGGCGGACCCAGGGGCTCATGGCCGTGAGGATGCCGCAGGGCACGCCCAGCAGTACGGAGAGCAGGGTGGCCGCCAGCACCAGGGCCAGGGTGCTGATGGTGGGGGCCCAGAGGCCCAGGTTCCAGAGCAGCCCGAAGCCCAGCAACACAAATACCGGCAACCCCGGTCGCCTGGTGGCCCACCAGCCCAAGGCGGCCAGCGCTACAATGAACAGCCAGGGCGGCGGCAGCAGCAGCGCGTGTTCAAAATGATCCAGCAGAGAGAGCATGACGGTGGAGCCGGCGCGGGTAAAGCCGGAAAAAAGAACGACCAGTTCCTCCACCAGGCTGTCAATGGTTTCGGCCAGCGGGATTCTAGGCAGCATCGAGAGTTCCCCCCGTGTCGCGGTGTTCCACCAGCGCGCCCAGCAAAAGTCCCCGCACGATAACGCCCTGCAGACGGCGGTTTTCGTCCACCACGGCCAGGGCATGGGGCAGATCGGCCATGAGGGGCAAGAGTTCGCTGACGGGAGCGTCCGGCCGCACAGTGGCAATGTCCTTGTGGGTGATGGCCTCCAGATCGGAACGGCCTTCACTCACCAGACGCTCGGCCTCGACGGCGTGCAGTATGCCCACAAAGCGGCGATGCCTGTCCAGCACAAAGAGCGAAGCCAGGGAGTGGACGCGCATTTTACGCAACGCGGAACGCGGTCCGTCCAGACCCAGCACGGCGCAGGCTTCCGAGCGCTTCATGACGCTGGCCGCGGTAAGCACCTGCGAGGCGTCCGCCGAGGCCACAAAGCGGGCCACATAGTCGTTGGCCGGAGACTTGAGAATGTCCTCTGCCGTGCCCACCTGCACCACTGCGCCGTCCTGCAGCAACACAATACGGTCGCCCAGCTTGAAGGCCTCGTTAAGGTCGTGGGTGATGAAGACGATGGTCTTGCGGATATCTTCCTGCAGGGCAAGCAGTTCGTCCTGCATTTCTTGACGGATAAGCGGGTCCAGCGCGCTGAAGGCTTCGTCCATAAGCAGTACTTCCGGCTCCAGGGCCAGGGCGCGGGCAAGCCCCACACGCTGCTTCATGCCGCCGGAAAGTTCCGCCGGGTAGGCGTTGTGCCACTGGGCCAGGCCCACACGTTCCAGGGCGGCTGCGCTTTTACGCAGCCGTTCCGCCTCCGGCACGCCCATAACTTCAAGCCCAAAGGCCACATTGTGCAGCACCGTGCGGTGGGGCAGCAAGGCAAAATTCTGAAAGACCATGCCGAAGCAGCGCTGCCGCATGCGCCGCAGGTTGCGGGCGCTCATGGCGGTAATGTCCTGATCGTCCACCAGCACTTTGCCGGCGCTGGGCATGATCAGGCCATTGAGGCAGCGCAGCAGGGTTGATTTGCCGCTGCCGGAAAGTCCCATGACCACCAGCAGCTCTGAGGGAGAAATATCGAGGGTGATGTCGCGCAGGGCCAGGGTGGACTTGGTCTGCCGCAAAATATCCGCGCGGGATGCGCCCTGCAGCGCCAGCTTCAGAGCGTGCTCCGGGTGAGGACCGAAGACTTTTGAAAGATTTTGGATGGAAATTTTTGCCATATACTCTCCTTCGCCGTGGCATAAATGTCGCGGGTGTAGCCCCAGATGGAGCGAGTATATGGAAGCACAGCCAAAAAGGCCGTCAAAACGAACGTACTGGAGCCGTCAGCGTTGACCTCACCAGTACAGCGCCGCCTCCTCGGTATTTACCGAACTTCCATAAAACAGTGTATGCACCATTGCAGTAATCGCCAATACCAATGTTTGCATGCCGCGATATTGTCCACGGATGCCGTAATGCACGACAACAGGAGGAACACGCTGTCCCTTGCGTCGTTTGGGGGCATATTGTGTTAGTTAATAAAAAAATTGTGCTGTGCGCAGAAAATATACGTTTAAAAAATTATAAACAATTTTTATTGTTTTAAATTGTTTGTAATTTTTATGTAACAGTATTGTATAATCCTGATGAATTTACCTTATATAAAATACAGTCTGCGCTGAAGACCATTGCAAAGGCCTTTGTTCTCTGGCAGCACCACGCGGATAGCTCACATATCCCTTTCGAAAAACAAGCCTACGGCAAAAAAATCTATCTGGCAAGCCATAAGTTTTTTCTTTCTGTCATTCATAAAAAGTTTATTTTCTTTAGTTAGATAAGTTTTTTCTTGCTTTTTCTGGTGAGGTTGGCTAAATATCAATAAAAGCTGTTCAACCCGTGCAAATTTCGCGCGGCGCGTCTGTGGGCGCCTGACGGTTTGCGGGTGCCGCTCCCTGTCCGGCGCCCTGTCGGGTTCCCTCCTGACGGAGGACCGCATATGTCTCATACTGTTTCTTTTCAGTGCAATGCTACATTGCAGCGTCTTATGCAGGCGCTTGGCGCGCAGACCGATGCCGAACTGGCGCGTGCTTTGGGCATTACGCCCCAGTCCGTCAGCGGCGCGCGAAAGCGCGGTGAAGTGCCCCCGGCCTGGGTGCAGACCTGCGCCGCCTCTACCGGCGTCAATGCCCATTGGCTGTTTTTTGGGCGTGGCCCTATGCGCCTGCCAGAAGCGGCGGAAGGGGAGCTGCCCAGCACGCAGGTGGATTGCGAAAGTGAGCTGATCATCGTGCCTTTGGCTGAAGCGCGGCTTTCGGCCGGAACCGGCAGCCTTGAGGTGAGCGCGCACAGTGAAGGGGGCTATGCCTTTCGCGGCGATTTTCTGCGGCGCAAGGGCAACCCACGGCGTATGGTGCTTATGCGGGTTTCCGGCGACAGCATGGTGCCGGAAATTTTTGATAACGACCTGGTGCTGCTGGACCGTGGTCAGACGGAAATCAGCCCCGGCCGCCTTTACGCAGTGGGCTTTGAAGACGCCATTTACATCAAGCGGATCGACAAGCTGCCGGGCAAAATCGTGCTGCACAGCGTCAACCCTGCCTACCCGCCAGTGAGCCTTGATCTGCGCGGCGACTGTGCGGACCAGTTCCGCGTCATTGGCCGGGTGCTCTGGTCCGGACGTGAATACCGCTAGTAGTGTTGCCTGGACCACAGTTACTAGATTTTTCTTTTGACAAATTTTGTTTTGCAGATTTTATTTTTTTATATAATATAGAGTAATATATCTGTAAAATTGTTTTGATAGCTGCGTGGACAGATACCCGCAGCGCAGAAATAAGGGCAACGCATTGGCGTATTGCAACGCCGGTGCGGACGTGCCAGTATAGACATTGCGAGCGCCTGTTCACAAAGGTACGCTGTATTATTGGAATGCTGTATTCGGGGAACAGGCTGCTTTTTGCAAGGAGTTTTCCCATGTCTTTGTCGCGTGGTCCCTTGGTAGTCAGGACGTTGCCCGTGGTGGCGCTGCTGTTGCTGTATGCGGTGGCCGCGTCGGCCGTGGCGGAAAGATCGCCCGTGCAGGCCGCTTTGGAAGACGCTGCTGCGCAAAGAGTTGGGCCGCCCCAGGCCGACCAGGCTTCTCCGTCCGCTATCGTTGCGGGCGCGGCCCCTGAGGTGGGGAACACGCCCGCCGCACCCGCCGTTGCGGCCCCGCCGCCCGCAGCGGAGGAATCCGGCCCGGAGGCCCAGCGCGGACAGGATTCTCTTTTCAGCCCGGCCTACCAGAGCTGTATGGACGATGCCGCGGGCGTAACCACAGCAATGCAGACCTGCATGGAAACGGAGCAGACCCGATTGGAGCGGTACGTCGCCATTCTGCGCCAACGCCTGATGCAGGCTTTGCCGCAGGAGCGGGCCGCAGCCCTTGGCAAGGCGCTTGAAGCCTGGGAAAGTTTGCGGCAGAACGGCTCCGTAGCCATGTATGCGCCGGAAGGGGGCAGCCTTTCTCCTTTGATGGCCTCGCTTTGGTACCTGGAGCAGACCGCCCGCACGGCCCGTTGGCTGGAAGGACTGACGGAAAATCTTGATCAATGACACCAAAATATTGACTTCTATGACTCTGGAAGAACTGTGGCGGCGTTTTCCCATAGTTCTTGGGCAGTTCAACGTTGAACTGCCCTGGCGGTTGCGTACGCAGCTGCCCGCCGTGGAGGCGTAAGCGCAATTTATTCCGGCGTTTCTCATGCAAAGGCCTTGCTGCACCTGTGTGGCGGGCGTCTGCGTGCGCAGATACCAGGGCAATTTAAAAGTGAAACCATTTTCATTGTAGGCGCCCAACGGACAAAAACGGGGTGCGCCGGGGGCCCTGCCCTCTGCGCCGCCGGAGCCGTTTATGGCGGCGTTTCTCGCCGGTTTGTGCGGTCAACATGGGGTCAGCACGGGGCGGCCGAGCACTGCGGGCGCAAATCCGGCAGAGGGGTGAAGGCCGTGGCTGTGAGCGTCGCAGTGGGCGCGGTGCGCAGGCTGCGGCCGTCGTCCATATGCGTCAGACCGTCCGGGGTAAAGGTCAGACGTAGGGGCACAACCACAGTGCGGCGCATGGTGAGTTGGTCCAGTTCCAGGCGCGGGGTCAGGGTGTGCGGGCCCTGAGCATCGGTCCAGCGCAGGCGGGCGGTGGTGGTAAGTCCGCAGACCGTGCCCGGTTCGGTGAGACGCAGAGAGTTGACGTCGCCGCAGATGGCCGTCGCTGTGGGGTCAAAAGCCGTGATGAGCCCGGCCGGTGTAACCACGGGCAGGGGGCGGGCCGGTTCACAGCTGCGCAGTGCGCCGCTTTCGTAAAAGGCGCAGCCGTTGCGCACGGGCAGGGGTCCCAGCACTGTAGGCAGGGTAAGGCGTTCGCCGGGCCAGAAGGTGACGCTTGCGCAACGCCCGGAGGGATAGAAGCGCAGGCCCTGCACCCTGGCCCGCACGGGCCCTGCAGGCAAGTCCAGGGCGCAGATGTGGGCCAGCCGTCCTTCGTCCTGCTCGGTCCAGTAGCCGCTGGTCTTCCCCTTGCGCAGCAAGACGCGCTTAAGCGTGCCGTTGGGGTGCCAGGCCAGCCATTCCACAGGCAGTTCGCCCATGGGCGTGGGCACGGGGCACTGGCTTTGCAGCTCCAGACTGCGCCACATGCCGTTGGGGTAGAGGCTGAAGCTCCTGTCGCTGGTGCGGCGCACATCGTCCGTGGTGTAGAGAGGCGGCAGCCAGCCCTGTGGGGTGGCCACGGTGTCCGGGCCCAGGCAGCGGCAGTCGCGCGGCGTGCCGTCGGGCCAGCGGGTGAGGATGTGGACGTGGCGGACCGCGCCGTAGGGGGTCAGAACCGTGGACTGGACGTCAAACGTGGACATGACGTGCCTCCTTTAAGAGTTCTGCGGAATTTCATTGCAGAGGGTGTGGGTGATACGCGCCCGCAGGTTTCCGTCAGGCAGATGGCTGCGCGCGCAGGTGAGCCGGTGTTGGCGCATATGTTCTTCCAGCCAGGGCGGCATGTGCCCACAGATGAGGTCCAGCTCCACAAAGGGCGTGGAAGCCAGAAAGGGCTGCAGGGCCTTTTTGGACGAGATTTCCGGATGCGCGGCCATGACTTCCATGAGGTTGATGCGGTAGACGCCGGGCGTTGCTGTAGCTACCGGCCCTGTGGGCACGGGGGCGTCCTCCTGCGCTTTGGCCTCTATTTCCGCTGCCAGAGGCTCCAGTACAGCGGGGGTAAAGGCGGCGAGTTCGCAGAGGCAGAAGCCAAGGCGGCTCAATTCATTGTAGGCCAGACCGGAAATGCCCGTGGCCACCAGGGCTGCGCCCTGGGGCAGCCGCCCCGCCAGTTGCCGCAGCCGCTCGCGCAGGGCGGCCATGCTGTCGCAGCCTGCCAGAGAGAATGGCAGGGGGGGGCCCTGTGTCCAGTCCCGACCTGCGGCAGCGCGGGTCCAGAGCACGATGGCGGCGCAGGTTTCCACCCCAGCCAGGGCCGCATCAGCGGTTTGCATGACGGCAATATGACTACAGCGCATGGCGTTCTCCTTTTGCACAACAAACATACAGTTCCGTCGGGGCAATGGCGTTGTGGTCTGGCGACTGCGAGAACAAACGCCCGCCACACAGGTGTAAGCGCAATATCTTTGCGCGGTTAAGCGCCGGAACGAGTGCGTCTCAAACTTTGATAATCCATATTCTCAAAGGTAATCTGCTCTAATGACTGAAGGGCCGACGCGGCCCGAACCCCCAGGCGTCCAAAGCGTGGGGCGGCAGCAGGGCGGCGGCTTCCTGCTCCAGATTTCGTGCGGCCTGGGGGGCCACGGCGCAGGCCGCGCCTCCAAGCCGGGCCACGGCATGGGTAAAGGCGGCCAGTCCACAGTTGCCGGCCCGTTCTCCTATGCCCCAGAGGGTTGTGTTTACGTAAGCCGCGCCCGCGCTGGCAGCCATGAGGGAATTGGCTACGGCCATGCCCAGATCGTTATGGGCGTGGATTTCCACATCCAGTCCCGCCTCACGCAGTACGCGCACAGCGCGCCAGACCTGGTCCGGCGTATAGGCCCCCACGGTGTCGCTGCAGCGCACGCGCCGCACGCCGGCCTGTCGTGCGGTCAGGGCCGCCTGACGCAACTGGTCCGGTGTGGCGTGGGAGGCGTCCTCAAACCCCACGGTCACTTCCGCGCCCCGACTGGCGGCCAGTGCCACGCAGCGGCGCAGCAGGTCCAGCACCAGCGGCCGGGTGGACTTGAGCTTTTCTTTGATTTGTCGGTCCGAAATGGGGCAGCACAGGTGGATGATGTGCGGGGCGCAGTCCAGGGAGTGGCGGATGTCCGCCTCCCGCAGGCGGTTCCAGGCGGAAACGCGGGCCTGGGCGCAGGCCGCGCGCACGCCGCGCACCACATCCCGTTCTGTGGTGCCCATGGCCGGAACGCCGGCTTCTATCTGCCCCACGCCCGCCGCGTCCAGAAGGCGGGCCAGACGAATTTTGAGTTGGGGGGCGAAGGCAAAGCCGGGGGCCTGTTCGCCGTCGCGCAGGGTGGTATCCACCAGAATGATTTCAGGCATGGTCCGCCTCCGCTGATGCGCCCGACGGCGTCCGGGGTTTGGCAATGGCGGGGGGAAGATGGGCACGGCACAAAGCTGCAAACTGGGCGTCGTTCAGACTGCCCTGACGTTGTAGGGCCAGAGCCTGGACGGCCTCCAGCACCGGGCGCGCCGCCGCTTCGGGCAGGGCAAGGCCCAGTTGGCGGGCCTTGAGGCGCACGGCCCCCAGGCCCGAATGGCGGCCCATGACCACGCGGCGGGCAAGGCCCACGGTTTCCGGCTTGAAGGGTTCGTACAAATGCGGGGCCTTGGCGATGCCGTCCACATGGATGCCCGATTCCATAGTAAAGATATCCGCGCCCAGCACGGGCTTGTGGCGTGAAAGGGGCAGACCGGCCCGGCGCAGCAGCTTGGCGGCCTCGGGCAGCAGGTCCAGGCGGGTAAGGCCCGTATCCCGCCCTTGGGCGGCCAGACACAGGGCCACCTCCTCCAGGGCTGGACCGACGGCTGGACCGTGTACGGCGCTGCCGCCAATGGCGCCCGCCACGCGCATGCCGCCGTGGGCGAGCCAGAGCACGGCCAGGGCCGTGGCGCAGCCCGTGGTGTCGTCGGGGCAGAATTCGACGCGTTCTCTGAGCGGCGCGTAGCGCGCCAGAAAGGCCGGGGCGTCGCGCAGAGCGTCGCAGCAGCCCCCCAGCCGGGCGTACATACTGTGTGGCGTCGCTCCGGCCTTACGGGCACGCGGTCCGTGAGGGGCGGCGTGGCGCAGGTCTGCGGGCACCTCCACCACAAAGCCCATGCTGTGGAGCAAATCCAGCCATTCTCCGGCCCAGAGGGCAAAGGCGTCTCCTGTGCGGTTGTTGCCGTGGATAGCCAGGCCGGGCGGGGGAGAGGCCCGGAACAGGGTAAGCGTACTATCGACCAGATACGGCATGGCGGCCTCCAGCAGTGCCGGTCAGCGCCGGGAAAAGGCCCGGCCGGAAGGCGTGCTGCCCTCCGGGCCGGGGGGGACAAGGTCGGCCTCAGCCGCAGAGCGCCTTGGCAGCCTCGTTCACGGCCTTGTCCACAGTTTCGTACAGGGTAAACACGCGGATGCCTTTTTGTTGCAGCTTTTCCAGGGGGCTCTGGCCGATGCGCAGGGCCAGCACGCCTTTGCAGTCCTCCACGGCGGCCAGAATGCCGTCCATGCGTCCGGTTTTGCCGGATCCGCAGTTGTCCATGCCGTGGCAGTAGCGGGATACGCTGCGGGTTTCCAGGTAACGGGCGGCGGCGCCGTCGCTTTCATAGATGTAGAACTGGTCGGTCTGGCCAAAGTGCTGGTCCACCGTAGCGCCCGTTTTGGAGGCCACGGCAATGCGGATGCCTCGCGCCACCGGGGTGGCCGGAGCTTCCTGTGCCGGCTGCGCCGCTGCCGGCGGGCGGTAGTCTATGGAGCGGTCGTCGCCCAGAAGGCCCACGGCGTCGGCGCGGCACTGTTTGCAGTGGTACATCTGGCGTAGGGTTGGTTCGCAGCTTTTGCGCAGGTTCATGAGTTCCTTGTTGCTGACCAGGGGCAGATTTTCAAACACGCTGCCCTTGACCGGGATGAGCTGCATGATGTTGGTCAGCTCTGCGCCCAGGTCGCGCACGGTTTCCACCACTCGTGGAATATGGGCGTCGTTGATGCCTTTAAGCATGACAGTGTTGACTTTGCAGACAATGCCCGCGCGGGTCAGGGCACGCAGCCCGGCCATCTGGTTGGCCAGCAGCAGGGCGGCGGCGGTTTCGCCTGTGTAGCGCCCGCCCCGGTATTCCGCATAGCGGTAGATCTGCGCGCCAATGGCCGGGTCCACGGCATTGATGGTAACCGTGGCGTGGCTCACGCCCACGCGGCGCATGTCTTCCACAAATTCGGGCAGAGCCAGGCCGTTGGTGGACATGCAGAAGGTGATCTCCGGGTCTTCCCTGCGGATCAGTTCCAGGGTGCGGAAGGTGGCTTCGGGGTTGGCCAGGGAGTCACCGGGCCCGGCAATGCCCACCACGGTAAGGTTGGGCATGTCGCGTTTGACCTGGAGAAAGCGTTCCAGGGCCTGCTCCGGAGTGAGTACGGCGGTAGTGACGCCTGGGCGGCTTTCGTTGGGACAGTCGTACTTGCGCAGGCAGTAGTTGCAGCTCAGGTTGCAGCGCGGGGCTATGGGCAAATGCAGCCGGGCCGCGCTGGAACAGGCCCCGCAGGTAAAACAGGGGTGTGTTTTGGTGCGTGCGGCGTTGGATGCGGCGCTGGATGCGGCGCCGTCCTGGAGGTCTGCAGCCGGTGCGGCTGTCGCGGGCCGGTCGGCATGACTGACGGGAGCAATGCGGCGGGCGTCCAGGCCGGCGGGCGTATCTTTGTAGTATTTGTTGTAGAGTTCCTGCCGGAAGGCGCTTTCGGTCTGGCGCAGCATGGCGTTGGCCGTGGCTTCCATGAGGCTCAGAGAACCGTCGTAGAGCAGTAGGCGGGTGCGCGGGCCGCCCACCTGGTCGTGGATGGGGAAGCCGTAGCGCAGCAAGGGGATATGGCGGCGCTCCTCAATGCGGCGTCCGTCGGAGTTGCCCAGCATGAGGTTGGCCTTGCGCGCCAGCAGGGCGTTTTCAATAGCCGTAAAGTCCGCGAAGTCCAGGATGTCGAAGCCTGCGATGAACTGGGTTTCGGCCGCGGCGGTCATGGCCGGGCGCAGGGCCGCATCCCGGCCGGGG
>OGPR01001502.1_pt1 | contig 19177 bp, 15 predicted proteins | sample 1552981 | NCBI WGS metagenome assembly OGPR01 (sample SAMEA2580260, study PRJEB22360) | human gut metagenome | biome: human gut; feature: human-associated habitat; material: faeces | place: Denmark | collected 2008/2010 | reverse complement strand
GGAAGCCGCTGCTCCCGCCTCTCACACGGCATCCATGTCTGTGGAAGAACAAGTCGAGGCGATGAAGAAATTGAAGGAATTGGTTGATATCGGCATTCTCTCCCAAGAAGAATTTGATGCAAAAAAGCACGAAATTCTCGGCCTATAAACGGTTCATTCATGCAACTCGAAACAGCTGATAATGAGGGAAACGCTGGTGCGACACGGACAAAATGGTGCTCAGGGCTTCGAACTGGGTTGTCCAATCCGTTTCGATATTTCGGCGACTCAGCGCTTGTTCGGGCCGCCGTCCGGGAACATCAAGTAGGTGATGATGCCGGCGGCGGTTCCACTGGCCAATGCGCCGGTGATGACGGCGAGAGCCTGCATCGCCGTGCTGAGCGTGGGCTTGCCCGTTGCGGCAGTCTTTGAAGCCTTCAATGTGGCGGCACTGGGCTTGCGTTTCTCGGTGGCGGCGTTGTCGGCAGCGTTGCCACAGCCTGTATTGACTGGGGCATTGTCGGCAACGGCCTCGCCGTCTTGCTCTTGGGCGCGCCGTTCGCGAATGCGTTGCTCAATGGGATCGTCGACCAAAGTCTTGATGATGCGTGCCAGATCGCGGTCTTCACGACGTGCGATCTCGGCGCTGAACACCGTACGTAAAGCGAGATACTGCAGTTTGGTCATCGGGCTTTTGCCGGTCTCCAAGTTAGACACCGTCTGTCGCGCGACTCCCAGCTCGTCGGCCAGTTGCTGAGTCGTCCATCCGGCTACCTTGCGAATCGGACCCAGGTTCTCCTGAAACTTATCAATCCACCATTGTTCGATTTCAGACGTCGCCATTACGCACCTCCTTCCACGCTGTCACCAGTGTACGTTACCTGTACCGAAATCAATCCAAAAAACAGTGTTCATGTGAAATTCACTGCGTATTTGCGCTTTCGCCGGCTTACCGAGATTAGCCTTAGACAAGGAATAACAGAGTAGAAGCAGAAGGTATGCGCGTATTCGATTTCGACGGAACCATCTATGATGGCGAAAGCCTGTTCGACTTGTACCTGTATTCCGCCCGCCACGACCCGAAAGTGTTCCGCTATATCGCCCCCGTGCTGCGGTACGCGGTCAAATACAAGCTTGGCCGGGCCACGCTTGAACAGATGGAATACGGCGTGGGCAAGATGACCGAAGGCTATCTCACGGAACTGAGCCGATCCAAACGGGTGGCGAGCGTCGAACAGCTCGTGGACGATTTCTGGGACCGATATTACGCACGTATCAAGCCTTGGTACCAGCCTGAGTCGGACGATGTGATCCTCACCGCATCCTTCGATCTGACGGTGGGGGAGGCCTGCCGCAGACTCGGCGTGAGGAATCTCGTGGCCAGCGAGGTGGATGTGGGGACGATGAAGGTCACGTACCTCAACTTCAGCACCAACAAGGCCAAACGGTTCCGCGAACTGTACGGTCCGGACGTCGTCATCGACGAGTTCTACACCGACTCCAAATTCGATCAGCCGATGATCGACATGGCCCGGCACGCGTTCATGGTCAAGGGGAACACCATCACGCAAGTCAAGTAGGAAACAACAGAAAACAACACAACGTAACCAATAACGAAAGGGGAACATATATGAGCATGCCGCTCGATCTATACGTAATCCGGCATGGCGAATCCGAAGCGAACGTCATCGTCCAGGCGGGCGAGCAGGGCGACAATTCCCTGTACACGCAGGACAACGTCACTGTGCCCGATCGCTCCTGGAGACTCACCGCCACCGGGCGCAAGCAGGCCGACTGCATCGGTCGCTGGCTGGTCAGCCAGCAGCAGCTGTTCGACCGCTACATGGTCTCGCCATACGTGCGCACCCGCGAAACCGCAGCCACCATGGCCCTGCCCAAGGCCAAATGGGAGGAGAACCGTGTGCTGCGTGAACGTTCTTGGGGTGAGATCAACACCATCACCAAGGACGAATTCAAAAACAACTACGCGCGCAACTGGAACTTCAAGAACACCGATCCGCTGTACTGGCGTCCGCCGGCAGGCGAGTCGATTGCCGATGTGGCCGAGGACCGTGTGCACAACATCCTGACCTCGCTGAGCCGCAAATCCGATTCGGAATCCGTGGTCATGGTCACCCACGGCGACTTCATGCTCGCCCTGATGCTCACCATCGAGGATCTGGCCGACGAGGAATTCCTGCATCGCGCCGACTCGGACGACTGGAAGATCACCAACTGCACCTGCCTGCACTATACACGCCGCGACCCGGAAACCGGCCGCACCTCCAAGCGTGTGCGCTGGGAGCAGACCGCCCGGCCCGTGCTCGACGAGACGACCGGCCGCTGGGAGGTCAAGGTGGAGCCGTGGCGCGAATTCAAGCGCCCGTATCTCTCCAATGGCGATTTGGTGGATGTGGTGCAGGCCGTCGATCCACACCTGCTGGAGTATTACGGCAAATAGCCTTTCCCGGAAGAGAGACTTCACAAAATCTTCGTGAGCTAGAATGGTGCGTGGTGCGGCTGGTTGTGAATGCCGTGCCCCAAGCGAGAGCGAGGAGAGTAGTAATGTTCAATATCTTCCAATGGCAATTGCATGGCGACGGCAAGACGCTGGCGCCCGGCGAGGTAGTCGAGCCCGATGAACGTCTGACTTGGGTGCGCACCGCCGGTATCGGCGCACAGCACGTCATCGCCATGTTCGGTGCCACCTTCCTGGTGCCGATTCTGACGGGCTTCGACCCGTCCACCACCCTGTTCTTCACGGCTATGTCCACCGCACTGTTTCTGCTGATCAACAGGAACGTGCTGCCGAGCTATTTGGGCTCGTCCTTCGGCTTCATTGCACCGATCACCGCGGTCACCACCGCCAACAAGGGCATTGCGGTCGCCAGCTTCGGCATCATGGTCACCGGTATTCTGCTGGCCCTGGTTGGCGTGCTCGTGCATTACGCCGGCTCCAAATGGATCGACATCATCATGCCGCCCGTGGTCAACGGCGCGATCGTGGCCATCATCGGCTTCAATCTGGCACCTTCCGTGTGGACCAACTTCCAAGCCGCGCCCGACACCGCACTGGTTACCCTGTTGGCCGTGCTGCTCGTGGCTGTGCTGTTCAAGGGCTTGCTGGGTCGCCTCAATATTTTGGTCGGCGTGATCATCGGCTATGTATATGCCTGCATCCGTGGTCAGGTCGACTTCTCCGCCATCGGCGACGCCGCATGGATCGGCTTCCCGAAGTTCCCCCTGCCGCAGGCCGATTTCTCCATCCTTCCCATGTTCATCCCTGTTGTGCTTGTGCTTGTGGCTGAGAACGTTGGCCATGTCAAGTCCGTGGCCCAAATGACCGGCCGCGACTACGACAATCAGATCGGCACCGCCCTCATGGCCGACGGCCTGGGCACCACGCTCGCCGGCTTCGGCGGCGGCTCCGGCACCACCACCTACGGCGAGAACATCGGTGTGATGGCCGCCACCAAGGTGTACTCCACCGCCGCCTACTGGTGCGCCGCCGCCTTTGCCCTGATCCTGAGCCTGTGCCCGAAGTTCGGTGCCGTGATCAACACGATCCCCGCCGGCGTGCTCGGTGGCGTGACCACGCTGCTGTATGGCATGATCGGCATGATCGGTATCCGCATCTGGGTGGAGAACAAGGTCAACTTCGACAAGCCGCTGAATATCATGGTGGCAGCCATCACCATGATCATTGCCATCGGCCAATTCGCGTTCACTGTTGGTGGCATTTCCTTCAACGGCATTGCCATTGGCACGATCGTGATTCTTGTGGCCTACCACGGCCTGAAGGCCATTGGCAAGGCAACCGGCACTATTGCCAAAGACGATCCGGATATTTTGTAGTGTGTTTTAGGGCTACTGGGCTGTATCTTGGCTCAGCCCTTTTGCACAATGGCCCCTACCTTCACGGGTGGGGGCCATTTGCGTGTTCCATGGAGCGGTGCTCGCCTTACGTGGTGGTAAAACCCATGGGGCGGCAAATATCCCATGGGGTGGTAAAACCCTCATGGGGCGGTAGGTGAAAATGGCTTTATTCTGCGGTTTCACAATTTCTTCAAACCGCCCCATGGGCAAGTTGCCGCCCCATGGGCGAGTTACCGCCCCATGGGGTCATAAGTAAAGAGTGGGATGACAGTGTGGCGAGCACCAAGCAAAGTAGGGGGCTTACGCTAAGCTCGGAAAGCTTGCGTAATTTGCGTAACCTTTGACATGAAAGGCCACTGTGCCCCGTAATAATTTCGATGATCGTGACGATTCCGCTGATTTCCAGATGAACGACAGCGCGGAATCCCGCCCCCTTACCTTTGGCGAACTTGGCGTACCCGGACCGCTGGTGCGCGTGCTTGCGGCAGATGACAAGAAGACCGCATTCCCCATTCAGGCCGACACCCTGCCCGATTCACTGGCCGGCCGCGACATTCTCGGCCGAGGGCGCACCGGCTCCGGCAAAACCCTCGCCTTCTCCATTCCGCTGGTCACCCGGCTGGGCTCCTATGATTCGCTTGGCGAAATCGCGATGGAGGAGTTCCGCAACGAAATCAAGCGCCGCAAGAAGGCCAGCCTGGAAGAGCGCCGCGCCGACGACTTCCTGCCGCACCCTCGCGGCCTGGTGCTGGCCCCCACCCGCGAGCTCGCGAACCAGATCGACGACGTGCTGATGCCGCTGGCCCACACGTTTGGCATGAACACCACCACGGTGTACGGTGGCGTCAAGTACATCCACCAGATCCGCGATCTGAAGGCCGGCGCCGATATCGTGGTCGCCTGCCCGGGCCGCCTTGAGGACCTGCTGCGCCAGCAGGCGCTCACGCTCTCGTCCGTCGAAGTCGTGGTCATCGATGAGGCCGATGAAATGGCCGATATGGGTTTCCTGCCACCGGTCAAGCGACTGCTTGAGCAGATTTCGCCCGACGCCCAGCACATGCTGTTCTCCGCCACGCTCGATCACGGCGTGGATGAAGTGGTGAACACCTTCCTGCACGATCCCAAGGTGCACGAGGTCGATTCGGCCACCGCCGAACCCGACCTGATGACCCACCACGTGTTCGAAACCACGCGCGGCGACAAGCACGAACTCGTGCGCATGCTCGCCTCGGGCGAAGGCCGCCGCATCCTGTTCACCCGCACCAAGTTCCAGGCCAAGAAGCTCGCCAAGAACCTGACGCAGAACGGCATTCCGGCCGCCGAGCTGCACGGCAACCTGAACCAGAACCAGCGCGATCGCAACCTCGCTGCGTTCGATTCCGGCGATGTGCGTGTCATGGTGGCCACCGACGTGGCCGCCCGTGGCATAGACGTCGGCGGCGTGGAGCTCGTGGTGCAGGTCGAGCCGCCGGCCGACCCGAAGTCCTTTGTGCACCGCTCCGGTCGTACCGCCCGCGCCGGCAAGGCGGGCGACGTGGTCACCCTCGTGCTGCCCGAGCAGCGCCGCGAGACGCGCCGCTTGCTGAACCAGGCCGGCATCAAGACCAAGATGATCGAAGTGACCCACGATTCGCCCGAAGTGCTTGAGCTTGTGGGCGACCGCGCCGAGCGCGTGGATGGTTGGAGCCTCGACAAGTCGCAGCCCGTGGGCAACCCGCGCAAGGGCAAGAACAGGGGCGCCAAGAACGCGGCGGGCGACGAGTCCGGCCGCGGCGGCAAGCGCAAGCACAATCGCAATCGTGACGAGCAGAACGTTGTCGAGACCGAGTTCCAGCACGAGAACGCAGGCGGCGAGTTTGTTGCCGAAGGCGAGCCGCAGCGCAAGCACGGCGACAAGGCCAGCAAGAAGGCCGTGAAGAAGAACCGCAACCGTGCGGAACGCCGTGCAGGCATGAGCAACCCCGAGGCCGAGCGCCGCGACTATCTGTTCGAGCATGGCGATGACCGCCGCGAGGAGCGCCGCAAGGGCGACCGTCGCGACGGATACGGCAAGAACCGGTACGACGAGCGTCAGGACAATGGCCGCGACCAGCACGGCAAGAACCGTCGCAATGATCGGTACGGCAAGGGCGACAAGTTCGATAAGCGCGACAGGGCCGGATACGGTCGCAACGACGATTTCGGCGGCCGCAGACAGTCCATGCGCAACACCCGTCAGGGCGAAGGCGGCAAGCGCATCCATCGCAAGAACGAGAACCGCATCGTACGCGACGAGCGTTCAGAAGGTGCCAAGCGTCACGAACGCCGCATGATCGCCAAATACGGCAACACGGAAGGCCCGAACCGCCGTCATTCCAAGAAGAATCGCCACAATGCGCCATTCCGTATGAAGTCTGGACGCCGTTAGTCCGACAGCGCGTATGAATCAGGCCCGACGACCTTTGATGGTCGTCGGGCCTGATTGTGTTATAGGCCGGTGTTTGCGATGCGGATGCCTGTTCGCCTGCCTAGCGGCCATGACGATTGCACTTATCGCCGCAGTCGTTGTGATCGTGGCCATGCCGAAACGGCGGTAATGGCCTGTACGCACCCTAGAATAACGGATATGACGCAATCGCAGCCCCGATCCAAACGCACGCCCACCCTTGAAATCCACGGGAGAATCCTTGACGCGGCAAGGCGGATCGTGGAACGGGACGGTGTGGACGGTCTGACCATCCGTGCGCTGTCCGCACAGGCCGATGTGTCGCCCACCAGCATCTACCAGCACATCGGCGGCAAGCAGGCGGTGTGCGATGCGCTCATCGACACATACTTCACCGATCTGCGCGAACAGCTCATCGCCATTGACGAATCCGACCCCGTGCTGCGCCTGCGCAGGGCGGGCATAATCTACCGTGAACACGCGCTGGACGCCCCCGGCATTTACGCGCTGGTCTGGATGGGGCAGGCGTCGGACTCGGCCCAGCACTGCCTGGACGCCATCACGCAGATCATTCGATACGGCCAGGCAGCATCTGTATTCCGCGGCGATGACCCCCATCTAATCGCATCCTCCATCTGGGTGTCCATACACGGGTTCATCCAATTCGAACTGCGTTCCGCACAACCCCGCACACGCGGCCGCGAACGGGTCGACCGGTCGTACGGTTACCTGCTCGACCTGCTGATCCGAGGCATTCAGAGGTGAATGAGTTAGCTCCCTCTGATGAGGGAGCTCACCATTGATACGCTGTACTGCCATCGGCGTTGCGGATGGTGAAAGTGGGGGATTGCTCGATGTTGAGGTCCACGGTCAGGGAATGCTGGGCGTCGGCGCTCGTCGAACGATAGACGAAGTGCTTGTTTTCCAGCTTCACGGCCTCGGTACGCGCATCCAGCAGCCATGGGTTGCGACGGCGCAGCGCGATCAGCGCCTGATGCAGCCGGTATGTCGGCTCTCCCAGCGTGGACAGTTCGGCAGGGGAGCCGGGGAACTTCGGACGTACGTCGTCATCGCCGCCGAAACGCTCCTGCTTGACGCCCACATAGCCCTGTTCGTCGCCGTAATAGATGCTTGGCACGCCGCCGACCGTCATGAGCACCGCCAATGCCAACGCCGCCTTGGCCGGGCCAATCTGCGATGCGATACGCGTCACGTCATGGTTGCCGATGAACGTCTGCGGCACGAAGGAATCCAGGAACGCGTTGTGCCGCTTCAAGTTCCAATCCAGCTCGAAGAAGTTCTCCGTCTCCAGCGCATGCTGGATCGACTTCCATAGCTCGTATTGCGTGATCGAATCCATCGTGGATTCCTCGATGATGCGCGGGTAATCGCCATGGATCACCTCGCCGAAAATCCACGAATACGGGTGTGCGGCTTTGACCTGCGGCAACACGCGCGCCCAGAACGGGCTCGGCACGGCATACGCGGCGTCGAGGCGCCAGCCGGCGGCTCCGCGATCCAGCCAATGGCTCATCACATGGACCACATAGTCAACGGTCTCGTCAGCCGAATGGTCCAGCGCCACCAGATCCCCGTGCCCCTCGAACACATCCAAAGCGGGTTCGCCATTATCACCGACATGCGCGCGGACCAGACCATGCCACGGGTTGTCGGCCGGATTCAAGCGTCCGGCGGTCTCGTCAAGCGCCGCCTGAACGGCCGGATGATTGCGGCTCACGTGATTGAACACGCCATCCAGCATCACCTGCAATCCCATGTCCCGGCAGGCCGCGACAAGCTGATCGAACGCGGCATCCCCGCCCAATCGCACATCGATATGCATATGGTCGAGCGTGTCGTATCCATGCGTCGCCGACTCGAACACCGGACCCAGCAGCAGGCCGGACGCGCCTAGATCGCGCACGTACTCCAGCCAGGGAATTATCGCGTCAAGGCCGCGGCCATGGAACTGGCGCGGGCCGGCGGGCCTGATATCGGCACCGCAGAAGCCCAGCGGATACACGTGCCAGAACACCCCGTACTTCACCCAATCGGGCATTGTGCGGCTCGAATCCGTGCTTACAACCACTGTGCACCTCCTGATTGATACCGTGTCCATTTTCGCACATCGCGGTGCGAATCCCGGGTAATCGGCATGAAACGCAGTCCGTGAACATGTGGCCAAGCTCACATATTGGGACATTTTCCTGAGGCGCTACATGCCGTGGCTACGCTTCCAACCAGTGCCATAAGCAGACGAGAGATACCCCAAAAGGGTCGCAATGAAGAGAACCTTTCCCGCAAAGGTTATTGAAGAGGAACAGAGGGTTATTATGACCACCGCCGCAGCCCAGGCCCCGGCACCTGGCAAGTTGGAATTCAAGGACGATTACACGCCGGACGAAGCCGAACGTGTGATTCGCAATTCGAAGGGACTGCCCGTAGGCGTGCGTCCCAAAATGGTATGGACATGGAAGAAGGCCCTGCTGTGGGCCGCCATCGCCATCGTATGTGCCTGCGGATGGGCGATTCTGGCCGTCTCGCGCGGTGAGCAGATCTCCGCCATCTGGTTCCTGGTCGTGGCGCTGAGCTCCTACGCCATCGCCTACCGCTTCTATGCCTATTACATCCAGATCAAGATCATGCGCACCGACGACGCGAACGCCACCCCGGCCGAGCGCGTGCATGACGGCGCGAACTTCGAACGCACCGACCGCCGCGTGCTCTTCGGCCAGCACTTTGCCGGCATCTCCGGCGCCGGACCGCTCGTCGGCCCGATCCTGGCCGCGCAGATGGGCTACCTGCCCTCCACTCTGTGGATCATCCTCGGCGTGATTTTCGCCGGCGCCGTGCAGGACATGCTGGTGCTGTGGATCTCCGCCAAGCGCCGCGGTCGCTCTCTGGGCCAGATGGCCACTGATGAAATGGGTAAGTTCGGCGGTATGATCCTATCCATCTTCCTCGTGGTGATGACGGCCATCGCCATGGCATTCCTGGCGCTCGTGGCCATCAAGGCCATGGCCGCCTCGCCGTGGGCCGTGTTCTCCATCGGTATGACCATCCCGATCGCCCTGATCATGGGCTGCTACCAGCGTTTCCTGCGCCCCGGCCGTGTCATTGAGACCACGCTGCTCGGTTTCGTGCTGCTCGTGCTCGACATCGTCGCCGGCGGATGGATCGCCTCTATCCCGGCCGTGGCCGCCGTGTTCACACTGGACGCCAAGCAGCTCGTCATCGCCCTGGTGATCTACTCGTTCGCCGCCGCCGCGCTGCCGCACTGGCTACTCGTCACCCCGCGCGACTACCTGTCCACGCTGATGAAGATCGGCACGCTCGTGCTGCTCGTCATCGGCATCATCATCGCCAACCCGTCCGTCAAGGTGCCGGGTCTGACCGAACTGGCCTCCACCTCCACCGGCCCGACCTTCTCCGGCAACCTATTCCCGTTCCTGTTCATCACCATCGCCTGCGGCGCCCTCTCTGGCTTCCACGGCGCGGTGAGCTCCGGCCTGACCCCGAAGGCCGTGGAGAAGGAGAACCAGATTCGCATGATCGGCTACGGTTCGATGCTCGTCGAATCGTTCACCGCCGTCATCGCGCTGATCGCCGCGATCACCATCTCGCAGGGCGTGTACTTCTCCACCAACATGTCCGCCGCACAGATCACCGCCGCATCCGGCGTGAGCATCTCCGCCACCTCCACGCCGGGCGAACAGGCCGATGCCGCCGTCAAGGCCGTGGAGTCGATGAAGGTCTCCGACATCGAAGGCAACCAGATGCAGGTCACCTGGGATTCCGTGGACGAGAACGGCGCGGCCAAGACCTACGAAGGCGCCGCGGCGCTTGAGCAGGCCGCCGCCGACATCGGCGAGACCTCCATCGTCTCCCGCACCGGTGGCGCCACCACGTTCGCCATGGGCATGGCCAACTTCCTCAAGTCCTACCTGGGCGGCCACGACTCGATGGCCTTCTGGTACCACTTCGCCATCATGTTCGAAGCCCTGTTCATCCTGACCACCGTGGACAACGGCACCCGCGTGGCCCGCTACCAGATCGGCGAAATGCTCGGCAACGTGCGCAAGCTCAAGAAGTTCGCCGACCCGACCTGGAAGCCCGGCAACATCATCACCACGCTGATCGCCACCGCGCTGTGGGGCGGACTGCTGTGGATGGGCGTGTCCGACGCGAACGGCGGCATCAACGCGATGGTGCCTATCTTCGGCATCTCCAACCAGCTGCTCGCCGCCGCCTGCTTCGTGCTGATCACCGTGTGTGTGGCCAAGATGGGCTACTGGAAGCACCTGTGGATACCGGTGGTACCGCTCGTGTGGGACATCGCCGTGACCTTCACCGCCGACTTCCAGAAGATCTTCGGGCCGCTGAGCTACTTCACCACCGCCTCCAAGTATCAGGCGCAGATCGACTCCGGCGAGCTGACCGGCGAGGCGCTGACCAACGCCAAGGCCGCGCTGTCCAACGCGTATCTGGACGGCGTGCTCTCCGTGTTCTTCCTGGTCATGATGGGCGTCTTCGTGGTAGTCGGCATCGTGGTCGTGGCGCGCACGTTCGCCGCTGGCAAGTACGGTGCCGAAACGACGTCCGAGGAGCCGTTCGTGGAATCCCAGTGGTTCGCGCCCTCCAGCCTGGTCGCCACCGCGCTTGAGAAGAAGGTGCAGCGCGAATACAGCGCCAAGCTGCATGAGCTTGTGCGGAACGGGCAGGTTGCAGCGTAGTGCGTCATTGGCTCCCCTTTTTTCAAGGGGAGCCAATAATCAGCGAAAGGAGACAAAATGCTCGGCAAACTCGTTGCCGTATGGCACGGCATCGTCTGGTATCTGCGTGAGATCAGCGGCGAGGCCCGCTACGACCATTATCTTGAGCATTTCGCGGCCGAGCATCCCGGCGAAACACCGATGAGCGAGGTCGAATTCATTCGCGCCCGCGAGGAATACGACCGTCTCCACCCCAATACCAGTTGTTGCTGCTGACAGGCCGCAATAGCATAACAACACCATAAAACCCGCGCGCCATGGGAACTACGTAGCCATTCTTCCGTTACAATCAGTGTGACGGCTTCCGCCCCCGAAGAAGAAGGTGTTAATTCCCCTTGGACGTCTCACTGGCGCATTTCCTCCAACAAGTGCTTTCCAACCCGGCTCTGACCGTCACAACGTTGCTGACGCTGGGAGTCATCTTCGTCAACGGCTGGACCGACGCACCCAACGCCATCGCCACCTGCGTGACCACGCGATGCATGCGCGTACGCTCCGCCGTCATCATGGCGGCCATCTTCAACTTCCTCGGCGTCTTCATCATGACGCAGCTCAACGCCTCCGTGGCCTCCACCATCAGCAACATGGTCGATTTCGGCGGCGACACGAACGCGGCGCTCATCGCCCTATGCGCGGCGCTGTTCTCCATCGTCGTATACAGCGTGGGCGCCTCGCTGCTCGGCATACCCACCTCCGAAAGCCACAGCCTGATCGCCGGCCTGTCCGGAGCGGCCATCGCCATCCAAGGCGGCATCGGCGGCATCAACATGGGAGAATGGGTCAAGGTGCTCTACGGTCTGGTCGCAAGCCTCCTGTTCGGCTTCGCCGTCGGCTGGTTGGTATGCAAGGCCGTGACCCTGATTTGCGCTGGCATGGACCGCCGCCGCACCAACGGGTTCTTCACCTACGCGCAGATCGTGGGCGCGGCGGCCATGAGCTTCATGCACGGCGCGCAGGACGGCCAGAAGTTCATCGGCGTGCTGTTCCTCGGCATGGCGTTCTGCAATGGCCAACCCAGCGTGACCGGTGTGATGATTCCGATCTGGCTCATGATTCTGTGCAGCACCATCATGGGCGTGGGCACGTCCGTCGGCGGTGAACGCATCATCAAATCCGTGGGCCAGGACATGGTGAAACTCGAGAAATACCAAGGCTTCTCGGCCGATCTGTCAAGCGCGCTGTGCCTGCTCGTCATGACCGTGCTCGGCATCCCCGTCTCCACCACGCACACCAAGACCAGCGCCATCATGGGCGTGGGCGCGGTACGCCGCCTCTCCGCCATCAACTTCGGCGTGGTGCGCGACATGATGCTCACCTGGGTGTTCACCTTCCCTGGTTGCGGTCTCATCAGCTTCGTAATGGCCAAACTGTTCATGGTCGTGTTCTAGAAAGGAATCCACCCATCATGGCGAGACAAAAAGACACGTTCTACTTCGACGGATTCCGCCGCAGCGCGGACTACGCATGCCAGGCCGCGAAGCTGCTGTCCGAGGTCATGCACGACTTCAATCCGGGCCAGCTGCGCGAACGCATGGACAGCATGCACGCGATTGAGAAGTCAGCGGACGAGGTGCGCCACGACATGATGGACGAACTGGTGACCGCGTTCATCACGCCGTTCGACCGCGAGGACATCGACGAGCTCGGCCACGTGCTCGACGACGTGACCGACAGCATCGAAGGCGTGCTCAACCGCATATACTACGACAACGTGACCGACATGCGCGACGACGCGGTCCAGATGTCGGATATGGTGGTGCGCGCCACGGAAAGCATCTGCGAGCTGGTCAACGAACTGCCGCGATTCCGGCATTCCAAGACGTTGCGCGAACTGGTGTTCGCCATCAACACGATCGAAACGGACGCCGACCACCTGTTCATCGAGTCGATGCGCACGCTGCACACCACCTGCACCGATCCGCTGCAGGTGTTCGCCTGGCATGACGTCTACCGTCACCTCGAACAGTGCTCCGACGACTGCGAGCGCGTGGCCAACACCATCGACAGTATCGTCATGAAAAACAGCTGAGGTTGGTTTTTCACAACCTCCCTCTGATGAGCCGAGCCGTGAAGAAAACGCCGGAGGCGTTTTTAGGCGAGGGTGAGTGACAACGAGCGAATAAGAGGTCAGCTGCAAGCTGTCCTGAATCGCGTTCGAGGTGGCATCGCGAAGCGATGTCGGAGGGAGAGGCCTACTTGACCAAAAGCCCCCTCACCTATGGGCGTTGAGCCAGAGGATGGCGAGTTGGGTGCGATTGGTCAGGCCGAGCTTGTCCAGTATCGCGCTGATGCGATTGCGGACCGTGCCTTCGCTCAGGAACAGTCTGGCGGCGATGTCGCGGTTATCGAGGCCCTCGGCGACCAGCGCGGTGATCTCACGTTCGCGCTCGCCAAGCAGGCCCTCGATGGAATCGGCGGTATCTCTGGAATCGTCGGAATCGGCAGGATCCGGAGTTCGTTCGGTGAGCTTGCCGAGCACTTCCGCGCCGAGCACCACCTGACCGGCCATCACCGCCTGCAGCGCGGGCCCGACCGCCGCCACATCCTGTTTGATGAGATAGCCCTTGGCGCCAAGTCCCATCGCCTGCGCGATATACGACTGGTCCGCAAACGTGGTCAGGAACAGTATGCGCGCGGCCGGGTCCGTGGCCAGAATCTCGCGCGCGGCATCCAAACCGCTGGTGCCGGGCATCTGAATATCGATCAGCAGCACGTCCGGTCGGCTCGCCGGTGTCTCGAAATAACGGCGCACGGCGGCGTCTCCGTCATTTGCCATCCATAGCACCTCGGCCGTGCCGGTGGCCGTCAGAATCGTCTCCAACGACTGGCAGACGATCGGATCATCATCCACGATTGCGATTCTCATCAATCCCTCGATTCCATGGTCCAACGCTTCTTCGGCACGGATACGAACACACGCCAGCCGTCCTCATACGGCCCGCAGACCGCGGTGCCGCCAAGGGCGCGCACGCGCGATTCGATATCCGCCAAACCCATGCCGCGCATCAGCTCATCGGCCGAACCACGCATATCGGCAACGCCGTCGGCGGCGAGTCGCGAGCCGACGTGCGTGGCGCGCATCGCACGCGGGCGGGCAGCGGCCGTCCGGGACCCATCGGACTCGGACACGGCCGGCCCCGGATCCTGAATGACCAACTGCCAGAACGCGGGGAAGTCACGCAACGTCACGCTCGCCTCGCGCGCCGCGCTGTGATGCACCACGTTCGACAATGCCTCGCGAATCACGGTCGCGAAACAGCGCGAGACCGGCGCAGGCGCCTTGGCGATATCGTTGGCCAGCGTCACGGCGAAACCGGGGGAGATGCCGTCGAACGACGTGACGGCATCATCGATCTGCGCGGCGAAATCAGTGCCATCATCCTCAAGATCATGCACCGAACGGCGCACCATCGTCATCGCATCATCCAACGTCGCACCCAACGTGGCGAACCCTTGCGCAGCGACCGTATCGTTCGTCGCCTTGGCCACCGTTTTGCCGGCCTGCGCCTGCATGATCGCGCGGGTCAGCAGATGGCCCACATTGTCGTGGATCTCCCGGGCGATACGCGTGCGCTCGCCGAGGGTCGCCATGCGAATCGACTGGGCGCGTTCCTCATCGATGTCGGCGATGCGCGAACGAGTGGCCCGCGAGGATTCGCGCGCCCTGTCCTGCGCGTGCAGCAACGCGCGCCGCGCCTCGTCCGAGGAGGCGCGGGCCCGGCCCAGAACGAATCCAAGCAGGGCGACCAGCGTCATCACCAGCGTCTGGAGACGGTCGGTGCCACGGGCGAACCAGAGCGCGATCAGCGGCAACACCCATATCCAGCGCGCGGCGGCCGAAAGCCACGGGGCCGAACGCATTGCATCGGCAAGGGAACGGCGAGAGGCCGCGGTCCGCGAGACACTGGGGGAGCGGCCGCTTGCCGCAGTCCGTGCCCCAGTTCGGGCTCCGGCCGAGGCAAGGGCCGGCAGCTGTGCAGTATCGTAGGCGATGAGCGGCATGAACGCACACCATGAAGGCACCGCCACGGCGATGGCGAGAAACGCCGTACACAAGACCCAAGACCATTGCGCGGGACGCAGCCATTCCACCAATCCGGCGACGGAAACGGCCAACAGCAGACCGGCGATGAACACGCCATCGAGCCGCACCCCGACAAGCCAGGCCAAAGCCAGGCCCAACACGAGCAGCAAGCCCTTCTCGGCCAACACGCGCATGGCACCTCCCCGGCTCGACGCTCTTCCACCACCAGTCTAGCGGTGTGCGGAACACGACGAACTTGACGGGCGTGCGGAATTATTCGCATGACGGTCCAAGACAACGGGTCACACTTCCCGAATAGATGAGGCACAAGCGTCGGATGTTGTCGACACAACCGTAAAGGGATGATACCGATGATTGCGCAAAGCCACAGGGCGTCCAACTATTCGATGGACGAGATCAGCCTGATGCCGGTCGATAAGGTGTACAAGGCCATGCAGACCGACGCCGAAGGACTGTAATGACAAATGTCACGCCTGTACGGCCAAGTCGTGACGTTTGCCTGTGGCGGCGTCCGGCCCCTTCTTGGGATGATGGAATCGCCAAGGAAGGGAGTGACTATGACAACCGACAACAGAGCTTCCGAACACGACTCGACAACCAACCCGGCTCTGGCCGTGCACGTCAGCCAACTGGTCAAACGCTACGGCGACATGGTGGCGCTCGACTATTTTGACCTTGACGTGAACCAGGGCGAGATTTTCGGGCTGCTTGGACCGAACGGGTCCGGCAAAACCACCGCGATCAACTGCATCCTCGCGCTGCTCACCTACGATTCGGGCACGATTCGCGTGTTCGGCCAGCCGATGACGCCGACCTCCTACGCGCTGAAACGTCGTATCGGCATCGTGCCGCAGAACGTGGCCGTGTTCAACGAACTGACCGTCACCGAAAACATCGACTACTTCTGCTCGCTGTACGTGCCGAAGAAAACCGACCGCGCGCCGCTGGTCGAGGAGTCCATCGAATTCGTCGGACTCCAGGACTTCCGCAAGTTCCGGCCCGGCAAACTGTCCGGCGGTCTGCTGCGACGCCTGAACATCGCCTGCGGCATCGCGCACAAGCCTAACCTGATCTTCTTCGACGAACCCACGGTCGCCGTCGACCCGCAAAGCCGCAATTTGATTCTGGAAGGCATCCAGCGGCTCAACCAGGCCGGCGCCACGGTGATCTACACCAGCCACTACATGGAGGAGGTCGAACAGATCTGCGACCGCATCCTCATCATGGACCACGGCCGGCACCTGGCGCTCGGAACCGCCGACGAGCTCAAGAACATGATCGACACGGGCGAGCGCATCACCATCGAAACGCTCGATCTGGCGGATTCGGCGATGGCCGAGGTCCGTGCGCTGCCGTGCGTGATCGAAGCCGCCTACGACGGCAAGGAACTCGACGTGCGATGCCGTCGCGGCGAACACAACCTGACCGACGTGCTCGACGCGGTGAAACGCTCCGGCGCCAACATCGGCCACCTGACCAGTCGCCCGCCCACCCTCAACGACGTGTTCCTCGAACTCACCGGCAAAGCACTGAGGGACTGACCATGCTCCCCTCAGTCGGCAAGCAAATAACTTGGCTCCCCTCTCCGAGGGGAGCTGTCACCAAAGGTGACTGAGGGGAGTTCCTGAGTAAGGAGACATCATGTGGACCACATTTCTGGTCGCATTGAAAGCGAACTTGCGTAACCGGTCGGCGTTGTTCTGGATGACCGTGTTCCCGATTGTGCTGGCGACCATGTTCAACGGACTGTTCGGCGGGCTGGCCGAAGCATACGAACTCAAGCCGGTGCCGATGGCCGTCATCGAAGACACCCGTTGGCAGCAGGCGGACGGTGCCCGCACCTTCGTAGACGCGCTGGCCGGGGAAACGGAATCGGCCTCAGACGACACGACCTACGCCGAAATCGACCAAAAGCTGCTGACCATCACCACAGTCGACACCGTGAAGGAGGCCGAACAACGGCTCGCCGACGGCACTGCCAACGGCTATCTGACCGCCGACAATAACGGCCGATTGGCGATGACCGTGAGCCGGGAAACCGCCGTCACAGCCAAGGACTCCACGCAAAACAGCGGACTGGACATTAGCCTCGCGGCCCTGCGCAGCGTCATCGACCTGTACAACCGCACCGACGCCGTTACCCGGCAGACCATCGCCGACAATCCACAGGCCGCGCTCAGCCGGAACTTCTGGAACAGCGTCGGGCAGAACGTCGACATGACCCATGAGACGACGCTCACGCATTTCCAGCCTGACGAGATCGCCCGATACTATTACGCGCTGCTGGCCATGTCCTGCATGATGGCCATGGGATACTCCATCAGCACAGTCGCCGCCGCACAGGCGAACCTGTCCGCGCTGGGCATACGGCGGACCGTAGCGCCGCTGAGCCGGGCCAAACAGCTCGTCGCGGGCTTCCTCTCCTGCTGGCTGTGCTCGTCGGTCGCCCTGTCCATCGCATTGGCCTATATCCGGCTCGCCTGCAACGTCTCGCTCGGCGGACGCGAACCGGCGGCGATCCTCGCGGTCATCATCGCCTCGTTCATGACCAGCTCAGCAGGCACCCTGCTCGGTGCGGTGCCGAAGCTCTCGTACAACACGAAATACGGGCTGTCGACCGGCATCTCCTGCACGCTGTCGCTGTTCACCGGACTGTACGGCGGGTTTGCCATGCAGATCAGCGACTGGATAGCCCGCAACGCGCCCATACTCGGCACCATCAACCCCGCACAGCAGGTGACGAACCTGTTCTACGACATCCTGTACTACGACAGCTACCGGCCGTTCATCACCACCTGCATCATTCTGCTGGCGATGAGCGCGGTATTCCTCTTGGCCGGCATCGCAATGCTGAGGAGGCAACGTTATGAACACCTGTAAAGCCACGCTGCGCGTGCTGTTCGCGCACCGGGTCTACCTGATGATCTACCTCGTATTCATAGGCATCCTGATGATGTCCATCAGCTGGGCGATGCTGACCTCCGCATCCGGCTCCATGTCCGCGGTGTTCGAATCGACCAAGACGCGCGTCGCCATCATCGACCGCGACTCCGACCGGGGTGATATCGCCACGTCGATGCGCGCCTACCTGCGCGATTCCAGCGAACTGGTGGACCTCGACGACACCAGCGAAACGCTGCAACAGGCCGTCGCCTCGAACTGGGTGGACCTGATCGTCATCATTCCCGACGGATTCGCTGACGATTATGTCGCCGCGGCGGCGGACGGCGACAATCCGCCGAACGTGGACACGGTTACCAGCTACGCATCCGGCTCCGGGGCGATGGCGCGGATGAACGTCGGCGGGTTCCTCTCGCTCACCCGCACCGCACTGATCGGCGCGCAGACGAGGGTCGACCAGGCGGCGCTCGCCGGCATGATGAACGCTACAGGAGGGGCCGCCGGTTTTGATGGCGCGAGTCTGGACCAAGACATGCTGGACTCGCTGCCGGAAGGGCAAGTCGACAAGCCGGATATCAAGGATCTGTCCCAGGCCGCCAAAATGGCCGCCGAATCGGCCAGCGATACAGACGTGAACCATCAGATCGCCGTGGTCGATACGCCGACCGAGGAGTCGGCAAGCGCTGCGGATACGGCGGTCAGCGGATTCGGCGGCACCATGAAAACCGCGCTGTACCCGCTGTCCCTGGCGATGACCATCTGCGGATCGATGATCCTGGGCGCGTTCACCACCGGCGAGGTGCGGCGGCGTCTCACCGCCTCGCCCCGACGCATGGTCCTGATGGGACTCCAGCGGTTGCTGACGTTGGGCGGATTCGCGCTCGTCGTATGCGTCGGCTATTTGGTGCTGTCAATCGGTCTGATGATGGCGGCGGGGCTCGATCCGTTGCACCTGAGCGTCGGGGGAGTGCTGATGACGTTCGGCGCGACCTGCGTGTACGCGCTGATGACCGTCGCCTGCGGATTCATGCTCAGCGAGTTCGGGCTCTCGGAAGAGGCGGCCAACGGGTTCGCCAACATCTTCGGCCTGCTCATCATGTTCACGTCGGGTGTCGCATTGCCGATTGACATGATGCCCGGCGTGATGGTGACCATAGCCAAGTTCCTGCCCGGCTGGTG
>OGPR01001483.1_pt1 | contig 19460 bp, 7 predicted proteins | sample 1552981 | NCBI WGS metagenome assembly OGPR01 (sample SAMEA2580260, study PRJEB22360) | human gut metagenome | biome: human gut; feature: human-associated habitat; material: faeces | place: Denmark | collected 2008/2010 | reverse complement strand
AATCATGGAATTTACAAGACCTAGAGGAACTAGAGATTTTCTTTTTGATGAAATGAGAGAAAGAAAAAAAGCAGAATCCATATTACGCAATGTATTTGAAAATTATGCTTATCAGGAAATTAAAACACCTTTATTTGAAGAATTGAAATTATTTACAACAAAATCTGGAGAAGAAATTGTAGACCAATTATACAATTTCAAAGACAAATCTGATAGAGAATTAACTTTAAGACCAGAAATTACTGCTCCAGTAGCTAGATTATACTTAAATGAGCTTCAAAAAACTGCATCCAAACCTATCAAACTTTATTATTACGGAAGCTGTTTTAGATATGAAAGACCACAAAAAGGAAGATTTAGACAATTCTGGCAATTTGGCTGTGAATTAATTGGAGCTAAATCACCGCAAGGAGAAGCTGAAGTTATTGCAATGTGTTCAGAATCCATTGAAAAACTTGGAATTCCTGGTGCAGATGTTAATATAAATCATTTGGGAATTATCCGCGGTTTATTCAAACATTTCAACATAGATACAGCCACCCAAAGAGAAGTTATGGTTGTTATTGATAAAGGAGATAAAGACCTTCTAAAAGAATCTTTAACCGGTGAAAACCCTATTATTGACAATGAAGAATTAAACCATGTTTTATTTAAATTAATTGATATGGTTGGAGACAAATCCATTATCAAAGACATTGAAGAACTAGTTGCACCATATCCTGAATCTCACGATGCTTTAAATGAGCTTGAAGAACTTATTGATACACTAGCTAGTTTTAAAATGGAAAATTACACTTTAAACTTAGGTGTGGCAAGAGGACTTGACTATTATACAGGAATTGTATTTGAAGTTTATATCCCATCTCTTGGAGCTCAAAAGCAGGTTTGTGGAGGAGGAACTTACAGTTTAATTAAAATCTTTGGTGGTGAAGACGTAGTTTCCACCGGTTTTGCATTTGGTTTTGACAGATTAATGAATGCAATTGAAGAATTGGCAACTCCAGAAGAACTTCCATGCCCTATTGACATCTATGTAGCTCCAATTTCTGATGATGTAAGACTTAAAGCTTATGAAATAACCCAAACTTTAAGGTCTGCAGGAATAGCCTGTGATGTTGACTTAAACGGTAAAAAATTCAAGAAAATAATGAATCATGCAAATAAAATCAAAGTAAAACAAGTAGCCATCATTGGAGCTAAAGATTTAGAAAACAACCAGATTACCATTAAAAATATGGAAAGCGGAAACCAGGAATTAGTAGACCTTGATAATGTAGTGGAATATATTAAAGGTGTATAAACAATGGAAATTAATTTTAGACATGAAATAAATGGCCAAAAAGTCATTACTGCTATTGCCCAAGATTGGAAAACCGGGCAAATACTTATGGTAGCTAATATGAACAAAGATGCCCTTCAAAAAACAATTGAAACCGGGAAAGCTCATTATTGGAGCACTTCCCGTAATTCCCAATGGCTAAAAGGTGAAAGTTCAGGCCACACCCAGGAAGTTAAAGAAATACTTGTTGACTGTGATATGGATGCAGTTGTTTTAAAAGTCAAGCAAAACGGAGCGGCATGTCATGAAGGCTACTTTTCATGTTTCTTTAGAAAACTAAACACTAAAAACATTGAAAACTTTAATGAAGATGATCTTGAAACAATTTTAGAAAAAGTTTTCAATCCTGATGATGTGTATTGAAATGAAAACAATAATACCAGATACAAGTGCCGTAATAGAAGGAGCTATAAGTAAAATAATAGCTGAAGAAGATTTGGATTATCCTGAGATTATTGTTCCTGAAGCTGTTGTTTGTGAACTTGAACATCAAGCAAATGCCAACAGAAATGAAGGAATAAATGGTTTAAAAGAGCTTCAAAAATTACAAGAAGCTCAGGACAATGGTGAATTGGCTATTACATTTAAAGGAAAACGTCCAACCAATTACGACATCAAATATGCAAAAAGCGGAGAAATTGACAGTTTAATTAGAGATTTGGCCAGAAGCGAATTTGGAACATTAGTTACAAATGATAAAGTTCAGGCCGAAACTGCAAAAGCACAGGGAATATCTGTTTACTACTTTAAACAGGAATATAAACACAAAGAATTATCTATTGAAAAATTATTTGACGACAACACAATGTCAGTTCATTTAAAAGAAAATGTTGTTCCAATGGCTAAAAAAGGAAAACCTGGACATGTGGAATTTGTAAAAATTGGAGACAAACCTTACACATATTCAGATATTTTAGATATCTATAATGAAATCCTGGAAAAAAGCAGAAGCGACCCTAAAAGCTATCTGGAATCAGACAAAGACGGATCAACTGTTATTCAATCCAGAGAATACAGAATTTCAATGGCCAAACCACCATTTTCAGAAGCTTTTGAAATAACTGCCGTCAGACCAGTAGCTAATGTCAGTCTAGATGAATATAATATTTCCGAAAAACTAATGGAAAGAATAAGCAAAAGTGCTGAAGGAATACTTATTTCAGGTTCTCCAGGAGCCGGGAAAAGTACATTTGTTCAGGCATTAGCTAAATATTATGCTGAAGATTTAAATAAAATTGTAAAAACAATGGAATCCCCAAGAGATTTGCAACTTCCAGCAGAAATTACACAGTATGCTCCTTTAGAAGGAAGTATGGAAAATACTGCTGATGTTTTATTGCTTGTCAGACCAGACTACACAATTTATGATGAACTTAGAAAAAACAGCGATTTTAACATATTTGCAGATATGAGAATGGCAGGAGTCGGAATGATTGGAGTAGTTCATGCTACAAGACCAATTGATGCCATACAAAGGATTTCATCAAGAGTGGAACTTGGAATAATTACTTCAGTAGTAGACACCAGCATTTACATTGAAGATGGAGATATTAAAGAAGTATTTAAAACAAAAATGACTGTTAAAGTTCCATCAGGTATGAAGGAAGCAGATTTAGCCAGACCAGTTATTGAAATTCGTGATTTTGAAACTGGAGAACTTAAAAATGAAATCTACACATACGGTGAGCAAACAATTGTAATGGACCTTGATTTAGTTAACAATTCTTCAGGAGATTCAACTACTTCCAAATCTGCCGTAGACAGGCTAGCCGAACAGCAAATCCTTAGAAAAATTAAAAGATTAATTCCTAAATCAAAAGTAGGGGTAGAAGTAATTTCTCCTGAAAGAGCCAATATTTACATCAATGAAAAATATATTCCAAAAATCATCGGTAAAAATGGAAAAAGAATAGCTGAGATTGAAAAGGATATTGGAATAAGCTTAGGTGTTGAAATTCTTGAAAACACTCCAGAACATCTGGCCCGCGGTGAAAAATTTGAAGTGGACATTATCCACACAAAAAAACAGCTAATTTTAGATTTGGGAAAAGTTAACGGTACACAAAACTTTGATATTTTTGTTGGAGGAGAATATTTACTTACAGCTACAACAAGCAGAAAAGGAGAAATTAAAATAAAAAGAGGCATCGAATTATCTGACATATTGCTCGATGCCATAGAAATGGGTTTAGATATAACTGCAGTTAAAAAATAGGTGAAATAAATGAAAATAGGTGCATCAACATTATCAGGATTTAAAGATGATATAGGAACAAATTTAGAATATTTTGAAGAATTAGGATTGGATTATGCAGAAATATTGCATCAATATCCAAATCAGGATTTAGATACCAGTATTTTTGAGAATTACAGTTTAAAATACAGTGTTCATTCCCCTATTATCAATTTAAATATTGCATCATTGACTGAAAACATCAGACAAGCTTCAATAGCTGAAATTAAAAAATCTATTGACCTTGCAAATGAAATTGATGCAGAAATTGTTGTTGTTCATCCAGGATCAATTCCTTTTTTAGGCAGAGACTTTAAAGATAAAATTTTTGAATTAAATAAACAGTCCATTGAAGAAATTGGAGAATATGGAAAAGAATTAGGTGTAAATGCAGCTATTGAAAATATGCCTACTTTTGAGGGATATATGTACTCAAATCCCTATGAACTAAACGAATTAGTTACTTCTCTAGATATGTCTATGACACTGGATATCGGTCATGCCAACCATGCAGGATATGGGCCGGAGGACATGTACTTTGATTCCATTAAACACATACATGCCCATGATAATAATGGTGATGATGACTCACACTATGCATTAGGTGATGGCTCTATTGATTTAAAAAGCATCATCTCTACTTTTGAAGATAAAAAGTATGATGGCACATATATCATAGAAGTAAATGAGAAGGATTGGGTTAAAAAAAGTTATAATTATTTAAAAAATAACTTTTAAATCCCTTATTTTTACACCTTCCAATTCTAATAATTTAACCTTATTTTCCAAACCTCCCGCATAACCAGTTAATTTACCATCAAAACCAACAACCCTATGGCAAGGAACGATAATTGAAATAGGATTATGGCCTACAGCACCGCCAACTGCCTGAGAAGACATATCATAACTTATCTTTTTTGCAATATCTCCGTAGGTAACCACTTCACCATAGGCAATCCCTTCAAGTATTTTCCAAACTTTTAATCTAAAATCCGTTCCCTGAGGATTTAAATCTAAATTTTCAATTGAAGGGTTTTCTCCGTTAAAATAGCTATCTAACCATTTTTCAGTTTTTCTAAAAATAGCCAAATCATCATTTTTCTTTGTTTTATCTTTAAAATTTCCAAAAAAGTGTTTTTGACCTTCAATCCACAAACCAATCAGTTTATTGTTTTTACCAGCCAGTGTTAACTTTCCTAAAGGAGAATCATAGCATGTTGTACAAATCATAATGAAAATTTTAAATAATAAAATATTTAAAATAATAACTTGGTGATGGGGTTCACCAGAAACTTATTTTCAAACCGCAATTGCTGATAACTCCTATGTTATATAAAAAATACTTAGGAGGATAATTTAATGGCTGATGTATTTCCATTAATTAGGGATAATAATACTTCTAGCTAGTGTAATTTCTATTAAAACTGGAATTAGTGTAACAGTAATTGAAATTGCAATAGGAGTAATAATAGGAAATCTAGGATTCTTCCACAGCGAATCTTGGATGATTTATATAGCTAGTTTTGGAGGAATATTGCTTACATTTCTAGCTGGAGTCTAAATTGATGTTGACTTAATGAAAGATAATTTTAAAGAAAGTTTTACAATAGGATTTTTATCATTTCTAATTCCTTTCGTAATCGTGTTTTTAGTAACTTATTACATTATAGGATGGAAATTAAATCCTGCACTATTAACAAGTACGGCATTATCTGAAACAAGTATTGCAGTTGTTTATTCCGTTTTAACTCAAAAAGGACTATTTAAATACAAAATCGGAAAATTAATAATGGTTGCAACATTTATAACAGACATATGTACTGCAATAGCTTTAAGTGTTTTATTTACAAAATTTGACATTTATACATTATTATTTTATGTAGTGTCTTTAGCAGTTCTTGTAATGGCTTATTATAAATCTGATTTATTTTTCGAAAATCCATTATTTAAAAATAAAATAGGAGAACTGGAAATAAAATATGTTTTTGTCTTACTTTTAGGATTTATATTCTTTGGAAGTCTTGGAGGCGGGCAAGCCATATTACCTGCATTTATACTAGGAGTAATACTTTCCGATCACTTTAAAAACACACAAAAAGGAGAAGTTAAATCCAGATTCAAAACCGTTGCATTTGCTATTATAACTCCAATATTTTTCATAATTGGAGGAATGAAAGTTTCCATACCTTTAATATATAGCTGTTTTGGAATCTTTTTAACATTATTTGTATTACGTCAACTAAGCAAATACATTGGAGTTTATTATCCAAGTAAAATCTTTTTAAAACAAAACTATAACTATGTTACAATGATGATGAGTACCGGTTTAACATTTGGGCTTGTCGCTGCAGTATTCGGACTAAATAATGCATTAATCAATCAGACAGAATATAGTGTAATAACTGGAATACTTGTATTAAGTGCTATTTTACCTACATTTGTAGCTGAAAAATATTATACTCCAGTACATAGTGAAGATTTGGGAGATTGAAGGTTAAATTACATTCAAGTTTCCTACAATAATTTTTTTTCTTTAATTTCATTTTGGAAATATAAATACTTGGAATCAACTACCTTACGAATATTGGCTGCTGTTTTTTTACCAATACCTTCAACTTCCTGAAGCTGACTCTCAGACGCGTTAATAATATTAGCTACTGTTCCAAAATGCTCCAATAAGTTTTTAGCATTAACAGGACCTATATTTGGAAGGGATTCTATTATAAACAGCTGCTGCTCCCACAAGTTAACAGGTTTTTTGTCTGTTCTTATTTGAATTGGTGTTTTTTCACCACTTTGCTCCCTAATAGCTATTCTTTTAATCATTGCTGCAGTGTCCTGAGCATTTCTTGTTGGTATAATACTAATTCCAAAGTCCAGAGCTATTGAAGCTATCGAACCCCTAATTGCATTCGGATTAATCATACCATTATACAAGTCATCTCCTTCAAGAATAATTAACGGACGTTTAAATTCCTCCATTAAAGATCTTGCCTGTTTAAATAGTCTTTTGTCAACAATTGAATCAACAAAGTCCTTAGCTGTTTTACGTTCTATAACAACTTCATCACTTACCTGATAATCACCAACAGCCATTGCCTGAACTTTAACATCAATTTCCATTTCAGATAAATGACGTATAACCTTTGAATTACCTTCACGAGTATCTGCAAAAACAACCGGAAGTTCTTCTTTTTTAGGAGTAGGATCTAAAACCTTTACCCTTTTTTCATTTTCCATTCTTTCAATAGCATTGGAATTTAACTCTTCCAATACATCAGGATCAATTAACTGATGTTTCATCCTGCGTTCCTTATTAACTGAAGCCCAATAATAACCTTCATCTCTGGTTCCATTTGTAATAAGAACTTTCACACGACCTGAACGTTTACGGCCAGTCCTTCCCCTTCTTTGGATCATTCTAACTTCAGACGGAACAGGTTCATAAAGAATAACCAAATCAACAGCAGGAATATCAATTCCTTCTTCAGCTACACTTGTTGAGAGAAGTACATCATATTCACCAATTTTAAAGGCTTTAATGATTTCTTTTTGTTCCTTTTGAGTTAATCCTTTTTCACCATCTCTTGAAGCCTGACCAAAGAACTTGGCGGATTTAATTCCTTCTTTTTCAAGTTTCTGATGAATCATTTCAAGTGAATCCCTATACTGAGTAAAAACCATTATTTTTGAGGATTTTTGGTCAGCATCTTTAACATATCTGTCAGACTGCAATTTAGTTTGACCGTTTTGTCCCAATTCTTTTTTAATAATATCTGTTACTTTTTTAAGTTTAGGATGTTCCAAACCATGTTTTTCAGCTTCTCTTGCAAGATAAATAGCCTTACCAAAATTAGGGTCCTGAATTAATGATTTAGCAGCTTTTGTTTTCTTCTTACGCAATCTTGCCACATATTTGTTAAATGTAACTACTCCTTGTGTTTCAATAAGTTCCTGAGAATGCTGTATATTAATAACCGCACTTAAAATAGAAATAGCTTGGAAACATTCCTTTTTAGGATTTACAGACCTTGCAATTGCACTTTGAACTCTTCCTCTTGCTTTTAATATATCTAATTTGTTAACTGAAACTGTTCTAATAACTCCCATATTTTTAAGGCCTTTAAGACGAATCTTAAGAGCTTTATCAACATGTGTTTTGATTTTTTCCAACTCAGAACTCATTTTAACCCTAACCCAATCTATTGCAACCGGATTAAAATAAGGTCTTACATCATTATCCTCTTCAGTTTTAACTACAATACTTTGAATATATAAATTATCACAAACTTCTTTTATTTTTTCCTTATCAGAACCTGGAGAAGCTGTCAGCCCTAAAATTAAGTTAAATTTGGATTCTTTAACATATCTTGAAGCCAAATATACATAAGAATAAGATCCAACACCGTGATGACATTCATCAAAAACAACTAAAGACACATCTTTTAGAGAATATCTTCCTTTTAATAAGTCAGATTCAACAGTTTGTGGAGTTGCACAGATTATTTGAGATTCTTCCCACCTTTTAACTCTTTCATCAGTTTTAACAGCACCTGTAATTGATGAACAAGGAACAGTTAAAAATTCTTTAAAAGTAGATTCGTGCTGTATAGCCAATGGTTTACTTGGAGCCAATACCAATATTTTAGAGTTTTTAACTTTTTCCAATCTATCTGCCGCTACTAAAGTAGCTACTATAGTTTTACCTAATGCTGTAGGTGCAACAATCATTGTATTTCCTTTTTTTAAAACATCAGCAGCTAAAACCTGTTGATATAACCTGGCCTCGATAGCATTAGATTTTATTAAAGGGTGGTCAATATAATGTGCCATGATAGAACATAGTAATTAAATGTTTATAAATGTTTAATAAGAGCACATGAAAAGTAATTATAAAAACAGCACGATTTAATTTTAAAGTAAAAAACCAATTAAAAAAAGAAAAAGAAGAGATTAATTAAAATCTCTTAAATTAAGATATTATTATTGTGTTTCCTGTTTGGAAATCGTTCCAAGAAGATGTAATGATGTATTTTCCACTCATTAAATTGATAGTTAATGAAGCAACTCCATCATCACCAGTAGTTTTAAAGTACAATCTACCATTTACATTAAATGTAACATTTTGATTAACTAATGGTTTACCTTGACCATCTAATGTCTGTGCAGTAAATTTACTGCCATCCCTATAAGTCATATTAAGGTCACTGGTAACTAAAGTAGGTAAAACAACTACATTGTTACCTATGTCTAATTCTTCATATATTGTTGTAATGATATATTCCCCAGGCCTTAAATTAATTGCTAAACTTACTACACCATTTTCATCAGCAGTTCTAGTATAGAATACTCCGTTAATGTTGAAAGTTACATTTTTACCTACTGCCAAACTTCCGTTTTTATCATAGATAGTTGCTTGGAATGAAGATGCATTCATATAATACTTAGTTAAATCCTGAGTTACAATTAAAGATTTTACAGTTATGTTAAATCCTTGTTGTTCACCAGTTACAGGGTTGTAAGCAGTTAAAACATACTCTCCAGGTCTTAAATTAATAGCCAAACTACCTACACCATCATTGTTAGTAGTTCTGGTGTATAATACACCATTTATATTAAATTTAACAGTAGTATTAGCTAATACTTTTCCATCACTACCTAAGAATTTAGCACTGAATTTAGTATCATTTTTATACATTTTAACTAAATCATCAGCTATAATACTTGGATTAATAGTAACTGTGATATTTTTAGAGATTTTACTATAGCTAGCAGAACCATTATAAGCCACAATTACCGGATATGCGCCAGACTCTAAATTAAGAGCTATAGATGCAGTACCATTAGCATCAGTTGTTCTATCATAGTTTACACCATTAATATTAAAGTATATAGTAGCATTAACTATTGGTTTACCTTGATAATCTGTTAATTTAGCAACTAAACGAGTTCCATCATGATAAACCATTACAACATCATCAACATCCAAGTTTACATCCACATTTGGAATTACAGTTATGTTTCCTTTTTTAGTCATCAAATCATATTTAGCATCACCAGAATAAGTTGTAGTGATATTATAATCTCCAACACCTAATCCAGGAATAATTACATTTGCAACACCATCAGTTACATTTGCAGTATAATTTTTACCACCAATTTCAACAGTAACTGTTCCAGTTGCATCTTTAGGTAAAACTACATTAATAGTAGAGTTTACTCCTTCTTTAAATTCAGGAACAGTAATATTCATATTATAGTCAGATATTTTGGATACTGTAAATTCAGTTGTGTTTTGATTAGCATTATAATTGTTATCACCAGAATATTTAACAGTTACAGTGTAATCATTTGCTTTAAGATCAGCTATTGTTTTAACTGCTTTACCATTTTCAATAGCTACAGTGTAATCTACACCATCAACAATGATAATCACATCACCAGTAGCATCAGTAGGCACATTTACAGTTACAGTTACATTTTCACCGACTTTAATGTCATCAGCATTAACTGCAACAGTTGAATCTATTTTATTAACTTTGAAATCACCGTTTTCAACAACAGCATTGTAATTATCATTTCCTGCCCAAGCAGCAGCAAAACCATAAGTACCAGCAGCTAATTTATCACCAGTGAAAATACCTTTACCGTCAGTAACTTCAACAATATACTCTTTACCAGCAACAGTAACAATCACATTACCAGATAAAGGAGCATTGTTAACACCAGTTAAGGTAGCTTCAATAACAAATCCGTTACCATAATCCACATCAGCAATAACAACACCTAAAACAGGTTGTGCTTTAGCAACATTAACATTTTCAGCAACTTCAACACCAGTGTATTTATCATCACCGACATATTTAATAGCTACAGTGTAATCACCAGCAGCTAAACCACTAATAGTTCCAGTAGCTTTACCATCAACAATAGGTACAGGATAATCTACACCATTAACAGTAATAACTACTTCACCAGTAGCATCATCAGGTAAAACCGCATCAACAGTTAAATCTCCACCAAATACAATGTCATTAACAGTTACATCCATTGTAGAGTCAACTTTAGATACAGTAAAGCTGGAAGTAGCAACTGCAGCATTATAATTGTTATCACCAGAATATTTGGCAACTACATCATAAGTACCTGCTTTAAGATCAGATACAGATACAGTAGCCCTACCGTTAACAACATTCGCAGTATAATCTTTACCATTTACAGTAACAGTCAATTCACCAGTAGCATCACTAAATAATTTAACAGTAATAACAGCATCTTCACCAACATTGATATCTTTAACAGTTATACCAATAGCAGAATCTACTTTATAAACATTAAATTTACCGGAATCACTAACTTCATTATAATTATTGCTTCCTGCGAATCTAGCATTGAAGTTATAAGATCCAGCAGCTAATTTATCAGCATGGAAAGTACCTTTACCATTAACAATAGCTACAATGTAGTTTTTACCATTAACTGTTACAATTATATTAGTATCTAAAGGAGCATTGTTAACACCAGTTAAAACAGCATTAATAGTAAATACATTACCATAATCCACACTGTCAATAATAACATTTAAAGCTGGATTTGCTTTAGCAACATTAACACCTTTAGTAACTTCAGCAGCATTATAATTATCATCACCAGCATATTTAACCGCTACAGTGTAATCACCAGCTTCAAGACCGGATACAGTTACACTAGCTTCACCATTTTCAATAGCTACATGGTAATCTACACCATTAACAGTAATAACTACTTCACCAGTAGCATCAACAGGTAAAACCGCATTAACAATTAAATCTTCACCAAATACAATATCCTCAACAGTTACATCCATTTCAGGAGTTATTTTAAGTACACTAAATTCAGCACTGCCAGTTGCTTCATTATAATTATTATCTCCAGTATATTTAACCGCTACAGTGTAATCACCAGCTTTAAGATCAGATACAGTTACACTAGCTACACCATTTTCAATAGCTGCAGTGTAATCTTCACCATTAACAGTAATAACTACTTCACCAGTAGCATCACTAGCTAATTTAACACTAATAACAGCATCTTCACCAACTTTAATATCACTAACAGCAACATCAATAGCAGAATCTACTTTATTAACTTTGAAATCACCGTTTTCAGTAACAATATTGTAATTATCATCTCCTGCCCAAGCAGCAGCAAATGCATAAGTACCTGCAGCTAATTTATCACCAGTAGCAATACCTTTACCATCAGTAACTTTAACAGTGTATTCTTTACCAGCAACAGTAACAATCACATTACCAGATAAAGGAGCACCATTAACACCAGTTAAGGTAGCTTCAATAACAAATCCGTTACCATAATCCACATCAGCAATAACAACACCTAAAACAGGTTGTGCTTTAGCAACATTAACATTTTCAGCAACTTCAACACCAGTGTATTTATCATCACCGACATATTTAATAGCTACAGTGTAATCACCAGCAGCTAAACCACTAATAGTTCCAGTAGCTTTACCATTTTCAATAGATACATGATAATCTACACCATTAACGGTAATAACTACTTCACCAGTAGCATCAACAGGTAAAACCGCATCAACAATTAAATCTCCACCAAATACAATGTCATTAACAGTTACATCCATAGTAGAGTCAACTTTAGATACAGTAAAGCTGGAAGTAGCAACTGCAGCATTATAATTGTTATCACCAGAATATTTAACAGCTACATCATAAGTACCTGCTTTAAGATCAGCTACTTTTACATTAGCTACACCATTAACAACAGTTTCAGTGTAATCTTTACCATTTACAGTAACAGTTACACTACCAGTAGCATCACTAAGCAATTTAACACTAATAACAGCATCTTCACCAACTTTAATATCACTAACCGCAACATCAATAATTGAATCTACTTTAGCAACACTAAATTTACCAGAATCACCAACAGCATTGTAATTATCATTTCCTGCCCAAGCAGCAGTAAAGTCATAAGTACCAGCAGCTAATTTAACACCAACAGCAGTACCTTTACCATTAACGATATTTACAGAGTAATCTTTATTATTAACAGTAACAATCACATTACCATTTAAACCAATAGCATCAACACCAGTTAAAGCAACATTAATGTTAAATACTCCATCATAACCAACATCTGAAATAAGCACATTTAATGCAGGGTCTGCTTTAGATACAGTTAATAAAGCATTGCTTACACCAGGCAAGTATTTATCATTACCTGCAAATACTGCAGATATAGTATAATCACCTGCATCCAATTCACGTAATGGAAGTTTTCCAAATCCGTTTTCAATATCTACAGGATAAACTTTACCATTTACATTAACAGTAACTATTGAACCGTCAATATCAGAAGGTAAAGTGATTATGACAAGTCCGTTTTCACCAAAAGTAATATCTTCAACATTTATTTTTAAGTTAGCTAAAACTTTATCTACTTTAAAGACTGTTGAGTTTTCAGCAGCTACATAATGATTATCGCCAGAATAACTTGCAGATACATCATAAGTACCGTAAGCTAAATCTTGGAAGTAGAATTTAGCTTCCCCATTGTAAATAGGCAATATATAATCAATACCATTTAAAGTTAAAGTTATAAGACCAGTTGCATCTTTAGGTCCGGTTACAGTAATTATTTCAAGATCTCCAACAGTAATATTCAATGCACCAACAGTTAAATCAGGAGTTGCTTTTGATATATTTAACATACCTGTTTTAATATTAACATCTGATCCGTCATAAACAATGCCGACTGTTTTACTACCAACATCTTTTACTTCATAAGATGCAATATAAGAACCGTTTCCTAAGCTATTTGCTATATACTCAACATTATCAATAACGAAGAATAATTTTTGACCAGCTACAAGAACACCATCAGCAACAACAGTAGCATGTAAAGTTACAACATCACCATAACAAACATTTACAGTTTTATTATCTAAAACAGTTACAATTATTCCACCAGTACTTGAAATAGTATTTATATCACCAATATTAATAATTGGAGCTTTGTTTTCGGTGAAATTACTATACTTGTTACCATTAATACTTAAGATACCCTCCTTATTGCCAAGATTATTATTGTAAATAATATCTCCAAATTGTGCTTTATTATTATCAAATTCTGAACAGGTAATTGTTAAATCACCAAGATTATAAATAGCTCCAGCACGAGAACCTGCAGTATTGTTTACAAATTTAGAACCATCAACAGTAGCGATAATTTTAATATATTGTGAATCAAATCCGATAGCTCCAGCTTCAGCAGTAGCTGTGTTGTTTATAAAGTTAGAACCATCAATATCAACAGTTCCTTCATTAATCCAAGCTGCTCCACCATATTGGGCTTTGTTATTAGTGAAATTAGAGTTAACTATTTTACCTGAAACAGGTATATTATCCTGAGTTACTACAAGTGCTCCACCATTATTGTTATTAGGACTCATATCACCTTTACCAAATGCTGAATTGTTATCAAATACAGAGTTGGAAATAGTGTAATTAGATGCCCATACAAACATTGCTCCACCATATAAAGCAGTGTTGTTAACAAATTTAGTTCCATCTACATCAATAGTGTTTATAGCACTGCCAGATACTCCACCAGTTGCAGCTAAAGCTCCACCCCAACGGCCAGAGTTATTAACAAAGTAAGAATCACTAATAGTAGCATTACCAATAGTAGTTACAGCACCAACTAAACGATCACCATTTACATAGTTTTTAATATTGTTTGTAAAGTTAGATTTTGAAATATCTAATTTAGCATTTTCCCAGTTGTAGATAGCCGCTCCACCATAATCAACACCAGCAGAACCACGATTAACAATATCATTAGAATCAAATACAGAATCAGAAACAACCAATTCACCATTATTGAAAACAGCACCACCATAACTATCAGCAGCATTATCTTTAAATGTAGAATTATCAACAGTTAATTTTGCACCATTCTCATTTAAAACAGCTCCACCTTTTGATGCTGTGTTTTTAGTGAAGTTTGAATTTGTAATCTTTGAATCAACATTTGTAAAAATAGCTCCAGCAACAGGTGCTTTATTACCTACAAATGAAGAATTATTTATGGATACCACTAAATCTTTAACACTTGCATGAGAAAAGTCAACAGCTCCACCTTCAGCAGTAGCTACGTTATTTTCAAATACAGAATCAGTAATAGTTACAAATCCTTTATTGAAGTAAGCAGCACCACCATATTGAGCTTTATTATTAGTAAATTTAGAACCGGAAATAGTACCAGTGATTGGTTCATTGAATCTACTTACTTGAGATACAACAAGAGCACCACCATTATTATTATTTGGAGTCATATTACCTTTACCAAATGCAGTATTGTTATCAAATACACAATCAGCTATATTGTAATTAGATCCCCATATGTAAACAGCACCCGCATATAAAGCAGAATTATCTTTAAATATAGTATTAGATACTGTTAAAGTACTTGAATTTTTCCTTAATTCAGCACCAGTAGCTGAAATAGCTCCACCCCAACGGCCAGAGTTATTAACAAAGTTAGAACCACTAACAGTAGCATTACCAATAGTAGTAATAGCACCAACTAAATTATCCCCATTCTTATAATTCTTAATATTATTAGTAAAATTAGAACCAGATACAGTTAAAGTACCGTCATACCAGTTATAAATCGCTGCACCACCATAATCAACACTAGCAGAACCACGATTAACAATATCATTAGAATCAAATACAGAATTACCGACAACTAAATGACCATTGTTGAATACAGCACCACCATAACTATCAGCAGCATTATCACTTAATTTAACATCACTTAAAGTTAAAGAACCATCATTATAAATAGCTCCACCCTTATCAGCTTTACCATTAATCAAAGTAGCATTAGTTAAAGTAACAGTAAATCCTTCACCAATACTAAAAATCCTACCTAAATCTTCTGCACTAATAGTATGACCTTTACCATCAATTCTAATATTTTTATTAATAGCAACACCATTTACAAAGCCAGCAGCTTCATCATCAGTCATTGCAATATCAGAATCAAGAGTTAAAATACCATCAACAAGATCAATAGCATTTTGCAAATCAGTAAATGTTTCAATACCTAAATGTAATTCTTTAGAGTTATGAATAGCTTGTGGAGTATTATTAACAAATTTAGAATTTTCAACAGTAACTACAGGATTATTTATTGCAGAATCAATATCAATAGCTCCACCTTCAACATCAGCAGAGTTATTTACAAATAATGAATCAGAAATTGCAATATTACCCTCACAAATATAGATAGCTCCACCATATTGAGCTTTATTATTAGTAAAGTTAGAACCAGTTATAGCTCCAGTAATATCTTTACCAGTATCAGTTACTACAATAGCTGCTCCATTGTTATTATTTGGAGTCATATTACCTTTACCAAATGCAGTATTCTTATCAAATACACAATCAGACACAGTAAAGTCAGACCCGGCTACAAAAATACCCGCACCATACAATCCACCATTCTCTTTAAAAGTAGAACCAGATACAGTCAAAGTATTTACATCATCACCAGCAAGCAAATAACCTGCAGTTGAAATAGCTCCACCCCAACGGCCAGCATTATTAACAAAGTTAGAACCACTAACAGTAGCATTACCAATAGTAGTAATAGCACCAACTAAATTATCCCCATTCTTATAATTCTTAATATTATTAGTAAAATTAGAACCAGATACAGTTAAAGTACCGTCATACCAGTTATAAATCGCTGCACCACCATAATCAACACTAGCAGAACCACGATTAACAATATCATTAGAATCAAATACAGAATTACCGACAACTAAATGACCATTGTTGAATACAGCACCACCATAACTATCAGCAGCATTATCACTTAATTTAACATCACTTAAAGTTAAAGAACCATCATTATAAATAGCTCCACCCTTATCAGCTTTACCATTAATCAAAGTAGCATTAGTTAAAGTAACAGTAAATCCTTCACCAATACTAAAAATCCTACCTAAATTCTTAGCATCAATAGTATGGCCTTTACCGTCAATAGTAATATCTTTATTAATAGTTATTCCGTTTGTAAAATCAGCTGCTTCTTTAGCAGTCATTGCAACATTTTGATTAAGAGTTAAAGTACCTGTAACAAGACCAATAGCATTTTGTAAATCAGTAAAAGTCCTGATATTTAAATTAAGATTACCTCCATCACCTACCCAATTAAATATAGTATTAGGAGTATTGTTAATAAAAGTAGATCCTTTAACAGTTAAATCTTTTATATTCAATATAGCTCCACCAAGTGGTGCACTATTGTTAATAAATTTAGAACCTGAAATTGTAACTTTAGGATTACCATTTAAAGCATTAATATCTATAGCTCCACCTTCCACATCAGCAGAGTTATTAATGAATTTTGAATTTGTAATTTTAATGGTTCCTGCACAAATATCAATAGCTCCACCATATTGAGCTTTGTTATTGGTAAATGTAGACTTAGAAATAGTTCCAGTAATAGCTTTATCAGTATTAGTTACTTCAATAGCTGCACCATTATTATCATTTGGAGTCATATTACCTTTACCAGATGCGGTATTGCTATCAAATACACAACTAGTAATTGAGAACTTAGAACCTTGTATAAATATACCTGCACCATATAATCCTCCATTTTTACTAAATGTAGAATCACTAATGATTAATTCATTAACTTTCTTACCAGGTAATGAACTGCCTGAAGTAGTAATAGCTCCACCCCAACGGCCAGAGTTATTAACAAAATAAGAATTTTGTGAAATTATAGTTTTACCAAGAGAAGTTACAGCACCAACAACATAATCCCCATTTTTATAATTTTTAAGGTTGTTGGAAATAGTACTATTTTTAATAAATAATGTACTATCATACCAGTTATAGATAGCTGCACCACCATAATCTTCAGAGTCAGAAGAAGTACGTTTGGTTATATCATTATTATCTACAATACATTTTTGAATAGTTAAAGTACCATTGTTGAATACTGCACCACCCATAGTAGCAGCAGTATTGTTTATAAAATTAGTGTTATATGCATATACAGAACCAGTGTTATATATTGCACCACCTATATCTGCATTACCATTAATTAAATTAGCATTATATATATTTAATTTATCAGCTGTTGAGGTAACATTAAATATTCTACCTAAATTATTAGCATTAATAGTAAAACCATCACATTTAAGATTAACAAGATGGTCAACAACAATACCATTTACAAAGTTATCAGCTTCACTAGCCAACATAGTTACATTAGAACTTAAATAGATATCACCTTCAACCATGTTTATAGCTTTTTGCAAATCAGTAAAGGTTTTAATTTCACCTATGTTTAAAGTACTGGTATAATACATATAAACCATATTATTAGTAAATGTTGTATCATCATCAATATTTAAAGTATATCCACTATAAATAGCACTACCTTCTTTTTTTGCAGAGTTATTGGTAAATGTGGAATTTTTAATATCTAAAGTAGCTTTACCTGTTTTTCCACCTTCATATACAGCACCACCCTGATTGGATGCAGTATTGTTTATAAAAGTACAGCTGTCAACACTGGCACTGGAAACACCCTTATTATCATCTCCTAATCTATAAGCAGCACCATTATCTGCAGTATTGTTTATAAAATTACAATCAGATATTGTACCTTCACAGCCATACCATGTAAGAAGAGCACCTACATTAGGATTTCCGCTTCCATAACCAACACCTTTATTGTTGGTGAAATTGGTTCCGGATATTTTGAAAGTAGAACCCATGACATTTACAGCTGCACCTTGGAATGCTCTATTTGCATCAAATACTGAATTTTCAATGATAATCTGATTTTTACCAGCATTAGTGTAACCTAAAGAAGTTACAGCTCCACCATAACATCCACTGTTATTTCTAAAGTAAGATTTTGAAATTTTAGTATATCCTGTTGCAACTACTACACCATCTACAAGATCTCCAACATTATTGTCACGAATAACCATGTTTTTATGGTTATTAATTATTTGTGAATTAGAGATTAATAATGAAGCACCATTATCTGCATAGATAGCTGCACCACCATTGTCAATATTTTGACTTCTGAATTGCACATCATTTCCATCAAAAACAGAACTGTCTACAATACAAGTTCCAGTAGTGTAAATTGCACCACCATATTTATAGACCATATTGTTTTTGAAATTCACATTATTTACTATTAAAGTAGAACCATCAAAGTAAACAGCCCCACCATTACTTACAATTCCTGAACTATCAGAAACAGGATTTGCATTAATCAAAGTCAAATCATTTAATGTTAATGTAACAGAAGAATCTTTTACTACAAAAATACTTCCATGACCATTAGCATCAATTGTATGACCATTTCCGTTAATTATAGTAGTCTTTGTAATAGAAATACCATAATTATCTATTTCATCATCTCCATGTTTGACATCATAAGTAAGCTCAAATGCACCTTGAGAATTATCAATGTCTGTTTGTAAAGACGTGAAATCTTTTTGAATTTCATTTGGCGTTTGGTAAGTATCATTAGCATTAATAGATACGTCTTCAGCAGAAACTGCAGACATACTTAAAAGTACTAATAAAAGAACTAACACACCAATATTCTTTTTTATACTCATGAGATTATTCTCCATTAACAATATAATTATTAAAAATAATTATAATGTACATTGAACTAACAATCAGTTAGACAATGTATATATCTTTAACACAACTTATATAAAACTACCTATTGATTTGAATAAATAAACATATAACAATAGAAAATAAAAATATAATCTACTTAGTTAAATTATTAATTAAACAAACAAATAAT
>OGPR01001461.1_pt1 | contig 19694 bp, 17 predicted proteins | sample 1552981 | NCBI WGS metagenome assembly OGPR01 (sample SAMEA2580260, study PRJEB22360) | human gut metagenome | biome: human gut; feature: human-associated habitat; material: faeces | place: Denmark | collected 2008/2010 | reverse complement strand
GGCCGAGACGGCCGGGGAGGGGGGGGGGGTAGCCGCCTGCCGGAATCGCCTCGGGCAGGTGCGGCGGCGCGGGATCGATCGTGGCGTATTCGTAGCGCGTGTTGACGTAGATCGGCGTGCCGTGTCCCTGCAACTCCCAGTTGCCCGGAACGCGGATGTCGCTCCACGCCGAAGTGTCGGCGTCGGCGGCCGTCGCGTCGGCGGGCAGGGTGCGGACGTCGTCCGCATAGCGGAATTTCCATACGCCGTCGAGCGAGCGGTAGGCGTCGCTCTGCTCGAAGGAGCGCGTGAGCGCCTCGTCGCGCGAGGCGAACTCCACGAATTCGGTGCGGGGCGCTTCTCGGTTGACTTCCAGCACGGCGAGGTCGCGGTGGTAGGGTTTCTGGGCTGCGGCCGTCGTCGCAAAGGCGGCCGCCAGCAGGGTGAAGGTTCGTTTCATGAGGAAAAGTTTTGGGTCGGTTCTATGGTTTCGCGGAAATATTGCCGGAAGTCGTCCCGTGTACCGGCCGTTTCCGGTGGCACGGCGCGTGACCGCGGCATAAAAAACAGGAGCCGTCCGACATGCGGATAGCTCCTGTACGGATGTTGCGGACGGATCAGGCTCCGAGCTGTTTCACCTCTTGCCAGATCAGCGCCGAAGCACCGAGGATGGCGGCGTTCTGGCTCTGGATACCGCTGGGCAGGAGCTTTACCTTGTTCTTGAAGACGCTCATCATGTTCTCCTCCATGTACCATTGCGTCGGCTCGAAGATGTATTTTCCGGACTTGGCCAGGCCGCCGAAGAGGAAGATCGCCTCCGGCGAAGTGATCGTCACTGCGTCGGCGAGCGCATATCCCAGCAACTCGCCCGTGATGCGGAACGCTTCGAGCGCGATGGGGTCTCCGTGCGATGCGGCCGTCGAGACCATCGCCGCGTCGAAATTGGCGAAGGGGATGTCGCGCAGCTCCGAAGGTTCGGTCATGGTGGCCATCAGTTCGAAAACGGTGCGCTTGATGCCGGTGGCCGAAACGTAGGTTTCCAGACAGCCGCGGCGTCCGCAGCCGCACTGGCGGCCGCCCCGCACGGCGATCACGTGGCCGAATTCTCCGGCGAAGCCGTCGTGGCCGTAGATCATCTCGCCGTTGGCGACGAATCCCGAACCGAGTCCCGTCCCGAGCGTGATCATGATGAAATCCTTCATCCCCTTGGCGTTGCCGTAGATCATCTCGCCGATCGTGGCGGCGTTGGCGTCGTTGGTCATCCGGCACTCGACGCCCGGGAACGCCTTCTTGATGTCGTCCACCAGCGGGAACATGCGGCGGCTCTCGTCGGGATTGGTTTCGCCGACGGGGAACTTCCACAGGTTGGCCGGGTGTTCGATCACGCCCGTGTGGTAATTGGCGTTGGGCGCGCCGATGCCGATGCCCACCAGCTCGTATTCGAACGAGAGGCTGTCGGCCAGCGCATGCAGCGATTCGGTCAGCTCGGCCACATAGGCCGGATAGTCGGTGAAAAGCGGGAATTTCTTGGTCGATACGACCGAATCGGCATAGAGGTCGCCGTTCTCGTCCACCAGCCCGAAGGCCGTGTTGATGCCGCCGATGTCGATTCCTATTGCAAGTTTTTTCATCGTTGCAGAATGTTGGTTTGTGGCGCGAGCGCCGTTTATTCGCATCCAAAGTTACGAAAATTTCCCTCAACTCCAAACTTTTTCCGTAAATCTGTATAGGGAATATAGATATTTGAAATTAAGATAGTTGTGAAAATTGCCTCATTTTTTGGACAATGGTTTGGCAACCGTCCCAATTGCTGCGGCCTGCATTGCTTTGCTCGTTTGGCGACTCTTACGGATGCAAATTGTAAAAATAAAGCAGAAGAAAAGAAAACGCTGCCTCCTTTCGTCGGCCTTAACAATCGTACTCTTTACTGTTCCGTTTACTCCTTGTCTTTTGTTTCAATCGCTTTAATTATTTTTGCCGGATTACCGCCGACAATTGTCATAGGCGGCACATCGTGTGTAACCACGCTGTTGGCACCGATGATAGAACCATAGCCGATATGTACACCGGGCAGAACGGTAGCGCCGATGCCAATCCACACCTTGTCCTCTATGACAATGGGACGACCGTATGTGGCGTTGCGATTGTCGGGATTCGGATCGTGGTTGATGGTGATAAGATTCACTTTCGGGCCGATGAATACGCCATCGCCGATCGTTATACCTCCACGGTCAAAGAAGGTGCAGCCCTGCTGAATCCAACATCCTTTGCCAATGTGGATGTTCTTGCCGTAATCCACATAGAACGGAGGCAGCAGTGTCGTACTCTTATCAATCTCCCTGCCCGTAATACGGCGCAGATACTCATGCACTTCTTCCGGCGTGAGCCAGCCTTTTGCATTCATTTCCGCTGTTGCAGCCATTGTGTCGAATATGGTACTGATAAGTTTGTCATAGCCCGGTTCATCGGGTGAGACCATAGCGCCAGAAAGGTCTTTTTCAAAAATGTCCATTGTATATTTGTTTTTAAGATTCCGGTGCAAAGGTAGCGGGTTTGTTATGAAAAGGCTTTGCCCGTCGGCTCAAAGTGTTTTGCCGTACAGTTCAGAAGAACGGAAATGCAGTTACAACCCTTTCGTGTACTTGTTGATGCACTTGCGGTCCCAGTTTATGCCACGCTTCACTATCTTGGCCGGGGTGCCTGCAAGGATTACGTTCGGCTCGTCGAACCGTTTGGTAACGATGCTGCCCCAACCTACAATGCTGTTGTCGGCGATTCGCACATTCTTGCCTATCTTGACATCCTTGCCCACCCATACGTGACGGCCTATCTCAATGCTTTCGGCATAATTGACAGGGTTTCCTTCGAGGTCGGTAATCGTGTGGGCATCTGTGCACCACACATCCACGCCCCAGCTCAACTGGCTGTCATCGCCGATGCTGACACGCGAATGGTCTTCTTGCAGATAGAGGGTGACTCCGTTGATGACCACCCGGTCGCCTATGGTGACGCTGCATCCGTTTGCTGTCCGGGATACGCCTGCACCCAGTCCGGGCAGCTGCCCGATGATGAGTTTCAGCCCGGTCATGCCCAATATGGAGGAACAACGTACAATGACCGTTCCCATGTCCACTTCGTTTCCATCCCCTTTGACGATAAGCAGGAATCCGGCTCCCGTTAGCAATTCTTCCGCACTATCTTCCGATTCGAAATGCAACAGCACACGGTTATTGTTCCCGATGATAGATATGTTCGACCGTTCCAACATCCGGTTGATTCTGTTGTCTGCCGTATCCAAACAGCGTACTTCCCTGTCCGGGAATGCGAGAATAAGTTGGTTTTCTTGTCCTTGAATATCCATAAGTCCGTTCGTTTGAATAAAAGATCAATTGCTGTGGGCAGGGGAATATCCGTACAGTCCCTTGTATGCTTTTGAAAAGTGGGAAAGGTTTTTAAAGCCTACACGGTAGCAAACGTCGGTCACTTTCCGTGTGCCGGACAGTATGAGCGCATGGGCTGCTTCCAGTCTGCGGCGTATCACCCATTTTTGAGGAGACAGGTCGCTTACTTTATTGAAGTCACGTTTGAACGTGGCAAGGCTCCGCCCGGTATAATTGGCCATTTCCGCCAGCGTAAGGTCGTTCATGTAGTTCTGTTCCATGAAGTCCATGATGTCGATTTTCCACGGGTCGGCGAAGTCGAAAAGCGAGGCATACAGGTTCTTGTCCGTATTCAGGAGTACGTACAATCCTTCTGTCATCTTCAATTCCAACAGTTCGTCCGTAGGTCGGATGCCGGAATTGAAGTATGGGGTCATCGACTCGAACAGGCTTACGATGTCGGGACGGTCGGACGGCAGTCTGTACAGACTGACTTTGCTTCGTCGTGCATTTTCCGGCAGACTTTCCTTGTCCAAGCGGCAGTAAAAGTTACGCAGAAATTTATCCGTGAACATTAGGAATACGGCCTTGAACTGCTCCATTTTGCATGCTTGTTTGGTGAGCTGCACGCTGAAATCCTTACGGATAAATGCGCAATCCCCTTTGTGCAATCGGGTAATTTTCTTGTGTTCCTTTATTTCCAGTTCCCCGGAATACATATAGACCAATACGTGAGAATGGTTGCGATGCAGGCAACTGCTTCCATTGTCAGAATACATAGCCAAAAAAATATCCGAGTAACGCAAGGTGTCAATTCCTTTCAAACAGTCTGTTTTCATCTATCGCTATTTTGATGGCAAAGCTAGGTATTTGTGTCGATAATTTGTTTGCTGTGAGGCGCCGACTTGATATGTTATCATCAAATTTGATATGTTTGCAAAAGAGTTTAGGTATATTTGATCGCGTCTTAGATACTCCGTCTCGGCATAATCAAGCCGACGCTTGCTTCTGCGCCCGACTTTTCGTATCTTTGGCTTCGCCTTGGATACTTCCGCTCGGCAATGTTCAAATAAATTCGACATTGCCCTCGCTTATTCGTACTTTGGCTTGCGCCGAAGATACTCCCGCTCGGCAAAATGCAAACGAGTTTGCTTTTGCTCTCGCTTATTCGTATCTTTGGACGTGTATTCGCCGACGTTTTCGATAAGCCGAGCGCAATGCCGAACTTCGTTCGGGTTTTGCCGAGGCGGGAAAACGGCTGTCGCGAACGAACGATCAAACGTAAGAAAAATGCAGACCAACGAACAGCTTCTCGACCTTCTCGAAAATTATCTCGCTCAGCGTGAGCTGCCTACCGAACCCGAACGGCTCTACGATCCGATCCGCTATTCGCTCGCGGGCGGCGGCAAGCGCCTGCGCCCGATGCTGCTGCTGCTGTCGTGCGGGCTGTTTGCCGACGACGTCGACGTCGCGCTGCCCGCCGCCGCCGCCGTCGAGATATTCCACAACTTCACGCTGCTGCACGACGACATCATGGACAATGCCGCCGTGCGCCGCGGCAAACCTTCGGTCTACGCCCGCTGGGGCGGCAACGTGGCGATTCTGTCGGGCGACGCCATGCTCATCAGCGCCTACCGGCTGCTGGCGCAGGCACCGCCGGCACTGCTGCCGCGTATTTTGGAGGTCTTCAACACGATGGCGCTGGGTGTTTGCGAAGGGCAGCAGTACGACATGGATTTCGAGAGCAAGCAGAAGGTTTCGGTCGTGGAGTACATGTCGATGATCGAATTGAAGACGTCGGTGCTGGTGGCAGGTTCGGCCATGATGGGTGCGATTCTGGGCGGTGCCGACGAGGAGCAGAGCCGCCGCCTCTACCAGTTCGCCATCGAACTGGGCATGGCCTTCCAGTTGCAGGACGACCTGCTGGACAGCTACGGCGGCGAGGAGTTGGGCAAGACCATCGGCGGCGACATTCTCGAAGGGAAGAAGAGCTATCTGATGGTCACGGCCATGAGCCGTGCCGACGAGGAGCAGCGCGAGGTGCTGCGCCACACCTACAAGGATGCGGCGCTTGCCCCTGCGGAGAAGATCGCCCGCGTGCGCGCCGTCTTCGACGCGCTGGATGTGCCGCGCCTCACGGAGCAGCAGATTTCGCTGCGTTTCGACCGTGCGCTGGCGACGCTCGACGGGCTGAACGTCCCCGATGCGCGCAAGGAGCCGCTGCGCGAGTACGCCCGCAGCCTGATGGGACGCAGGAAATAGACGATTCGATTTTCCGAAAAAACTCGCGATTCGGCCTCGGAGGTCGGAATCGGACGAGTCTTAGCGGGTTACAGTCCGTCGTGCGGGAGGGGTGAACTGCCTGCGATGCAGAACGCTGTCGGAAAAGAGCGGCGACACGAGAAAAACATTCGAGATGAAACGAAGCGACATAGAACTGATGGCTCCGGCCGGGAGCTACGAGGCGTTGCAGGCGGCCGTACAGGCCGGAGCCGACGCCGTCTATTTCGGTGTGGGGCAGCTCAACATGCGGTCGAAGTCGGCCGCGAATTTCACGCCGGACGATCTGGAACGTATCGTCGGGATCGCCCGTGCGGCGGGGGTGAAGAGCTACCTGACGGTCAATACGGTGATCTACGAGGACGAGTTGCGGCAGATGCACGCGCTCGTCGACCGCGCCCGCGTGGCGGGGGTCGACGCCGTGATCGCTTCCGACCTGTCGGCGATCCTCTACGCGCGCCGCATCGGGATGGAGGTGCATATCTCCACGCAGTGCAACCTCACGAACAGCGAGGCGGTGAAATTCTTCTCGCAGTGGGCCGACGTGGTGGTGCTGGCGCGCGAACTGTCGCTCGACCAGATCGGCCGCATCGCCCGTGCGATCGACGAGCAGCAGATCTGCGGCCCTTCGGGCGATCCGGTGCGCATCGAGATGTTCGCCCACGGCGCGCTGTGCATGGCCGTTTCGGGCAAGTGCTACCTGTCGCTGCACGAGACGGGGTGTTCGGCCAACCGGGGCGCCTGCCGCCAGATCTGCCGCCGCAAATATACGCTCACCGACGTGGAGACGGGCGCGCAGCTCGCCGCCGAGGGGCAATACCTCCTTTCGCCCAAAGACCTCTGCACGATCGACTTCCTCGACCGCTTCGTCGGCGCCGGCGTGCGCGTGCTCAAAATCGAAGGGCGTGCCCGCGGTGCGGAGTATGTCAAACGGGTGGTGGCGTGTTACGACCGCGCCCTGCGGGCGATGGAGACGGGCGAATATACGCCCGAACTGGCTGCGGCGCTCAAAGAGGAGCTGGCGACGGTCTTCAACCGCGGCTTCTGGCAGGGTTACTATGCCGGTGCGCCGATGGCCGAACATAGCGAGCATTACGGATCGTCGGCCACGCACCGCAAGGTCTACGTGGGGCGGGTGACCAACTTCTTCAAGAAGCAGTCGGTGGCCGAGGTATGGGTCGAGGCGTCGCCCGTGCGGCGCGGCGACGAGCTCTTCTTCCAGGGGCCGACGACGGGCGTGGTCGAACTGACGGCCGACCCCTATGTGGGCAATGCTCCTGCCCAGGAGGCCGTGCAAGGGGTCTTCTGTTCGCTGAAAACCCCTTCGCTCGTGCGGCGCGGCGACCAGCTCTACCGCATGGTGCCGGCCGACGCCTCGAATTCGCAGCCCGACTGATTCGCCGCACGCCTTTTGCAGGGAAAACGAAAAGAAATGTCAAAATAACAAAATCATTCGACACGAAAATGGAAACAACCAAACCGACCCTTGCCGCCGCGCAGCCCGATGCCGCGCGCGCGACGCTTTTCCGCAACGTCTATCTCTGGATGACTATGGCGCTCGCACTGACGGCGCTGACGGCCTATACGGTGGCCGGCTCCGAAACGCTGTTGCAGGCGATTTTCAGCAGCCGCTTCGTCTTCCTCGGCCTCATCGTCGCCGAGTTGGTGCTCGTCTTCGTCCTGGCGGCCAACATCATGCGCATGTCGTTCCTGACGGCCACGCTGATGTTCATCGCCTATTCGGTGGTCAACGGCGCCACGCTGTCGACCATTTTCCTCGTCTACGACCTGGGATCGATCGGCCTGACGTTCCTCGTCACGGCCGGCATGTTCGGCGCGATGTCGCTCTACGGCTTCGTCACGGGGCGCGACCTCTCGTCGTGGGGCAACCTGCTGACGATGGCCCTCGTGGGCGTGATCCTCGCCTCGGTGGTCAATCTCTTCCTCCGAAGCGAGATGCTCATGTGGATCGTCACCTACGTCGGCATCCTGCTCTTCGTCGGGCTGACGGCCTACGACACGCAGACGATCAAGCGGATGATCTACTCCGGCGCCGAGGTCGACGAGCCGATGCAGAAAATGGCGCTGCTGGGTGCGCTGTCGCTCTACCTCGATTTCATCAACCTGTTTCTCTACATGCTGCGGCTGCTGGGCAACCGCCGGTAGGGAGACGACGTAAAAAAGACAACCATTTCGTCAAGCCGAGCGCAATTGAACTTGCTCGAATTGCCGAGGCGAGAAATGGAAGAAAAAAATCAACGAACATGTTTCCGGTCAAAACCTACGTTTCGCGCCGCGCCGAGTTGCGCGCGAAGACGGGCGGCGGGCTGATCCTGCTGCCGGGCAACCAGCCCTCAGCCAACAACTATCCCAACAACGCCTACTATTTCCGTCAGGATTCGACGTTCCTCTACTATTTCGGCCTCGACCGGCCGTCGCTCGCGGGCGTCATCGACGCCGATACGGGCGAGGAGGTGCTTTTCGGCGACGATTTCACCGTCGACGACATCATCTGGACGGGGCCGCAGCCCACGCTGCGCGAAGAAGGCGCCCGCGCGGGCGTCGCCGACTGCCGCCCGCTGGCGGCGCTGGCCGACTATCTGGCCGCCGCGATCCGGCTCGGCCGCCGCATACACTACCTGCCGCCCTACCGCGGCGAAACGAAGCTGCAACTCTCGGCGCTGCTGGGGATCGCTCCTGCGCTGCTGCACGACTACAAGTCGGTCGACCTGATGTTCGCCGTCGCGGAGATGCGCGAGGTCAAGAGCGCCGAGGAGGTGGCGCAGATGGAGGATGCCTTCCACATCGGTTACGCCATGCACACCACCGCCATGCGGATGTGCCGCGCGGGCGTCGTCGAGCGCGAGATCGCCGGTGCGATCGAGGGCGTCGCCAAGTCGATGGGGCTCGGCGTGTCGTTCCCGTCGATCGTCTCGCAGCACGGCGAGACGCTGCACAACCTCAACTCGGAGGGGGTGCTCGCCGACGGACGGCTGCTGCTGGTCGATGCCGGCGGCGAGAACCTGATGAACTACTGCTCCGACCACACGCGCACCTACCCTGTCAGCGGCCGTTTCACGGCGCAGCAGCGCGAGATCTACGACATCGTGCTGGCGTGCCACGACCACATCGCACGCATCGTGCGCCCGGGAATGATGTACATGCAGGAGGTACACCTCGAAGCCTACCGCAAGCTGGCCGAGGGGCTCGTCGGCGTGGGGCTGCTCAAAGGTTCGGCCGACGACGCTGTCGCCGCGGGCGCCATGTACCTCTTCATGCCCCACGGACTGGGACACGGGTTGGGCATGGACGTGCACGACTGCGAAAACATCGGCGAGCGCAGTTTCGACTATTCGCTCGTGGCCGAGCGCGCCGCGCAGTCGGCTACCTGCCTCCACCGCGCCACGTGGCGTCTGCGCCCGGGAACGATCCTGAGCGACGAACCGGGCATCTACTTCATCCCGGCGCTCGTCGACAAGTGCGAAGCCGAAGGCAAGTTCCGCGGGATCGTCGACTACGACCTGCTGCGCAGCCGCTATCTCGATTTCGGCGGCATCCGCATCGAAGACGACCTGCTGGTGACCGACACCGGCTGCCGCATCCTCGGCGACCGTACGATCCCCGTGACGGTCGAAGAGCTGGAAGACGTCGTCGGCCGGTAGACGTATGCGCACGGTCGTCCTCTTCCCCACGGCGGGCGAAGCCGAGGCTTTCCGGCGCCGCTGTCCCGGCGTCGCATACCGCATCACGGGCGTAGGCCCTGCCGCTGCTGCCGCCGCGACGGCGCGTGCGATCGTCGACGAACGCCCCGATCTGCTGCTGCTGGCGGGCATCGCCGGCGTCTATCCCGCATCGGAGGTTGCCGTCGGCGAGGTCGTCGCCGTCGCCGAGGAGCGCGTGGAGGGATTGCCGGAACGGTACGCCGACGCCTATCGTCCGACGTTCGCTGTTCCGGGGCTGCGCACGGCGGTTTCTAACAGCGTCGCACGCAGCGGGGCGGCACCTGCCGGAGCCGAGGTGGAGAACATGGAGGGGGCGGCGTTCTTCGCCGTCGCTGCGGCGCTGGGCGTACCGGCCGCCGAGGTGCGTGCCGTCTCCAACCGCGTGGGAGAACCCTTCGGCGTGTGGCGCGTAGCCGATGCCTGCGAGGCGCTGGCACGGGAGTTGGCGTTGCTCGTCGGCGAAATCGGATCCGTCTCTTCGCAGGATCGACTTCCCCTTCGCCGATCCGCCGGGGGTGTCGGGAAGGGGTGATAAACTTGAAATTCAAACCGATAGGCTTATGAAAACATCTACCAAATGGATGATCGGCATCGCCGCCGCGCTGGTGCTCTTCTTCCTCCTGATTTTCTATTCGAGCGAGATCTACGTCTGGGCCATGGGCAAGATCACGACGCTCGTCATCTGGGCCGTGATCTTCCTGGCGGGCTTCCTGATCGGCCGTTTCGGCGGTCGGAGAAGGTCGGAGAAGGCGGTCACGAAAAAACGGCTTTCGGCCGACGACGATGACTGACCGGTTGCGCCTCCGTATTTCGCCCTGCCCCAACGATACGTTCATGTTCGAGGCGTTGCTCAACGGTCGTATCCCGACGCAGGGCCTCGCGTTCGAGGTCGGATTCCAGGATATCGAGGAGCTGAACGAAGGCGTCTCGTCGCCCGACGGACCCGATATTTCGAAGATCAGCTATGCCGTGCTGCCGGCCGTCGTCGACCGTTATGCGCTGCTCGACAGCGGATCGGCACTCGGACGGGGCAACGGGCAGTTGCTCGTGCGGCGCCGCGGCGACCGGTCGCCGATCCGGCGCGTAGCCATTCCGGGCGAACTCACGACGGCCAATGCCATGCTGCTGCGCTTTTTTCCCTCGATCGTCGACCGTACGCCGGTGCTCTTTTCCGAGATCGCCGCAGCGGTCGAACGGGGTGCGTTCGACGCGGGCGTACTCATTCACGAAGGGCGTTTTACCTACGAGCGGCACAATCTGGAACTGGTGGCCGATCTGGGAGCGTTGTGGGAGCGGCAGACGGGGCTGCCCCGGGCCGTGGGGGGGGGACTCCGCTGCCGTTGGGCGGCATCGTGGCGAGTCGGGAACTGCCGGCGGAGGTGCGTCGCACCTTCGATCGGGTGTTGCACGACAGCATCGCCTACGCGCTCGAACACCCGACGGTTTCGCGGCCGTTCGTCAGGGAACACGCTCGTGAGTTGGACGACGAGGTGATCGACCGTCATATCGCGCTCTTTGTCAATCGTTACTCGCTTGCATTGGGCGAAGAGGGGCGTCGGGCGGTGCGCGAACTGACCGGACTTCCCGATCTGCGGTTGGGCTGGGAACCCCTGCACGGGAGTTGACCGACGCGGGCTTTCCGCCGCCGGAAACGGTTTTCACCCCTGCTGCGATACATTACAGCAGGGGTGATTTCGTGTGCGCCCGGGTCCGAGTGCGTATGTTGCCGTCGATTTCCGGATCGGTCGCTGCATAGAGAAGGCGGTGCGGCGGATGTCGCTGCGGATCAAAGGGTGTGGACGACGATCAGCCCTTCGCGCAGTTCCAGCCGCATCGGGATCGGTTCGCCGCCGCGGACGCGGCCGACGACCTCGCCCGCCGCGAAGTCGATCCGTTCGATCGCGAGGTCGCGCAGCAGGTCGAGTCCTCGACGGCGGGCCAGCTTGTAGAGCGTCTCCTTGGCGCACCAGACCACGCCTGCCACGCGCGGATCGTCGCCGAGTGCGGCCTCGGCCGGAGTAAGGAAATGCGCCGCCGCGCGGGTGAAACGACGTGTCTCGGACTCGATGTCTACCGCACAGGGGCGGTCGGAGATCACGACGGCCGCGTGCCCGCCCCCGTGCGAGACGCCGATATGGCGCGGATCGCCGATCAGCACGGGGCCGCCCGCGGCGTCGTAGCCGATCGGCACGGCACCCAGTTCGCGGTATACGACGGCGCGCCATGTGAGGTATTCGGCCCGTCGGCGGGGCGGAAATGCGGCCGCAGCGGCCCAATCGGCATCGGTCACCTGCCCGCGAAGCGTGTCGGGCGAAGCCAGCGGGGCGAGGATGCAGCGGAGGGTCATCTTTTCGGGATTGAGCGGGTTGGGGAATCCGGTGCGCGGCCGTCTATTCGGGCAGCGTCACCTGTACCTTGTCGATGCGTCGGCCTTCGATCGTGTGGGCCGTGAAACGGAGGTCGTGCGTGGTCACGACGTCGCCCTTTTTCAGAAAATCGCGCTTGATTTCGAGCATCAGTCCCGCCAGCGTCTCGGCCTCGCCCTTGACGTCGGCGAAGGTGTTTTCGGGCAGTTGCAGGATGCGTTCGAAGTCGCCGATGTGGGTCTTGCCGTCGAAGAGGTAGTTGCGGTCGTCGAGCTTGGTGTAGGCGCTTTCGACGGCGTCGCTTTCGTCTGAAATCTCGCCGACGATCTCTTCGAGAATATCTTCGAGCGAGACGATGCCCAGCGTCGAACCGTATTCGTCGACCACGACGGCCATGTGTACCTTGTTCGACTGAAACTCTTCCAGCAGGTCGTTGATCTTCTTGTGTTCGGGCACGAAATAGGCTTTTCGCAACAGTTGTTGCCAGCCGAATTCGTCGCCGTTGTTGATGTAGGGCAGCAGATCCTTGACGTAGAGGATTCCCTTGATATTGTCCAGATCCTCGTCGCAGACCGGAATGCGCGAGAAACCCGAAGCGATGATGCGTTCCTTGACGCTCAGGTAGTTGTCGCCTATTCCGACGGCGACGACATCCACGCGGGGACGCATGATCTCCTGCACCTCGGTGTTGGCGAACTTGACGATGCCCGAGAGCATGTTGTGCTCCTCGGCCGAGGCGGTAGCGGTCATGTCGACGGCGTCGGCCAGCTCGTCGAGCGAAATCTCGTTGCGACGCGCGGCGTGTTCGCTGATCGTGCTGCTCGTGCGGATCAGGATGTAGGCGAAGGGGCGCATCAGCCAGCGCATCAGCAGGATGGGGCGCGCTACCGTACGGGCGAACCGCAGGGGGCGGCTCTGGGCGAATACCTTGGGGATGATCTCGCCGAAAAGCAGCAGCAGGAAAGTGGCGATGACCGATTCGAAGAGAAAGCGCATGCCGGCCGAGCCGAACGTGAAGAGCAGGTTGATGATGCGTGCGGCCAGGATGACGATGCAGATGTTCACCAGATTGTTGACCACCAGAATCGTAGCGAGCAGTTGATCGACGTCGCCGAGCAGCCGCAGAATGGCGTCGTTCGAAGATTTTTCGGGATGTGCCTTGATGTCCCGTATGTCGTGCGGCGTGAGCGAGAAAAACGACGTCTCGGCGCCCGAAACGAGGGCCGAGACCGCCAGCAGGCACACCGCGACCGCTCCCGGCAGGAGCAGACCGATGTCTACGGGGTTGAGTGTGACCAGACTGCCTTCCAAATTCGTCTATTTTCGTTTTGCACTGCCTGCCGACGGATCAGTCGAAGAGCGAGCCGCCCTTCTCCTGCGGAGGTTTCGCCGCGGCGTCGCCCTCCTCCTTGAGCACCTCCTTGCGGCTGGTCGAGGTCTCGACGATCAGCTCGGCCTTGCGCGTCCGGTAGGCCGGTACGGCCAGTTGCGCCTCGATGTTCTTGTAACGTGTCGGCCGTTCGCCCAGCATCACCTGCGTCATGGGCCGCAGCGTCGGCACGGGGCGCGGTTTGATCGGTTCGAGCACCGTGTTCTCTTCGCGGGGCTGCGCGGCGAGGACGTCGGCGGGCGGGACGACCGGTTTCGCGGCGCGCTCGATCGCCGCGCTGTCGAATCCCGTCGCCACGACGACCAGCTCGATGCGCCGCCCCAGCTGCGGTTTGACGCTCGTGCCCCAGATGATGTTGGCGTCGTGCACCGTGCCGTCGGGGGCCTGTACGCTGGCGTGCGACTGGATGTATTTCAGGATCTCCATCACCTCGTCCAGCGCCAGCGAATCGGCGTCGGAGGTCGAGATGTTCAGCAGGATGTTTTTCGCGCCCGATATGAGCGTATGGTCGAGCAGCGGCGATTCGAGCGACGCGCGGGCCACCTCTGCGGCGCGGTGCTCGCCTTCGGCCGTAGCCACCGACATGTGGGCGCGGCCGCTGTCGCGCATCACCTTCGACACGTCGGCGAAGTCGACGTTGACCATGTCGCTTTCGACGGTGATGATCTCGGCGATGCCCTTGGCAGCTGATGCGAGGATGTCGTCGGCCTTGCCGAAGGCTTGTTTGAGCGAGAGGCGGCCGTACATCTCGACGATGTTCTCGTTGTTGATGACCAATAGCGAATCGACGTTGCGGCTCAGCTCCTCGATGCCCCGAAAGGCCTGTTCGTAGCGGATCTTGCCCTCGACGGCCAGCGGCGAGGTGACGATACCGACGGTGAGGATGCCCATTTCATGCGCCAGTTTGGCGATTACGGGCGATGCGCCCGTGCCCGTGCCGCCGCCCATACCGGCCGTCACGAAGAGCATCCGCGTGCCGGCCGCTTCGAGCCTGCGGCGGATGTCGTCGAGCGATTCGATGGCCGCTTTGCGTCCGTTTTCGGGATCGTTGCCCGCACCGAGACCTTCGCGCCCCAACTGCACCTTCTCCTCGACGGGACTGTTGTCCAACGCCTGTGCGTCGGTATTGCAGACCATGAACCCGACGTCCTTGATGCCGAGGTTCCACATGTGGTTCACGGCGTTGCCGCCGGCACCGCCGACGCCCACCACCATGATTATCGAAGATTTATCTTTTGCCGCAGCAATTTCGTTCATCAGATCGTCACTCATAATTCCTTAACCTCTTTTTCGTCGGGCGTTCGTTCCGGTTGCCGGCCGGTTTTGCGTTTTCTCGTTCATATTGTTTCGGCTTCCCGCCGCCTTGCCCGGTCGGGCGACTCAGATCTCTTCGTCTTCTGATCCGGTAAAGAAGTCGTCCAGGCGGGTTCCCAACTTCTGTTTGAGCTTGTCGAGCAGGCCCCGTTTCGGACGATGCGGCGTCTCGGCGGTTTCGGCTGCGGCCCCTTGCGCCGCCCCTTCCGTTGCGGCGTTCGCCGCGGGAGTCGTCGGCGGGGGAGTCGGTGCGGCCGCGGGCCGCGGTGTGTAGGGCGCTGCCGAAACGCCTGTCGCGGGCTTCCCGGCAGAGTAGGGGGTCGCGCGCGGGATCGTCGGCCCGGCGGACTGTGCCGCACCTCCCTGACGCGGGATATCGGTCACGGCGCAGTCGCCGTGGGCGGCGCCGCGGAGCAGCAGTCCGACGGCCGTCGAGTAGGCCGGCGAAACGACCTTTTCCCGCGACGTCTCGTCGACGGCCTCCTCGGCCGTGCCGATGCGGACCTCCATGCCCGTTACGCGGCGGAACAGTTCGTCGATATGTTGCAACTGCGCCGAGCCGCCCGTCAGCACGATGCCGTAGGCCAGCTTGTCGCCGAATCCCGAATCCCGGATCTCCTGCGCGACGTATTCGGCGATATCGCGGGCGCGCGATTCGATCACCACGGCCAGGTTGTGCAGCAAGATATCCTTGGTCTCCTTGGCGGTGCGTCCCTTGACGCTCACCATCTTGTTTTCGGGCGCCAGCTCGGCGACCGCCGAACCGAATTTGCGTTTGAGGCTGTCCACATGGCGTTCGAGGATGCCCAGCGTGCGGATGTCGTTGTTGATCGCCCCCGCCCCCATGGGGATGGTGGCGATGTAGCGCGGCACGTTGCGGTAGTAGACCGCCACGTCGGTCACGCCGCCGCCGATGTTGACCACGGCCGCACCCTCCTCCTTCTCGTCCGCCGAGAGGACGGCGGCGCCCGTCACCAGCGCGTTGGCGTACATCCCCAGCGAGCGGATGCCCAGCCGGCGCAGCGCCAGGTTGAGCCGTTCGATCGGGGTTTTGGCGCAAAGGATGAAGTTGAAGGTCGATGCGAGCCGCTTGCCGAACGATCCGACGGGGTCGGCCACTTCCTGGTTTTCGTCCACGAGGTAGTTTTGCGGGATGCGCTCCATGATCGTCTCGTCGTCGGGGGCCTGCACGTTGCGCATACGGTCGAACAGCGCCTCCACGTCGGTGCGGTTGACGCCGTTCTGCGGATCGGAGGTGAAGACGTGGTCGGTGTGGCGGGCGCAGCGCACGAAATCGCCCGAAATGCCGGTGTAGGCTTCGGTGATGCGGATGCCCAGCTCCTCGCCAACGGCCTCGACGGCCGCCTTGATGGAATTGCTCACCTGCTCGATATTCGTAATCATGCCCGCCTTCACTCCCTGCGAAGGTTTCGAGACGATGCTGCGGACGACCGGACGTCCCTCGGCGTCGCGTTCGGCGACGGCCACCACGACGTTCGACGATCCCAGGTCGATTGCGACGATGTAATTCTTCTTCTCCACGTTTGTCAGCTTTGTTTCATCGGGCGTTTGCCTTGCGGACGGTCTTTCGGCCGCCGCTCCGGTGCAGACGCTCTATTTTGTGCACACCACTTGTTCTTTGTATTTGACGTTGATCGTGCGGTACTCTTCCCATCCGATGTTCCGCAATCCGCGGCGGTAGAACGTCAGCAGTTTCGCGAGTTTCTCCTCCGCGTCGTCGGGGCTGCCGAAGATCACCGTATGGCTGCCCGTGCGGGGTACCAGTTCGATCTCGGGCGCTCCGTCCGGGCCTTTCGCCACGACGATCTGGACGATCTCCGATCGCCAGAAATCGTCCTTTTCGACGAGCACCACAAAGTTAAGCAGTTTCAGGAAATCTTCGTAGCTTTTCCGCAACTTTTTTTGTTTTTCCCGTTCGGCCGCCTGCCGGGCGGAGATTTTATCGATGCGCTCCTGCAAGACCCGCGCCGTATAGCGGTATTCGCGGCGCAGCCGCGCCTTTTTTTCACGCAGCTCCTTCACGCGGCGCTCGAAATTTTCGCGGCGTTCGAACAGCCCTTTCTTGATCGTCATGCGCCGCAGCGCCTTGATGTTTTCGTCGTTCTCGCGCTCGGCGCGGTAGAGAGGATATTTTTCGCGTTCGATCTCGGCGATGCGGCCCTCCGATTCGGCGATCCGCGCGGCGGTGTAATCCGCTATCGATCCCGTGTAGGAGGCCGGAGCGGGCGGGGCGTAGGAACCGGTCATCACCGGAACGTAGAGCGCCGACGACTGCGGCGCCGCGAAGAGATACCCTTCGTCGGTGGCGTAGGCGTTGTAGCCGTCGAACAGCAGCCGCACGACGGGACGGCGCTGGCGTACGGCGATGCGCAGCACGCCGCCGTAGTCGATCGAGGCGGTGGCGTCGGCCACGAACCCGTTGCGCAGGATCAGTCCTTCGATGCTCCGCAGGTCGACCTCGCGCGCCGCCGCACCGACGGTTTTCACGCCGCTGCGCGCCAGCCACTGCCGTACTGCGCCGCCCGTGACGAGCTGCCCGTGCGACGAACTGTCGGCGATCTCGATATCGAGCCGCTGCACGACGAGCTGTCGCCGGTGAGTCCGCACCCGTGCGGCCGAGTAGACGATGTACCCGGCCACGGCGGCCCACAGCAGCCCGATGAGCGTGTATCGCAGCGGTCTGGGCATCCGTCAGGCTTTTTTACGCAATACGTCCGCCACGGCATCGCAGCAGGCGTCGATGTTGCCCGCCCCGAAGCTGACGACCACGTCGGTCGCGGCTGCGCCGAGCGTCGCCGCCAGCGCTTCGCGGCCGACGATGCGGCACGGTACGGTGACCCGTTCGGCGATGATCTCGGAGGCGATGCCCTCGATCGGCTCCTCGCGTGCGGGATAGATCGGCAGCAGCAGCACTTCGTCGGCCTGCGACAGCGCCTCGGCGAACTCGCGGTAGAAGTCGCGCGTGCGGGTGTAGAGGTGCGGCTGGAAGACCGCCGTCACGCGCCGGCCGGGAAACATCCGCCGCACCGAGGTGAGCGCGGCGGCCAGTTCGCGCGGATGGTGGGCATAGTCGTCCATGTAGACCTGCCGCGGGGTATTGACGTAGAATTCGAAGCGGCGTTTGACCCCCTCGAAGGCTGCCAGCGCACGCCGCAGTCGCTCTGTGTCGAGCGTCCCTCCTTCGGCGCGGGCGGCGCACCACATCGCCGCGACGGCCGCCACGGCGTTTTCGACGTTGACCCAGCCGGGGATCCCCAACGTGCAGTCGGCGATCACACCCGACGGCGTGACCAGATCGTAGCGGTAGTGTCCGCCCTCGATGAGCCGCACGTCGCGGGCGTAGAAGTCGCAGGGGGTGTCGTAGGCGTAGCGGTAGACCGTGACGGCGTCGTTGCGCAGCGCCACGTCGACGCCTGCTTTGAGTACCAGCGCGCCGCCCGGCCGGATGCGCTCGATGAACTGTGCGAAGGCCTCCTTCACGGCTTCGTGGGTGCCGTAGATGTCGAGATGGTCGGCGTCTACGGCCGTGACGACCGCCACGTCGGGCCGCAGGCGGAGGAACGAGCGGTCGAACTCGTCGGCTTCGACTGCGAGCCGCGGCCCGTCGCCCAGCACCAGATTGCTGCCGAAGTTCTTCGAGATGCCGCCCAGAAAGGCGCTTCCGGCCCCTTCGACCTCGCGGTTGAGCCATGCGACGAGCGTCGAGGTGGTGGTCTTGCCGTGCGTGCCGGCCACGGCCATCACGTATTTGCCGGCCGAGAGGTGGCCCAGCATCTGCGACCGTTTCTCGACGGTGAAGCCGTGGTCTCGGAACCAGCTCAGTTCGGCGTGGTCGTCCGGCACGGCGGGGGTGTAGACCACCACGGTGCCCTCCCGCTCGCGGAACGGGGCGGGAATGGCCGCCGTGTCGTCCGTGTAGTGAATGGCGGCTCCCTCGGCCGCGAGCGCCTCGGTGAGTGCCGACCGCGTGCGGTCGTAGCCGGCCACCTCGCGGCCTTCGTGGAGGAAATAGCGGGCCAGCGCGCTCATGCCGATACCGCCGATGCCGATGAAATAGATGCGTTGTATCTCCATCTTACCAGATTTTTTCGATTTCGTCGACGATCCGTTCCGCCGCGTCGGGCACGGCCAGCGCCGCGATGTTGCGGGCGAGCAGCGTCCTCCGTGCGGGGTCGGCGAGCAGTTCGCCCGCCGTCTCCATGGCCCGTGCGGGCGCTTCGGCGTGGGCGACCAGAGCGGCGGCCTGCCGGTCGACGAGCGCCTGCGCGTTCTTGGTCTGGTGATCTTCGGCCACGTTGGGCGAGGGGACGAAGAGCGTGGGCTTGCCCACCAGACACAGCTCCGAGACGGAGCAGGCGCCGCTGCGCGACACCACGACGTCGGCCGCGGCATAGGCGCGGTCCATACGGTCGATGAAGGCCCCCTGCCAGACGCCCGGCGCGGGATGTTCTTCGAGAAAGCGCCGCATCTCGGCCTCGTAATATTTGCCCGTCTGCCAGATCACCTGGAACGGCGGCCGGAACTCCTGCCGCGCGAGCCACGCCTTCATCGTCTCGTTGAGCGTGCGGCAGCCCAGCGAGCCGCCCACGACGAGCACCGTGGGGCGTGCGGCGTCCAATCCGAAAGCTGCCAGTCCTTCCAGCCGGTCGGCCTCGGTCGGCACGGCGAAGCGTCCGCGCAGGGGATTTCCCGTGTGCACGATCCGCTCGGCGGGGAAGAAGCGCTCCATGCCGTCGTAGGCCACGCAGATACGCCGCGCACCGTGTGCGAGGATCTTGTTCGTCAGACCGGCGTAGGAGTTCTGCTCCTGAATGAGCGTCGGGATTCCCGATCGCTGCGCGGCCCACAGCACGGGCCCCGAGGCGTAGCCGCCGAATCCCACCACGACGTCGGCGCCGAACTCGCGGATCGTGCGCCGCGCACGGCCGACGCTTTTGAGTACCTTGAAGGGCAGCGCCAGATTCGACAGCGCGAACCGCCGTTGCAGTCCCGCCGTCGGCAGCCCTACGATGCGGTAGCCCAGCGCCGGAATCTTCTCCATCTCCATTTTGCCTTCGGCGCCGACGAAGAGGAGTTCCACCCCGTCGCCGCAGCGGCGTTGAAGTGCTTCGGCCACTGCGACGGCCGGATAGATGTGGCCGCCTGTGCCGCCGCCTGAAAGAATCACCCGTTTCATCTGTATGTAATATTCATTCTTAATTTTTTCAGTCATCGTCCCCACGACTCGCGGTCGAGCGAGCGG
>OGPR01001439.1_pt1 | contig 19884 bp, 14 predicted proteins | sample 1552981 | NCBI WGS metagenome assembly OGPR01 (sample SAMEA2580260, study PRJEB22360) | human gut metagenome | biome: human gut; feature: human-associated habitat; material: faeces | place: Denmark | collected 2008/2010 | reverse complement strand
AAGAACTTACACGTATCTCTAAGACAACTGAATTCAACACGCAGAAGTTGTTCTCGCAGACTAGTCAACAGCCCGTTGCATTTACTTTCCAAATTGGTGCCAATGCCGGTCAAACTTTGAGTGTTAAAGTTGCTGCAATGGATGGCGAAGCTCTTCTTGGATCTGCGGTTGCCAATTTTAGTCTTGCAACTAATGGTAGCAATGCCGGTAAAATGATTAATAATATTGATGCTGCGATTGCTAAAGTTTCCGATCAACGTGCAACGCTTGGTGCCGTTCAAAACCGTTTGGAACACACGATCAACAACTTGACGGCAACGAACGAAAACTTGTCAGATGCCAACTCACGTATTCGTGACGTTGACATGGCTGAGGAAATGATGACGTTCACGAAGAGCAACATTCTTTCTCAAGCAGCAACATCAATGCTTGCGCAAGCAAACGCAATGCCAAACTCAGTTTTGAACTTGCTTCAAGGTTAAAATTGAATATAGTTTGAAATAACTTAGAAAAAGCTGGTATCCTTCTTTAAGGATGCCAGCTTTTTTTCGATAAAGTAAGAGAAGAGGTGATTAGTTTGGAGACGTGGGTTGAAGAATTACCTAAGGAAAAGTTTTTTTCGAGAGTAAACACAACAGAATGTCTGGTAACGATTTCGATGCTGGTTTCAAACCGAATCGATACGGTTGAAAAATGTTTTGAGTCATTTAGACCGCTTTTGGAACAGATTCCAAGTGAGTTTATTGCGGTTGATACGGTTGGCGATGAAAAATCTGACGGTTCGGTTGATGTTGCAAGAAAATATGCCGATAAGATCGTTCATTTTGAATGGTGTGACGATTTTGCGGCGGCAAGAAACGCTGGCCTTAAAGAAGCCCGTGGAAAGTGGCTGATATATCTGGATGACGATGAATGGTTTGATGATGCAGGTCCGCTGATTGATTTTTTCTCAAAACCAGAGCTTTACGAAAATTATGATCGTGTCTCGATGATGGAACATAGTTATACATCGGCATCACAAATTGAATACGCTAGTAGTAGCTTTTCGAGGATAAGCATATTGACTCCGGGAGCAAAGTTCGTAAATCCCGTTCATGAGCTGCTCAAAGGAATTGTCTACAGGAATGAATATGATCTTAAGGGAACTTTTGTGCATCACGTCGGATATATCGGCAAACTCAGCGATAAAAAAACCGACCGTAATCGTAAAATTATGGATGCTGAACTCGAAAAGCACCCTAATAACCTTCACCTATGGCTTCAGCAGATTGCAGGGGTAGGGAGCGATGCAGATGAAACACTTGAGTTGTCTGAAAAAGCAATTTTTGAACTTAGAAAACTTGAATTATCAGATTGGAACAATCAAGATTGGATTGAAATCTTTCTTTATCGAATGAAGTCATATGCCCGTTTGAAAATGTGGGATAAGCTGGATGAAAACGTTGACGAGTTTTTGGAACATGTCAAAAATCCTTTCTTTAGAGGTATAGCTGCCATATTTGAGCTTAGTAGGAATTTGAATGATCTTGGAATTGAAAAAGCGAATGATTGGATTCATATCTATTTTGAGGCAGTTAAGTATTATGTAGATCGAGATGAAAAGGAAATATCATATTTCTTTTCAGACGATATAGATAAAGCGAATATGTATAAATTAGTAATAATGTATTTCAATCTGTGCTTAAAAGAAAGTGATGATTCATATAGTGATATCAAGAAGATGATTCGGGATATACCTTGGAATATTTTCTCACGAAAAAGAAGTGGTGTTTTAGCTTCAAGTTTGAAATACATCATTAATAATGAAGACGCTGAAACGTTCGTGTTTTTGTGTAATTCTTTTATAACTGACGGAAGAATAGATGAGGAATTTTTGCAACAGCTTGATCGAGTTGATATCGGGATTGAGTCCGATACGGCTCAGGAAAATTTCGATCAGTTGATCGAATCCATCGATGATGTTACAAGTGATTCTCTTTGGGTTAAGCAGCACGCTAGAAAAAAAGTTTCAGAAGCCGAGTTGGAACGTTCGTTGGGAGATGAAACGACATTTGCATATCCGAACGAAGATCTTGTCAGAATTTGTATCAGGAACGGAATTTCTCCACAAAAGTACGTTGAAAAAGTATCGTTTGAGGATGTCGAAAAATCAGTCAGTGCAATCGTTGCCAAGGAAGAAAATCATCTTGATCGAATTCCGTTGTTTGCAGCGGAAATTGAAAACGTTTGGCAATCCTCAATTCAAAGAAACTATTTATTGGCTGCTTTGAGAAAACGATATATCTTCCAAGGAACGATGCCTTTGAATAAAGTTTTGGAGGAAAGCGAAAAATATTGCCGCAATATGATTGAATATGCCAAGAGCATTTATTTGCCGGAACTTTGTGATTCAGCATCGGTGCTTCTTCCTAAGGAGATTAGATTTGCCGTCCTGTTTGAGAAAGCACTGAAACTTAAGAAATCAGGTTCTTTAAAGGAATGTTTGGCATATCTTCAACAGTCCCTCGATATTTTCAATGAAGCTGAAACTTTGATCAGGCGAATTATTCAAGAAATCGAACTTGATCAACGAAAACAAGCCAAGGTTAGCGATGAAATGATCAAGCTTGGCAACCAGGTCAAATCACAGATTATAGCATTGATTTCCCAAGGGCAAAATGAAGTTGCAGCTGGCTTATTGAATGAATTGAAACAAATAACTCCGGAAGATTCTGATTTGGCAACGCTTGAAAAATTATGTCAGTCATAAATCACAATTATGTAAACTTTCCTTGCTTGCTTTTGGGCGTTTTTGTGAAAATTTAAAAAATCAAGCATTAAAAATCCCTCATGTTTTGTCGATATAGAAGAGTAGTAAAAGGATTCGGAATCGTGTCCAGCACTGCTCAGGTTATGTTGAAAGAGGGTAAGAATATGAACTTAGATGGAACGCAAGGAATTCAGCCGCTTCAACCGATGTCCGGGGTTGATCGGGTTCAAAAAATAAATACCAACGTCTATAATCCTGCTGAGAATTCAATCAAAACGAATGTCAGTCGCGATCAAGAACATTTGAACGGCTATGAAACATCCAATCAGAAACAACAAGCCCAAAACGTTCAGTCAGATAGTTCTGATGATATGGACTTGGATGAGGAAATGGACTTGTTCAAGGAACAAATCAGCGAAGAACTTAAGAAAATGAATGACAGATTGACGAACAAAAATATCAATCTGGAGTTCAAGATGCATCAAAGAACGCATCGAATTTACGTTGAAATGGTAGATAAGACAACTAAAAAAGTCGTCAAAGAAATTCCTTCCAAAAAGATGCTTGACATGATTGGCAGAATTTGGGATGAAATGGGAATTGCAGTAGATAAGAAAGGATAGTGAACATCATGAGCAGCATTACAACTTCTACAACGGCGGGATCCATCAGTTCTTCAAGCTACATGGGTCAATATACCGGGATTACTTCTGATACGATCGATCAATTGCTTCAATCAGACGAACTCAGAAAGACCGTTATTCAAAACAAGATTGACAAGATTAATACCAAGTCTCAAGCATGGACCGACATCAGTACGCGTTTAAGCAATTTAACAAGCAAGCTTGATGTTTTGCAGGATGAAGCTACTTATCAAACGAAAAAGGTCGCTTCAAGCGATGATACGATAGCAACTATTTCAGGAACTTCAGATTCACTGGGAGGTTCATACGACCTTGTTGTCAAGCAGCTTGCAACGGCAAGCAAATTGACCGGTGGAGTCGTTTCTAAATCTGATGGTACGACAAAAATATCAACCAAAGATGCGTTAGGTTATAGCGGCAAGCTGACAATCACGAATGCGTCAGCTGACGGAAGCGAATCTAAGACGATTGAATTAGATATTAAAGCTACAGATTCTTTAAAAGACATCGCAAACGCCATCAATAATGCCAAAGATCCTTCAGATTCCACAGGAACAAAGGGTGCAGGCCTTAAAGCAACGATCGTCAACAATCAGCTTGTCGTTACATCAGAAGAAATGGGCGACAGGTCATTGTCTATTGGTGGTGCTTTGAAGGACAGTCTTGGATTCGGAGATTCAGAAGTTAAAAAGACTGTTGGTCAAAATGCTAAATTTACTCTCGATGGTATTGAGATGGAACGAAATACCAATACTCCGACGGATGTTGTTGACGGTGTCACGTTCAACTTCAAGAAGGCCGATCCGACTAAGACAATCACGTTGGGATTGACGAATGATACGGACAAGGAATTATCTGCGGTCAAGGATTTCGTCAGTCAGTATAACAGCGTCATGAGTTTTCTCAGCGAGAAGATGGACGTTGGCGATCCTTCCAAGTCTGATAATACGACAGGTGCTTTGGCTGGGGATTCAACTTTGATTTCGCTTCAATCGAAGCTGCAAAGCACGGTTCTAGGCGGCAAGTCAGTAAATGGCGTCAGTGCATCAACGCTTGGACTGAGCGTTGATCGTAACGGCACGCTTTCGCTTGATGAAACGAAATTCAAGGCACAGCTTGCCAAGAATCCTAATGCCGTCAAAGATTTCTTCTTTGTTGACACTTCAAGCAAGTATTCGACTGAAAAAACCGGGACAGGTTATACGGCTGATTTTAAAGCGGTGCTTGATCGTTATACTTCAACTAAATCAGGCAGCGAAGGCGTCATTTCGTTGCGCAAGTCTTCATATCAAAGCGAAATCAAAGACTACAACAAGCAGATTGAACGAATCACGGAACAGATTGCAACAAAGCGTGCACGTTACGTCACGATGTTTACCAATCTGGATACGGCAATCGGAAACTTGCAGTCACAGTTCTCTTACTTCCAGTCTCAAAGCTCATCTTCATCAAGCAATAGTTAGTCAGTCAGAGGGTGTTGATTTATGGCGGATAAAAAAGAAACGATGGCTTTTCTTCAAGCAGTTCTTGACAATCTTGAAGAATGTGACAAAAAGCTTTCTTCAATTGAAGACGTTATTCAAAAAAACGCAAAGCTTATTGAAGGAAGAGAAGCGCTTGATTTTGCTGCATTAAGTCCCGATGAAGCTCAATTAGTTGACAAAATCAATGCCAAATATCAGGAATTAATGATTTGGACTGAAGATCAAAAAGTTGACGTATCGCGTGAAATCGGAAGATTAACCCAAGCAGAAAAGCTGGCAAAAGGTTACGTCGGCGATAAAGAACTTTCTTCAAGAATCGAACTTTACTATTAAACAAGGAGGAAGAGATGGCAAATCCTTACGCTAGTCATAAAAATGATTATCTGAGAAATCAGGTGATGAGCGCTTCTCCTAATAAGCTGATCGAAATGCTGATTGAGGGTGCAATCAAAAGCATCAAGAAAGCTGAGATGGCAATCGAGGATAAAAAAATCGAAGCAGCAAACAATGAAATCGTTCATGCGCAAGACATTGTGGATGAATTAAAGTTCAGCGTTAATAAAGAAATTGAAGGAGATATTCCGCAGCAGCTGATTTCAACATATGATGTTGTTGAGCAGGAATTGATTCAGGCTAACATTCATAAAGACAAAAATCATCTTGAAATTGCGTTGACGATGTTGAACGAGCTGCTCGATGCTTGGAAGCAGATTACTAAATAAGAGAAGGGCGGAAGATTTTTTCTTCCGTCTTTTGTTTGGATCATGTTTGAATTCTTAATGATTTAATTTACATAAAATGGTTAAGAGTTTTACATAAACAGGAATTAGAAAATTAACAATTTTATCAGACAATATAGTTAACGCAAATTGACGGTACGGAGGAAATCAAATGATCAAAGACAAAGAGATGGGGAAAAAACTGTTAGAAAGCATCGAGACATTGAATGAAGCAGCTTACGAGCTTTATTCGATGGTTTTAAATGATAACGAAAGGTTGGATGATTTCGTTAAAACGATGCAGGCACTGTTGATCGGAATCAAGGGAAACGTCACCGGTTTGGTTGTCGAAGAACCAGCACTAAAGTGTAATCTGTTAGTTGACAACGCTTTGGACACGTTGGAAAAACTCGGTGAAATCAGCGAAAAAAAGAGAAAACTTGGAATAATCAAAAATGAACTGATTCCTGAAATCGGTGAAGCATACGTTGATTTGTTGTTTTGGGGCGGATACTTCCCTGATCCTGACGCAATGTTTGAATATTACAACAATCAGATGAAAGAGTTTTATCCTGCACCAGAAACGGACAAAGGTCGCTATCGTTATGATTTGTCCGTTGCAGTGATGGCAAATACCGATGTCGAACAAGTTGAAAAATGCCTAAAATCCTTAAATGACGCAGTTCCTGAAGGATTAAGATGCGAATACGTTTTGTTCAATGACGGCGCAGGGGAAAAAGTTGCAAAGTATTTCAATGGACTTGCGGATAAGAATGTCAAGGTCATTAACTATAAGCATCAAACAAACGCCCCGAGCGTAATATATCAGCTGGTTGAAGGCAAATACGCCCTTTTTTTGACGACAGAAAACGTTTTGTCGAAAACAGCAGTTTCCAACATGATGAAATGCTTGACGTCGGATAAAAAAATCGGTGCCGTCTGCCCTGCATACGTCGAAGAAGACAAACTTGATGATACCGAAAGCAATGAATATCTGTGGCATCAAAAATCAGAATTGAACACGGACGTTGTTTTAGCCAGGTCAAACGAAATTTTGATTCCGACGATGCTGGGTGCATATTTCCCGTTTATGGCGAAACGATATACGGAATTTTCAAGCAAGGCAATGTCTTTGATTGGTCGAAGAAACGGAAAACTTTTGTATGAGGCTGGGGATGCTTTGGCATACAGAGTTCATAAAGAAAAGGACGGGGACATCGTTTTGGAAGGAATCAAGCAATTTGAGCGAATCATGGGAATCAACCCGATGATTGATCAAGATGTTGATCAAGATTTACTGTCCGGACTTGATTTTAAAAATAAGGAAAAAAGAGTCGATATTTTAGGAATCAACAGCAGCTTCGGAATCAATCTGTTAGCGATTCAAGATCGTGTCAGAGAAGAATCCAAAAATCTTCGGACAAATATCTACAGTCTTAACGAGGAAGAAACTTATGAACGCGATTTGGAGGCAATTGCCAAAAAGGGACGATTCATCTCTGATTGGGATAAAGACTTCGACAAGTGTTTCCCGAATGCTCGGTTTGATTATATCGTGATGGAAAAGACCAACGATAAGTTGCTTGATTTAATGATGTTGCTCAAGCTGCTTGAGCGTTTAAAAGATGGCGGGGCAATGGCGATACATACTGCCGAAGAAATGCCGCTCAGCGATTATGAACCGAGAAAAGTTATTGGAGATTGGCAAATCTTGTATAAATAAAGTGATGGAGATCTATGAGAGCTAAAAGTAAGCAGAAAATACTCAAAACAGTTGATAAACTAGTTGAATACAACGAAATTTTGAAAAAATTCAACGGCTCAAGCAAGTATTTGTTTGATAAAATTTTGCGTGAATGCAACAAATTGGTTGCTGAGATCGAAACATTCGATTGTTCGCCTGAAGAACATGAAGCGTTGGGAGAATACAAGCAATTGATTAATGCGCCAGAGTATGATGCGGACTTAATCAAAAAAGTGATTGACGTATTTTCGCAGCAAATCCAAGGGGAAAAAGAAACCTATCGAGTTTTGTTTTTGCCATATAAATATTCCATGTGGGATAGTTTTGCAAGTATTTTTGAAGCATCCAAAGAAGATAAGAATTGTGAAGCCTATGTGATGCCTATTCCGTACTATGATAAAGATCAAGAGGGCAATCTAACTGAAATGCATGATGAATCGGGATCGTATCCGGATGACATCGGAATTGTTTCGTGGAAAGACAATCAGATTGATGAAATAGATCCGGATATTATTTTTATTCACAATCCTTACGATGGAGATAATCGGGTAACAAGCATTAATCCAAAATATTATACAAACAAATTGGTGTGCAAAGATCGAGTCGTTATTTACGTGCCTTATTACGTATCTTATACGGAAGACAAGGAAGTTATGGTCACCATGGGTGGCGCTGAGTTTTATGCAGATTATGTGATAATGCAGTCGGAATGGTATAAAAAACAATTTGAGCAAATCTTGAGCGATTACAAAAAATCTGACGATGATCTCAATGATTTGATTGCTTTTTATGACAACGGCAATAAGTTTGTGGTGTTGGGCAATCCCAAATATGACAAGATAAGAAGTCTGGCAAAAGCTGAATATCCGTTGAGGGATGATTGGAAAGAAAAATTATTTGATGAATCGGGAAATAAAAAATTTACGATTTTGTTGGATACAACCCTTGAAATATTACTTAAAAAAAGAGAGAAGATGTTGGATAAAATTGGAGACGTTATTGATTTATTTGAAAATCGTGATGATCTTGCATTAATCTGGCGTCCGCATCCACTTATCGAGTCAACGCTCAGAAACATGTATTCAGAGCTGATTCCGATGTATATTAAATTGGTTGAGCGTTGCAAGAAACTTGAGAATTGCATCTTTGATGATACGAACGACATGCATACGGCAATGGCATGGTCGGATGCTTTCATGGGAAAATACGGCAGCATGATTGAACTTTATCGAGTTGCGAAGAAACCGACCATCATGCTTGAAGTCGGTGAGAAAACTAATTTTGAAATTAACGGAAAATATGATGAAGAGGGTCTGAGAGCAAAAGTTTCTAGGTGTCAAGTAATCAGAGAAAAAGATTACGGATTGGGCAATTTGATTGATTTTTTCAAAAATTATAACAGAGATGAAGTGGCAGTAGAGGCAAGCCAGACTGATGGCAAGAAGATATATGATTTTGCGATTAAGGCTGTCAAAATTAAAATGAAGTAGCGGTATTCAAGGAGGTGTTTTCTTTTGATTAATTTTACAGTTGGACCAGTAATGAGTAGCAAAGAAATTTTGGAAATAGGCGGACAGCAAATTCCATATTTTAGAACGTCAGAATTTTCAGAAATTATGTTTGAGAACGAAAAACTAATGAGTAAATTTGCTAAAGCGCCAACCGATTCACGGACGGTTTTCATTACTGGTTCAGGAACCGCTGCAATGGAAGCAGCAGTGATGAATATTTTTGATGAGCATGATAAAGTGTTGATCGTTGATGGAGGAAGTTTTGGTCATCGTTTCGTTCAATTGTGCGAGATTCATCATATTCCGCATGAAAATGTCATTCCGAAAGAAGGATGCAGCGTAACGGAAGAACAGCTTTCAAATTTTGATAACAAGGGTTTTACCGGATTTTTGGTCAATTTGGATGAAACATCAAAAGGAGTATTGTACGACATTGATGTTATCAGTGATTTTTGCAAACGAAACAACTTGTTTTTAGTCGTTGATTCAATCAGCTCGTTTCTATGCGACGAATTTGACATGGATAAACTAAATGTTCAAGTCATGATAACTGGTTCACAAAAAGCCCTCGCATGTCCTCCTGGAGTGTCAATGATTGTTCTAAGTCCTCAAGCTGTAGAACGTGTTTACTCAAAAAAAGTTGAAAGTATGTATTTTGATTTGGAATCAGCTCTTAAAAATGGTGAAAGAGGTCAAACACCGTTTACTCCCGCAGTTGGAATTTTATTGCAAATCAATGCCAGATTAAAACAAGTCGAAAAAAATGGCGGCGTGGATCAAGAAATTATGCATACTGCGGCAATAGCAAAAGATTTTAGAAATAAAATCGAATGTTTGCCCTTTGAAATTACTTCAAAATCACTTTCAAATGCGGTTACTCCGCTCCATCCTTTAAATGTTTCAGCGTACGATATTTTCAAACGTCTTAAGAACGAATACGGAATTTGGGTTTGCCCAAATGGCGGTGAACTTTCAGAAAAAGTCTTTCGTGTCGGACATATTGGATGCTTAACGTTTAAAGATAATGACAAACTTATTGATGTATTTAAAGACATGCAAAGACGCAATTTGATCTAATCGCAGATCAGGGGAGGCTTTTATATATGAGAAAGAAAACATCGGAAAAATTGCTAAAATGCGTGGACAATATTTTATCCAGTTTGGAGATGCTTCGAAATTTCAAAGGAAACAGTTATATTTCAGCTAAAATAAACAAGCTGTGTAGCGACAACATGGCTGCTTTGAAAAAAAATTCAGATAGTATTAAAAACAAAGAATATCTTGAATTATTGGACAAGTTTAAAGAGTCGGTGAGTCAGATTAGCATTGGAGATGCTGCGGAAATTTCGAAGAGATTGAAAGAATTGATTTCTGAGAGCGTTGTTTATAAAGTCGTCTTTATGCCTTATAAAGCTTCAATGTGGGATTCTTTGGAAAGCATCTGGATGGCTGCGGATAAAGATGAGCGTTGTGAGGCATTGGTTGTACCAATCACGTATTACGAATTGGACAATGACCAAAAACCAATAAAGAAAGTAAATGAAAGAAATCGTTTTCCTGAATATGTCAATGTAGTCAACGATGAAGAATATGATTTGGAAAATGATCTTCCGGATATAATCTATATTCACAATCCATACGATAATACCAATTTGGTAACGAGAGTCGACAGCAGATATTATTCCTGGAATTTAAAGAAATATTGTGAAAAATTGGTCTATGTTCCTTATTACAAGTGGGTTGACGGAGTATCTTCGGCATCGTTTAAATCAGCAATGTACTATGCGGACCATACCGTACAGAGTTCAGATGATGCAGTCAAGAGGTGTATAGAAGCATCGCCTGAATATGCAAACATTTTAGGGTTGGAAACTATCGCGGTCAGAGAATATATGGAAAAGAAACTGATTAATCTGGGAAGTCCTGAAGTAGACAAAGTTCTTTCATTAATCAAGGACAATATGCCGATGCCGGATGATTGGAAAGGAAAAGTAATCAAATCACGAGTTAACGTTTTATATAATACTACTTTGGATGAAATTTTTAAATCCAAGACATTTGATAAGGTTAAGGAAACATTGGAATTTTTCAAAAATAACAGAGATAAGAGTTTTGTTATTTGGAGACCGCATCCTTTGATGAGGCAGTCTTTAGTATCTATGTTGCCTGATTTAGTGGATGAATACGATGAGATAATGAGTGAATTTATAAATGGCAATTACGGGGTGTTGGATAATAATGAAAGTATGTACTACGCAATATTTTGGTCCGATATGTGTTATGGTTGCAAGACCTCAAGTTTGACTGAACTTTATAAATATACTGGAAAGATGGTTTTGGAAGATGATCCTAAATTGACAAAGTTTGTTTCTAAACGTAGTACAGAAAATATTCTAAATAAGTTAAAAGAAAGCAGCGTTGTCAGTGAACCTGATTATTCCCTTGAGAATATTGTTGACATTATCGATGGCAATGATGAATTAAAAGATGGGAAACATCTCAATCTAGAAAATAGCGGATCTAGAATAAACAATTATATATTAGAAATGCTATGTCAAGGGGATGGAATTTGATGACGGAAAATTTTGAAATTACCAAAGACGTATTGGAAAAATTACAGAAGGTTGAATTGGAGATGTTGATTGAGGTCGATCGAATTTGCCGAAAAAATAATATCAATTATTCAATCATGTACGGAACGCTTTTAGGATCCGTAAGAAACGGTGGATTTATTCCATGGGATGATGATTGCGACGTTGTTTTTAAGCGAGATGAATATGAGAAGTTTTTTGAAGCATGCAAAAAGGACCTGGATACTTCAAGATTCTTTTTACAAGAGCATCGAACCGATCCTTATTATTTGTTCGGGTATAGCAAATTAAGGAGAGAGAATACCGTATTTGAGAGAACTGGTCAGGGGAACATAAAGCAACATGGCGGTATTTTTATGGACTTGTTCATATTAGACAATATTCCCGATGGAACAGTAGAAAGGATATTGAATAAGTTTGAACTGTATGTTATCAGAAATGCACTCAATTCAAAGATATTTAAAGATACTTCCTATAACCCGTTCAAGAGAAATTTTTACAGATTATTGGATATGATTCCCAAGAACATTTTGTTTGACAGGCTGGATAGAATTCAAAAGAAATATAATTCAAAGAATACTGAACTTTCCAGAAGATATACGTGGGGAATTGATGAAGACGTTCCGTTCGGATATCCCAACAAACTTTATAATGATTTATGCGAGTTAGAATTTGAAGGCCATAAATTTCTAGCTACAAAATATTTTAAAGAACAGTTGACGATTTTATACGGCAAAGACTACATGCGGTTACCACCTAAAGAAGAACGATATCCTCATAACAATGCTGAAGAAATATCTTTTGGAGATATATTCGATAGATGATAATTGATAGGGGATGTTTTTTTGAAAAAAGTAATAACGTACGGTACGTTTGATATGCTTCATCAAGGTCATTTAAACATCTTGAAAAGGGCCAAAGCACTTGGAGATTATTTGATTGTCGGAGTTACAAGCGATGACTTTGATTCTCGCAGAGGCAAAATCAACGTTCAGCAATCAATGATGGAACGGGTAGAAGGGGTAAAAGAAACGGGCTTGGCGGATCAGATCATTATTGAAGAATATGAGGGTCAAAAGATTGATGACATCAATCGTTTCAGCGTTGATATTTTTGCAATCGGTTCTGACTGGCAAGGAAAATTTGATTATTTATCAGAATTTTGCAAAGTTGTCTATTTGGAAAGGACTAAGGGAATATCCAGCACTAAAATACGATCAAAAAATAATCACCTTAAGTTAGGCCTTGTTGGTAATGCAAAACGTTTGTGGAAGGTTGCAAATGAAGCAGTTTCTATAAACGGAATCGATATTGTCGGTACTAGCGGTGCGGGATATGACAGACGCTTGAAAAAATTGGATAAGTACTCCTTTGATCAGTTGATTGAAAAAGTTGATGCTGTTTTTATCGAATCTGATGTGAATAACAGGTATGAACAAATCAAATATGCGTTAGAACAGGGAAAACACGTATTGTGTGATTTGCCGATGGCAATCGGAAGAAGGCAACAGAAAGAATTATTGGAAATAGCTCAAAAAAAAGATAGTGTGCTGATGTCTGGGATTAAGACGGCCTATTCGACTGCATATTATCGATTGTTGCTTATGGTCAAAAGCGGTGAAATCGGCAACGTTTTGTCTGTTGAGACTACTTGTACGAGTCTTAGCGAATCTTCAAAATTGTCAAAGTACTCCGAAAACAATATTTGGAGTGCGATGGATGCATGGGGAGCAACGGCGCTAATGCCTATTTTTCAAGTTTTGGGAACGAATTATGTTAATAAAACAATCATTTCCAAAAAGATTGATAGCTATTTTGATCTTTTTACGAAAATGGACTTTGTTTATAAAAATGCCGTTGCAACTGCCAAAATAGGCAAAGGAGTCAAATCTGAAGGTGAAATGATTATTTCCGGAACCAAAGGATATGTCTATGTTCCTGCTCCATGGTGGAAAACCGACTACTTTGAAATAAGATATGAAGATCAAAACAGAAATAAGCGTTTCTTCTATGAGCTTGAAGGAGAAGGATTCAAGTATGAACTCGTTAATTTTTTGCGAGCAATCAACCACGGAAGAACGCTCAGATATACTGGAAATGATGTTTTGGAAGAAATCAGTCAGGTATATGAAGATTTTTACGGTGGGGTTGATGTAGATAATATTTAGCGTATAGATCAAAAAGATAATTTTACAAAAACTAATATATACACCAAAGATTTGTGGCTATAAAGCGTATTTTTGACCTTTGGTAATTATAGAACTTATGCAGGAGGAATATTTGATAAATGAAAGCTTTGATACTAAATTCTGGATTTGGATCCAGAATGGGTTCTCTGACATCGGAGCACCCCAAATGTATGACTGAGATATCCGCTACGGATACGATATTATCTCGCCAGCTAAGATTATTAAAGAATGCTGGAATTAACGAAATCGTGATCACTACAGGATATTATGACCAAATACTGGTCGACTATTGCAATTCTCTCGACATGGATTTAAAAATTACGTTTGTGAATAATCCTTTGTTTGACAAGACCAACTATATTTATTCCATCTATCGTGCTAAAGAGTTATTAGACGATGACATTGTTTTGATGCATGGAGATTTGGTTTTTGAGAATTCTGTGTTGAATGACATTGTATCTAGTCCTTGTTCAAGCATGAAAGTCTCATCTACGCTTCCGCTTCCGCAAAAAGATTTTAAAGCCGTGGTTAGAGACGGAGAGGTAAAAAAGGTCGGAATCGAATATTTTGATTCTGCTATGGAAGCACAGGCTCTGTATAAGCTGAATAAAAAAGATTGGAATATTTGGCTTGATAAAATTACGGAATATTGTGAATCAGGCAAAAGAAACTGTTATGCAGAAGCAGCTTTAAACGAAATAACAGACCAGTGCCATATTAAGGCATTGGACGTTAAGGGCAGGCTGTGTTCAGAAATAGATAACCCGGAGGATTTGAGAATGGTATCTGAGAAATTGAAAAAAGCAGAGAAAAAAACGGTTTATATGTGTTTTTCAACAGACATGGTACATAGCGGTCATATCGATATTATTAAAAAGGCGGCAAAGCTTGGAAAGCTTATAGTAGGCGTTTTAACCGATGAGGCAGTGATGTCCTATAAAAGATTTCCGCTTCTTTCATTTGATGACAGAAAGAATATGTTCGAAAACATTAAAGGCGTCGACAGGGTTGTTACTCAAGATACGCTTTCCTATAAAAAGAATCTTGAAAAATTAAGACCGGATTACGTTGTTCATGGCGATGATTGGAAAACGGGCATTCAAAAAAGCATCCGAGATGAAGTATGTGAAGTTCTTGCCTCATATGGGGGGCAGCTTGTTGAATATCCATACTCCAAAGATGAAAGATATGAGGAATTAGACAAAAGGGCCAAAGCTGAACTTTCTACCCCTGACGTCAGAAGGAAAAGGCTTAGGAAGGTTCTGAACACCAAAGGAATGGCAACCGTGATGGAAGCACACTCTGGGTTAACCGGGCTTATCGTTGAAAATACGATCGTAGCAGAAAATGGCGGAGCAAAGCAGTTTGATGCAATGTGGTGTTCTTCTCTTTGCGATTCTACTTCACGCGGCAAGCCGGATATTGAAGTTGTTGATATGACTTCTCGTCTTAAGACGGTAGACGAAATTATGGAGGTTACCAATAAGCCGATAATTTTCGATGGAGATACGGGCGGATTAACGGAGCATTTTGTGTATACGGTAAGAACGCTGGAAAGAATGGGCGTTTCGATGGTCATCATTGAAGATAAAAAAGGTCTTAAGAAAAACAGCCTGTTTGGAAATGAAGTCAAACAGACTCAAGCAACGATTGAGGAATTTTCCGAAAAAATCAGAGCAGGCAAGAGAGCACAAAAAACCAAAGATTTTATGATTTGTGCGCGCATTGAATCGCTCATTCTTGAGAGGGGAATGGAAGATGCGTTGAAGAGGGCATTTGCCTTTACGAAAGCAGGTGCTGATGCAATCATGATTCACAGCAGAAAGAAAGATCCTGCAGAAATCTTTGAGTTTGTTGAAAAGTTCAGAGCAAAAGATACTGCTACCCCGATCGTTGTGGTTCCAACGTCATTCAACACGGTAACCGAAGAAGAATTTAAAGCAAGAGGGGTCAATATAGTAATTTATGCCAACCATTTGACCAGAACGGCATTTCCGGCAATGGTAAATGCGGCTGAACTGATTTTAAAGAATCACAGAGCAAAAGAATGCGATGACGTATGCATGCCGTTCAAAGATATTATCAGATTGATTCCTGATGAAGAATAAGAAGAGTTTGAGGCACGGAACATGACGGAATTGCATTGTTACGAAGAACTTGACAAGTATTTTCAAGGCAAGGTATTGCTTGTCTGCGGAGGTTCTATCAAGTTCCTTAGGATAAACGAATATTTTGAAAACAAAAAGAATGTTGTTGAATTTCATGATTTCATCTCTAACCCTCTGTATGAATCGGTTGTAAAAGGCGTTGATCTTTTTCGTAAAGAGAAATGTACTGCTATTATTGCTGTTGGAGGAGGAAGCGCAATAGACGTTGCAAAGTGTATCAAACTTTACTCCAATATGGACGACAGCATTAATTATTTAACGCAAGAAATCATTCCTAATGATATTCCTTTGATTGCCGTTCCGACCACTGCAGGTACCGGGAGCGAGGCAACAAGGTATGCCGTGATATACTATAACGGTGAAAAGCAGTCCATAGCTGATGTCAGCTGTATTCCGACCGCTGTATTGTTAGATGATTCGGTCCTTGAAACGTTGCCTGAATATCAGAAGAAAGCAACGTTGATGGATGCTTTTTGTCAATCAATTGAATCGTTTTGGTCGATTAATTCTACAAAGGAAAGCAAAGAATACAGCAAAGAAGCTATTAATATCATTATGAATAATTACGAGGATTATTTGGATGGCGACAATTCTAAAAATAAATTGATTCTCAAAGCTGCAAATATTTCAGGAAAGGCGATTAATATCACCCAAACTACTGCAGGACACGCAATGAGTTATAAACTTACGAGTCTCTATAATATTGCTCACGGACATGCAGTGGCATTATGCATGTCCAAAATTTGGCCGTTTATGATTGATCATGTTGATCAATGCATTGACTGCAGGGGGATTGAATACTTAAATGAAACATTTGGTGAAATAGCTGAGTCTATGGGATGCAAGACGTCAAGAGATGCCATTGAGAAATTTGAATCAATGCTTTTCAAATTTGGACTTGAGGCTCCAATGAATGTAAGGGATGAAGATTACGATGTTTTAAAGCAATCTGTCAATCCTGTTCGATTGAAGAATAATCCTGTCTTGTTGACTGCAGAAAATATTGACGATATTTATCATGAAATATTAAGGGGATAAAATATGGACGTAAAGAAATTTTTGGATACTATTGGAGCGGACTTTTATACAGGAGTTCCTGATTCCCAGCTAAAGCCATTAATCAACTATCTGATGGGTACCTATGGAATTGATCCAAAGCATCATATCATTGCCGCTAATGAAGGAAATTGCACGGCACTCGCTGCAGGTTATTATTTGGCTACCGGCAAGATTCCAGTTGTTTATATGCAAAACTCCGGTGAAGGAAACATAATCAATCCAGTTGCTTCGCTTCTTAATGATAAGGTATATGCAATTCCGACCGTTTTCGTTATCGGTTGGAGGGGGGAACCAGGACTTCACGATGAACCCCAGCACGTTTATCAAGGAGAAGTTACCATGACCTTACTTGAAGACATGGGAATCAAGGCCTTTGCAATTGGAAAAGATACGACCGATGAAGAGGTCGAAAAAGTTATGGAAGATTATAGAAAAGTTCTCGAAAAGGGCAAGGATGTAGCTTTTGTCGTCAGAAAAGGGGCTCTTTCGACTGATGTTGATGCTAAGTATGAAAACTCTAACAAAATGATAAGAGAAGACATTATTAAGCATATCATCGAAGCGTCTGGAGAAGATCCCATTATTAGCACGACAGGAAAAGCTTCAAGGGAGTTGTTTGAAATAAGGGAAGCAAATCAACAAAGTCATAAGCATGACTTTCTGACCGTAGGATCTATGGGACACGCATCATCAATTGCCTTGGGAGTTTCTTTGAACAAAGAAAGCAAGGTTTGGTGCATCGATGGAGATGGAGCGGTTTTGATGCATATGGGCGCCATGGCCGTAATCGGGGCAAACAAACCAAATAACTTAGTCCATATTGTAATCAACAACGGAGCGCACGAAACCGTCGGAGGCATGCCAACGGTAGCGAGTCAGATTGACTTCGTGGAAATTTCAAGAGCTTGCGGATATCCAAATGCGGTTTGCGTGGATAATTTTGAAGACTTGGATAAAGAACTTAACAACGCTAAAGAAAGGAATGAACTATCTTTTATTGAAGTTAAGTGTTCGATTGGAGCAAGGGACGATTTGGGAAGACCAACGACGACTGCGCTTGAAAACAAGCTGAACTTCATGGAATATTTGAATACGATTGAGTGACTGAAGATTATTGAGAGCATCAAAAAATTCAACTGCCCTTAATAATTAATTGACGATTAAGTGTTCAAATTTCCTTCCCCCATTCGTTATTATATTTGTAGGCCTACAATGATTCAGATGTAAAGCATTGATTGCCTGGCTTTTGGGGGAGACAGGGCGACATTGCTTTTGATGAGTCAAAATCTGTTGTCACTGGTTTTTGCTGGGAGGGATTTTGATGAGGACATTTGAGTTGAGACTGAATACGCGCTTTGGTAAGTTCAGACAGAAGCTTTGGTTGAAGTATTCATACGGTAAGTTGAAAAAGGAATGAAACGGCAGCTGCGAAGGCGGCAGGCGCATGGCGTCTGTCGCCTTTTATGTATATACATAACTGTACGTTAGCTTAAAAAGAGTGAAATTTGTAATTGAAATGACGGTGTTCATTTTATGTTCGATATTTTTTCATGTTACTTGCATAAAATTTCATAATTATTTGTCCGATAAAGTCTGTAAGGATTGTTGTACCAAATATTATTGAAAGGACGTATAATTTATGAACAACAATACATCATATGCAAAATACCGGTCACTCGGCAAGTGGATAGCCAGTGTCCTTGTTGCCGTAGGTATCGTGCCTATCGTCGTCATGCTGATCAGTTCAATCAGCACGACGACTGGCGTTCTGATTGAACGCAACAATCTCTCGAAGGAAAGCGCCGTTGACCTCATTCAGGAAGAGCGGGAACATCTGCAGAAGACATCTGAAGCCATGCTGAAGAAAATGGCTACCTACCCTGAATTTACAGCGAAGAAATTTGACAGACAGCAGCTTGCACGCGAAGTGAAGAAGACGTGCAACGCCAATGATGCTCTGTTGAGTACGACCGTTGCCGACCAGGACGACAACTATGCAAGCTCTGACAAGCTTCCGGCAGGATACAAGCCGACGAGCCGCGAGTGGTATCAAAAGGCCGTTGCCGACATGGGCAATGTCATCTGGACGCTGCCGTACAAGGATGCCGAAAGCGGAGTGTACGTCATCACGGCTGCGTATGCCTACAAGGCCCAGGACGGCAAGACGCGCGTGGTGACGTCTGATGTGTCGTTCAATGCGCTTGAACGTCCGCTGGACAATCTCAGAATCGGGCACACCGGTCGCGTGACGCTCGTTTCCGATGACGGCATTGCGCTTGCATCAAAAGGTGCGATTGATGACAGTCATTACAGTCGCGGAAACAATCTCAGCAACGACAAGATGTACAAGGCAATCAAGGCTTCGAACAAGCGCAAGGGCTTCGTGCACATCGACGGTGAGTCGAAGGTTGCCGACGTTTACTTCAACAAGGGCGAAGCTGGTAGCGAGTACTGGGCCTATGCATATGTGATGGCAAGTGACCTGAACAATGAACGTCATACGATGATGATTACGGCGGGAGTAATTGCCGTTGTCGTTGCCATTGTCGTCATCATTGTCGCCCTGTTCATTTCAGGTGCATTCAAGGCGATTTCCGAAACGCTGCTCTGGTACTTCAAGAAGGCGGAGAGCGGCAACCTGGATGAAATCAAGGTTGACAAAGGTGGAAATTCGTTCAAGGACAGGATTGCCGCAAGACTTGTTGCTCCGGACCAGAAGGGCAGCGAATTCAACAGAATCGCGTTCGGTTACAATAAAATGATCGATGCCGTCGGTGAATTGATCGGAAACGTCAAGAAACAGTCGGCAAACGTTGCGGAAAAATCCGCTTCATTGCTTGAACTCTCCAAGCAGACGGGCAAGGCAACGGAAGAAGTTGCCCAAACGATTACGGGCATTGCCGAAGTTACGAGCTCGCAGGCTCAGGAAACCCAACAAAGCGTAACGAAACTGGAAGAACTTTCCAAGGTTATCGATGAGTTGAACGAAAGCGTTCAGGCCATGAATGCTGAATCCGACGAATCTG
>OGPR01001434.1_pt1 | contig 19955 bp, 13 predicted proteins | sample 1552981 | NCBI WGS metagenome assembly OGPR01 (sample SAMEA2580260, study PRJEB22360) | human gut metagenome | biome: human gut; feature: human-associated habitat; material: faeces | place: Denmark | collected 2008/2010 | reverse complement strand
AATTATTTACGTAATCGTTATTAGAAAAGGCGGTGGTAAAAATTATTACATTTTTAGGTTCTGGATCTGCGTTTAATCCTCTTTTAGGGAATACGAGTGCTTATTTTGTGAGAAATAATAAATTTTTTCTAAAAAAATCTCACCTTCCAAAACGGGAGGTGAGACTTTAATTTCAATCACATACGATCCGGTGCTGAGAAACCAAGAAGGTCGATGCTTGTTTCAAGTATATCTTTTGTAAGACCGAGAAGTTTCAGGAAAGATTCTTTCTGTGCCTGGTTTTCTTCGCTGAGAATCTTAGTCTCATGGTAAAAACTGTTGAATGCATTGGATACTTCATAAATGTATGCACAAATCTTATGCGGTGCTTTTTCTTCGAAAGCATTCTCAATGGTACTTCCGAATTTTGTCAGCTCCAGCATAAGGTTCTTCTGGCTTGCATTGACAGCCGGAAGGATTTCTCCTGCTTCAAGGTTTCCACCTTCTTCTTTATAACGATTGAGAATGGATTTGATACGAACGATCGTATACAGGATATACGGACCTGTATTTCCTTCGAAGGAAGTGAAACGATCAATATCAAACACATAATCTTTGGTTGCCTGATTGGACAGGTCACCATATTTGATTGCAGAAAGTCCTACAATCTCCGCTGTTTCTTTTGCATCCTGATCTTTGACACTTCTGTTCTCGACAATCTTATGGAACATCTCTTCGTCAATATCTGCGATGAGATTTTCCAGACGCATAACACCGCCCTCTCTTGTTTTGAACGGTTTTCCGTCTTTTCCATTCATGGTACCAAATCCAAGGAAAGAAAGTTTCGTCTCCGGTTTTACAAGTCCGGTCTTTCTTGCACAGCGGAATACCTGAATGAAATGAAGTTCCTGACGCTTGTCTACTACATAAAGAATTTCATCCGGATCAAAGAGTTTGACACGCTCTACGATCGTTGCAAGATCTGTTGTGGTATACAGAGAAGCTCCGTCTGATTTCAACAACATACATGGCGGAATTTCTTTGGTATCAGATTCTTCTTTGACATCTACTACCAGTGCTCCCTGATCTTCATATGCAAATCCCTGGTCTTTCATTTTCTGAACCATATCCGGAATATACGGCTGTGCATCAGATTCCTTTTTCCACAGATCAAAGGAAACATTCAGGTTTGCATAGTTTCTCTTGAGGTCTGTAACAGAAACCTGCATGATGTGATTCCAGAGAGCCATATATCCAGGTTTACCCTGCTGAAGCTGATGTGTTGCTTCAAGAGCTTCATTACGGTATTCTTCGTCTTCTTTGGATTTACCACTTGCACATGGATAGATTTCCTCCAGTTCGCTGATGGTAAACGGTGCTTCCTTCGGATATTCTCCTTCGTAAGTATCGTCAAAATAAACCAGTTCCGGCTTGCGGTGTTTCAGTTCTGTAATGATCAGTCCCATCTGCAGACCCCAGTCTCCAAGATGTACATCACCGATCACTTTGTGTCCGACAAAACGTCCGATACGCTTGATACTCTCACCAATGATCGCAGAACGAAGATGACCTACATGAAGTGGTTTTGCAACATTCGGTCCGCCGTAGTCGATAATGATCGTCTTCGGTTTCTCAGCAGTTTTTACAGAATATTTCTCATCTGCTGCCATTTTCTTCAGGTAATCACCAAGAAATTCTTCTTTAACCCGCAGATTGATAAATCCTGGCTTCACAACTTCTGCCATTGCAAAGATCTGACTGTCTTTCAGATATGAAACTACATCATCTGCAATCATAAATGGTGCTTTCTTGTATGCTTTGGCTCCTGCCATGGCTCCATTGCACTGAAATTCACATAAATCCGGTCTGTTGGAAACGGTAACTTTACCGTACTCCGGATTGTATCCGGCTTTTTCAAAAGCAGAAGCAAGTTCTTCTGCCATTAATTCCATAAGTTTTTTCATTTTTCTGACTCCTTTTATACAGTTACTTTCTTTGAACATGCAACAGCAAGTGCTCCATGTCCGATATGGCATGCAACACTTAAAGAAAGTGGGTCCATATGGATGTCCATTCCAGGAAATGCTGCCTGAACTTCTTTTTTGAATTCCTCGGCCTCTTCTTTGTTTCCTGCATAGGCCATCTGCAGACACATCTCACCGGATTCTACATATTTCTTAAAACGTGTATCCCAGTCTTCCTGCATTGCTTTCATCATAACTCTTTTTGCCTGCTTCTTACCTCGCACTTTTGCATATGCATCAAGCTTCTCTCCCTGGATCTGAAGAACAGGTTTCAGATTCAGAACTGTCCCGATCGCAGCTGCAGCCGGAGTGATTCTTCCACCTTTTTTCAGATATTTCAAAGTTTCCAGAGTAATATAGATACTTGACTCCATCTTCTCTTCTTCCAGTTTTTCTTTAATCTCTGCCGCATTCTTTCCTGCATCTCTTAATGCTATTGCATCAAGTACTGACTGACGCTGCGTAACTGAGATTCTCTGGTTATTAACAACCTGCACTCTGCCATCGTAATCTCTGGCAAGCATGGTAGCTGTATCACAGGACGCACTCAGTCCACTGGACATCGGAATATGTACAATCTCATCATACTCTTCCAGCAGATTATCCCATAAACCACATACTTCAGCCGGACTCGGCTGTGAAGTAGATATGGATTCATCATTTTTCAGACGTTCATAAAAATCCTCCTGTGAAAGAGTGATTCCTTCCAGATACATCACATCGTTAATATAAAAAGGCATAGGCAGAACAGAGATTCCCAGTTTTCTTCCTTCATCCTGCGTAATACCACTGTTACTGTCTGTTACAATTGCAATTTTTCTCATACTGCATCTCCTCATGTATTTTACTTCATATCTGAATCATTGCATATTGATTATAGTCTAACACATTTTTTTCTCCATCTCAATTAAAATATCAAAAATGCCCCTCATAACAGAAAAAGAGATTGGAGTCTGTCTCTGATCAACAAACTCCAACCTCTGTCATTCACTTCTAAGTGCATCAATCGGATTTAAATCGGCAGCCTTGACTGAAGGAAGTAATCCAAAGATCACGCCAATCAATGTGGAAAAAAGAACGGAACCAATGATCGCCGGTATACTGATAGCTGTCGGAGCCCCCGACAGTTCCGATACCACTTTGGAAAGTGCAATTCCAACAATAACTCCGATCACTCCTCCAATGCTTGTCAGCATGGAGGCTTCTGTCAGAAACTGAAACAGAATCACTTTCTTTCGTGCACCGATTGCTTTTTTCAGACCAATTTCACTGGTTCGTTCAGTGACGGATACCAACATGATATTCATAACGCCGATACCTCCGACCAACAATGAAATACTTGCAATCCAAATCAGCTGTGTATTGGTGCTCTCACTGAGTTTCTGCAAGTTCTTGACCTGCTGCATTACATCATCCGCTTTATATTTGTACTTGGATGTATTGGTGTTGATTCCCTGATTCATAATATCCGCTGCTGCATTTCCGGCGGAACTCATATTATCCGTTGAATCTGCTCGGATCACGGCATTCTCAGGTTCATCAAACTTAAATGCCATGGGCCAGCATTTATTCGGAATCATGACTGTTCCCATGATCATCTGATAATATTGATTGTACTCATCAATGGTTTTGATATTTGGCTGATAATCATCATTCTGTTCTACCACACCAATAACGGTAAACGGTTCGGATCCAATCTCTATTGTTTTTCCAACAGGATCTTTTCCCGCAAAGAGATTATCTGCCGCATTGCTGTCTACCAGTACAACCTTTCGCATCTCATCATAATCCTTCTGTATAAAACCACGGCCGGATCTTACCATATATCCACAGGTATCCAGATAATTCATATCAATTCCATAAATACTTCCACCCTGAAAACTGGTATTTTCATAATATACGCTGCTAGTATATGTACGGCTGTAAAAGAATGTCGCATTCTCCACATGATCCAGATTCATAACATCTTCTTTCTGCTGATCTGAGAGAAGCGGCGGTTCCGTACCATCGGTCATTCCATACTCCGGATCATAATCACTGTCACCATAATTCAGACTCACAGAAACTGTATTATTTCCCGCACCGATCAGGTCTTCTTTGATCTGTTCACTTGTTCCCTTGATCGTAGACACGATCGCAATGATCGATGCAATACCAATAATGATACCCAGCATAGTCAGAAAAGATCGCATTTTATGAGACCAGATTCCCTGAATGGATATCCTCATATTTTCAAGCATAAAATACCACCTTTCTAATATCCATAGATCTCACTGGAAGAAACTTCCTTGGTCTTTGCACCTTCTTTTACCGTGTCACCATACGGAAAAGCAATCTTATCATCTCTGGTGATTCCACCGGTTATCAGTACACTGTAGCCGCCATTTACATTACCACCTACGGTAAGCACCTGTTTCTTCAGCACTCCGTTGTCATCCTTGTATACATAACTGGCTCCATTTTCTGACCGTACAAATGCCCTGTCCAGAACAATTCCTTTGCTCTGTGTATTATTTGTCAGAGAAATCGTCAGCCAGTCTTCGTCCGATACTTTGACGGTTTTGTCCGGAATCGTTGCAATATATGTATAATAAGATACATTTGGATTTCCATTGCCGGAATAATTATCACCTGAAACCGGATACTCAGATACATCGATCACCTCTGCTTCAAAATCACCATTCTGACTTGAACAGTTCAGTATCGTACCTTCCTTAATCTGATCCAGCATCAGTTCACTGACTGTACCTTTTACGTAGTAACCTTCTTTGCTTTTGATCGTCATAAAAGAATTTCCATCAGATGCGCCAGTCACCGGATCGCCTACTTTTGCAACCGTTCCGTCCAGCTTGCTGTATATTACCTCTTTTTTTACTTTTTTCTCGAGTTTCTCAATATTCAGTTTACTTTCTCTGATGTCCAGTTTCAGGCTGTCAATCTTAGTCTGCTGAATCTTGATCGCCTCATCACGTGAGACAGATGCCGAACCACCATCATCTCCACCGCCGCCTCCGTCTCCGCCTCCATCAGCCGGTGGCTTCTCATAATGAGATGCCCCGTCCAGCGAAAACTCAACTTCAGAGTTATCGGTTACCATTTTTTCCAGCAGGCCTCCATCTACAAGATAATAGCCTGTGCAGGATTCTTTACGGTCCAGCAGATTTGTTATCGTATCATTTTGATGAAACTCCAGCTGATACCAATATCCTTCTCTGCCTGGTTCCTTCGTACCATCAGCCTGAAAAGCAGCCATTTTATTCAAAAAGGATCCCTTCGCAACTACATAGCCTTTCGCAGAACTGCAGAGGAATACATATGGATCCTCCTCTGTACCTGTTCCGGTATAGGGTTCTGTATTTTCATCCAGAACCTGATAAAACATCGGACTTCCATCCGTCAGATCATCTGTTCCAGTATCCGGTTCTGTGTCAACGATCTCGATTTCGTCTGTGAAATCTTCATCGGCATTATCATCCGGTATATTCGTCGGCTCCGGACTGATCGTTACTGTGGTATCATTTCCTGTCGTATCCGGCTCTTCAAACTCAACCTTCACATCTGTACTACTGTTGTCTGATGAATCTGCATTTCCATCTGAACTGTTCTCAGAGCCGCTCTCTGTTCCCTGTGTTTGTGCAGCTGCACTTTCGGAATCCTCAACAGCAGTCTCTTCTGTATTTGCAGATTCTATATCTGTCTTCTCCACAGCAGCCGCCAGAACCGGCTGGATAATTGCAGCCAGATAATTGCCCTTCACACTTCCACCCGTCGAAGCAGTTTCATTACTGTCATCCATCGCACTGCTTGTATCTGTATCATCCGATGTGCTGCCGGAAGTATCCAGTGTCTCCCCATCACTTTCTTCTATCTTACCGCCGTTTTTCAGGCTGCTCAGCCTGTTAATCGCTTTATTCAGATCCTGTTCCTGCTGTTTTTGTTTCAGCTTGGCTATATTCAGTTCCATCTGAACAAGTGTCATATCAAAAGACATCAACAGATCCCCTTTTTTAACGGAATCCCCCTTTGATACATAGACCTCCTTAATGATCATATCTTTGTCTATGTTAACACTCTGCGTTGCACTGGTAACAATATTTCCATTAAGATTTGTATCATCCATGTAATACTGACCGGCCAGACTGTCAACGCTTACAACAGACACCGTTTTCTGATGAGACTTTTTATAATAGACTGCTCCGCCGGCAGATCCTCCTGCGACCAGAGCTGCGATCAGGATACCTATGATGATTTTTTTCTTCATGAACTACTTCACCTCTTTTTCCTTCAGCTCTCCATCGCGAATCATCACAACCCGCTTTGCATGTGCAGCAATGTCCGGATCATGAGTGATCATAAGGACTGTGACCCCCTCATCATTCAGCTTCTGGAAAAGCTCCATGACCTGAGCACCTGATTTACTGTCAAGTGCTCCTGTTGGTTCATCTGCCAGAAGGAGTTTGGGGTTATTTACGATTGCCCTGGCAATCGCAACTCGCTGCATCTGTCCACCGGAAAGCTGGTTCGGCTGAAAGTCTACACGATCAGCAAGTCCTACTCTTTCCAGTGCCTTCATTGCCCGCTCCCGTCTTTCTTTCTTCGGGACTTTGGCATAATTCAATGGAAGTTCTACGTTAGCAAGCGCAGACTGTCTTGGAAGAAGGTGGAAACTCTGAAATACAAATCCGATCTTATTAAGTCGGATATCTGACATATCATTTTCTGAACAGTTGAGAATGTCCTGTCCATCCAGAAAAAATTTCCCTTCTGTCGGCTTATCCAGGCATCCTATAATATTCATGAGTGTTGTTTTTCCTGATCCGGATGGTCCCATGATTGCCACATATTCTCCCTCTTCCATGGAAAAATTAACGTCCTTCAGAACCGGCACACTCATCTTTCCCTGCTGATAGTTCTTAAAGATTCCCTTTAATTCCAAAATCATTGTGCTTCCTCCGTATCCTCCTCTACCGGCATAAGATTATCATCCAGTATCTCACCTGAATCGGAACTTCCGTCTGTCATATTCATTGATTCATCCGATGAACTGTCATCCACAATGCTGTCATCAACTGCTTCCGGATCATCAACAACGGTTCCGTCATCGCTCATTTCATATTCACTGACACCCTCTGTATCAGCCGTATCCGGAAGAGGATCTTCACTGAAGCTGCTATCATCCAGCGGCTGCATATCTATGTTGCCTGTATCCATTGCATCTTCTATATTAGTCGTCGTAGACATTCCCTCCTCAAGTATATCAGACGGATATGCTATACAGTCATCCTTGGAAAGACCATCTGCAATCTCATATTCTCCAAGTTCTTCATCATGCTGTCCCAGAATCACACTACGTTTCTCCAGTTTGCCCTTCTTATCTGCTGCCCACACATACGGACTGTCTGTATCTGCATCAACAATATAAACCTCACTTAACCAGATTCCTGTCTTTTGATTTTCCTGTCCTTCATCCATCTCAATATAAACATGCTGGCCAAGCATCAGCCCGTCTGATGAATCGAGATTTACATAAAACGGATAAGTACTGGTACTCGTCTGAGAATCACTGCTGTCCGTCATTCCGTAAAAAGAATTGTTATTATTGCCGGAAGATGCACTGTCCTTATCAATCGTTCCCATGGTTCCCTTCCAGGTCTGACTGTCATCCACACGAGATCGAATGATTACCGGTTCGCCCTCAACAATGCTGTTTACATTTAATTCATTGACTGTACCTTTTATACGGTAAGCACCTGTACTCAGAATTGTAATAAATGCATTGCTGCCCCCGCTGCTGCTATCATCAGACTGAGAGGAATCTCCTGAATCTGTATCATCCACGCTGCTGTTATCCTCTGTTGTCAGCTTCAATGTATCGATTTTCTGGATAACACCATCAATTGAACTCCGGACTTCTGTATTGCCGGTCGCACTTTGGAGTTTGTCAATCTCAGCCTGCTTGCTTTTCTGACTGTATTCATTTTTCTTGAGATTCATTTTGTTTGTCTCAATCTCAATCGTATAAGAAAGCTGATTATCCTGACTTGCTTTTTTCTTTTCTTTTTCAAGCGTGGCAATCCGCTCGTTCAGACTGCTTGCCTCATTTTTCAGGCGGTCAAGGTCAAGCTGTGCTTCTTCCAGACTCTCCTGAATGCTACTCAGATCATATTCAAACAAAAGCTGCCCTTTCTTGACCTGATCACCGGTCTTAACCTGGACTTCTTTTACTGTCCGTCCACTCTCCAGTTCTACAGAAACAGTCTCCTGAGGCTCAACTACTCCTGCATAGCGGTTGGAAACTCCTGATGTCTGTCCGGTAAGGTCGCTTATTTTGGTTACATATACAGAATCTCCACTTGTCTCCTGCTGACCAAATACGCCCATTTTCCAACATACTCCTGCAGCAGCGCCGCCACCAATTATCAATATCCCGAGAAGGATTAAAATACGTTTTTTCATAAATCTGTGTTTCCTCCTATCAGTCCAGACATTACTGACTTAATGATACACTATTCATGTGTTTACTTTGTAAAAATCACTTTTTAACTTATATATCATATCAGATTACACCTGAAAATGAAAGAGCTGTACAAAATCATCCCGGTTTTCACAATATTTTCATAAATGTCTTCCAAAACAGCATAAAATTACCATTTTTTGACTTTTCCATGCTTATCTGATAAAATATAAAGGATTATTTTTGAAAGGAAAGATACCTATGAAGATCGCAAAAGGTCTGATGCCATTTCTGCTGATTATCCTGGCTATCATATGTTTGACCGGCTGTTCCCACGTGGATAAGACAGATGTACAGGCAGTTATCACAAATGAACTGGATCTACTGAAAAATCTGGACTCTGATACGACCCAGAAATATGTATCCTACAAAGAACTTTTTCCCGACGCTACCAAAGAGATCAAACTCTCAAATGAAGTAAAAGAAGTCTTTTCTCTCTTCTTCCAGAATTTTGATTACGAAATTCTGAGTGTAAACGTCGACAACGATAAAAAAGAAGCCACAGCTTCCCTGCGCTTATCCACAATAGATGCAGCCTCTCTTGCCAAAGATTACGGCGAAGCTTCTCTGAAAAATGCAATTCTCAAAGCGGCTGACAGCGAAGAACAGGCTACAGAAAAAAACACAGATTCCATGGAAGAACGTTATCTCCTGCTGGATCAACTCCTCAGCAATAACAATTATGCTACCGTAGAACGAGAATGTACTGTGGAACTTTGTAATAAGGGAAGTAATGATGCCAAAGACGAATGGGAGATCATACGTTCACACTCCCTGGAGAACAATCTTGTCGGCGGTCTGATGACTTATCTGTCTGATAACAACCTCCTCTCACCTGAGGAAACCCTGACCGTCTATCTGAATACCCTTAAAACAATGAATACAGAACAAATGGGCAATTATCTTGGAATCGAAAGCCTGTTCAATACTTCCGATACAGACAAGAATTCTATTGCTACCGCACTGGTGGAGCTTTTTCACTCTACTTTTGATTTCAATATTTCCAGCTGTGACGAAGAAAGCTACAATGCTGTCATTCAGACTAAGATCACTACCTTTGACAGCAATGCGATCCTTACTGCCTATCAGAATGAACTGGATACTTATCTGAGTTCTGCCGATGCTGTAATTGATGGTTCTGTCAAACGTTATGAAAAATCCATGCAGCTGCTTCTGTCAAAAATCAAATCAAATACAGCGACTGTACAGACTGCTGCTGTTTTCCATCTTACCAATGATGGTGTTTCCTGGAAACTTCAGGACAGCAATGCTGCAATCGGAAATGCCATTTTCGGAACGCTCAGCAGTACTCCGGTATCCGAAGAAGCAAACGATACCGCTGATTCCTCTGAACAAAACTAATTTTTATACTTCAAAACGGCCGTCCCACATCCGGGACAGCCGTTTTCTTTTATATCTGCAGCCTATTTGCTGCTCTTATTCTTCTGTTGTTTCTTCTTTAGCTGTTTCAAGCCCAAGTTCCTCAAGCTGCTGTTCGCTTACCACACTCGGTGATTCTGTCATCAGACAGGAGGCATCTTTTACTTTCGGGAATGCAATGACATCACGAATACTGTCAACTTTTGCCATCAGCATAACCAGACGGTCAAGTCCATATGCCAGTCCAGCGTGAGGCGGAACTCCATATTTGAATGCATTCAGAAGGAAACCAAACTGTTTGTAAGCTGCATCTTTCGTAAATCCAAGCATCTCAAACATTTTTTCCTGAATATCATTCTGATGGATTCGAACACTACCTCCACCGATCTCATTACCATTCAATACGATATCATAAGCTTTTGCACGGATTTTTCCAAGATCTCCACTCTCGATCAGTGGGATATCCTCTTCCATCAACATCGTAAATGGATGATGCATTGCTGTATAGCGGTTTTCTTCTTCACTCCACTCAAGAAGTGGGAACTCTGTTACCCATACGAAGCGATATTCGTTTTTGTCAAGAAGATCCATCTGTTTTGCAAGTTCTACACGAAGAGCACCAAGAACATCATATACGACTTTGTTCTTGTCTGCTGCAAAGAGAAGCAGATCTCCCGGTTTACCTTCCATCGCCCGAACCAGAGCATCCATCTCTTCCTCTGTCATGAATTTAGCAAAGGAAGATTTGCGTGTACCATCTTCTGCAATAGCGATGTAAGCAAGACCTTTTGCACCATAAGTCTTGGCGAAATCAACAAGCTTGTCAATCTTCTTACGAGGCATGCTTCCCTGGCCTTCTGCATTGATACCACGGACACTTCCACCAGCCTCCAGTGCATTCTTGAATACTACGAATCCGCAATCTTTCACTACTTCACTTACATCATGCAGTTCCATACCAAAACGCATATCCGGTTTGTCAGAACCGAAACGGTCCATAGCTTCCTGCCATGTAATTCTCTGAATTGGAAGCTTGACATCCACATCCAGAACTTCTTTAAACAGATAAGCAAGGAATCGCTCATTTACATCGATAACATCGTCTACGTCTACAAAGGAAAGCTCCATATCGATCTGTGTAAATTCCGGCTGACGGTCTGCACGAAGATCCTCATCACGGAAACAACGTGCGATCTGAATGTAACGGTCATATCCGGAGCACATCAGAAGCTGTTTGTACAGCTGCGGAGACTGTGGAAGGCCGTAGAAAGAACCTGGGTGAATTCTGGACGGAACAAGATAATCTCTCGCACCTTCCGGTGTACTCTTACCAAGCATTGGTGTCTCAACTTCCAGGAATCCTTCATCTGTGAAGAATTTACGGGTAAGCATCATTACTTTGCTCTTCATCATCAAATTTCTCTGAAGGTCCGGTCTTCTCAGGTCAAGGTAACGGTATTTCAGACGAATTTCATCTTTTGTCTTGCTATTCTCTTCGATCGGGAAAGGCGGAACCTCAGACTCTGCGAGAATTCTTAAAGATTCTGCACGGAGTTCCAGTGCACCTGTAGCAAGATTTTCATTTACAGCACCACCGCGATTCTCAACTGTACCGGTAACTGCGATTACAAACTCACTTCTCAGTTTGCCTGCTTTTTCAAAACCTTCCTGGTCAATGCTGCCATTTTCAAAGATCACCTGCATGATACCGGAACGGTCACGAAGATCAACAAAGACAAGACCTCCTTTGTTACGTGCCTTCTGCACCCATCCCATCAGGGTTACTTTGCTGCCGACCATATCCTTTGTTACTTCTGCACATCGGCATGTCCTGTGCAGACCTTTCATACTTTCAGCCATGATTTTTCTCCTTTTTGAAGCACTTATTTATTAAAGAATTCTACAAATTCTGTATATCCTTCCGCTGTCATCTGTTCCTTCTGGAATTTCTTATTTTTCTTCATGATAGAAATGTTGACCTGAACACCATTCTTACGTTCTTCTTCTGCCTGTTTCAGAATCGGAAGAAGTTTATCAGCTGGCATGTTCTTCTCGATCAGGTATGCTTTCTTAGCTGCATTTGTCGGGATTTCATACCCTCTCTCCAGAAGCAGCATAACGATTCTCTCAAATCCAATGGAAAATCCGCATGCAGATGTATTCTGTCCGGTGAATTTACCGATCATCTCATCATAACGTCCGCCGCCACCAACAGAACCGCCAAACTCATCCATTGCGATCTCAAAGATCGGACCTGTGTAGTAAGACATTCCACGAACCAGAGTCGGATCAAAGGAAATCTTAAAGTCTGCATTTTTCACAGAATCAACTGCTGTGATGATGGTCTCAAGATCTTCTGCTACTTTCGGATCCAGAACATCACTCAGTTTTTCTTTGCAGTAACGTACGCCTTCAATATCAGTTGTAATTTCTTTGAACATACCAAGATAGGTATCAATACTGTCTTTGCTGAAACCTTCTTTTTCCAGTTCTTCAGCTACACCTTCCAGACCAATCTTGTCCATCTTGTCCAGAATGATGAAAACTGTATCAAAGCTATCTTCCGGAAATCCACTGTACTGTGCCATAGCTTTCAGGATTTTTCGGTCATTGATACGGATCGTGAAATTATGGAAATCCAGTTTGCCAAGCAATGTCGTTGTTGCCATGACAAGTTCAATTTCTGCAAGATAAGTAGGCTCACCAAGAATATCAATATCACACTGCATAAACTGGCGGAAACGGCCTCTCTGCGGACGGTCCGCTCTCCAGACATTGCCCATCTGAAGTGCCTTAAACGGAGTCGGAAGCTGTCCTGCATTGTTGGAATAATATCTGGAAAGCGGTACAGTCAGATCATAACGAAGGCCTGAATCAACCAGATCAGCCTCACATTCTGCTGTATCCAGTTTCAGTTTTTCTCCTCGTTTCAGAATCTTGAAGATCAGTTTCTCATTCTCTCCACCCTGTTTGCTGCTGAGATTTTCGATATGCTCCACACATGGTGTCTCAATTGCAGAAAATCCAAATTTTCCATATGTTTCACGAATCATGTTCATCACATAATTACGAATTTCCATCTCTTTTGGTAAAATGTCTTTCATACCGGTAACCGGTTTCTTCTTTAACGCCATACTGTCCTCCTGTTATTTGTTATTGTGTACAACTCTCTGAAATGCAAGAAAAACTTCCATATCAAAATTTTTGATCTCATCGATCATAAGCTCTATCACTGTACTGACATCAAACGCTTTTCTGTAAGGTCTGTCTGAGCTCAGTGCCGCATAAACATCGCAGACACGCAAAATTCTGGCCCCAAGCGGAATGCTGTCCCCTCTGAGATTCGACGGATAGCCGCTGCCATCATAATTTTCATGATGATACAAAACACTCTGAAGTACCAGTTCTGAATACCCCTGATCCTTCAGTTCTTCATATCCCAGCGAAGAATGCATACGGACATACTTCAGTTCTTCTATCAGAAGGGGATCATTTTCCTGTCCGTTGATATAGTCGGTAAGCTTCAGCTTCCCAATATCATGGAGCATTCCGGCAATCGCCATCTGATAACAGAACTCCTCGTCCTGCCCCAGTTCGGCAGCTACAGCATACGCAAGATTACTGACAGCAATTCCATGATTCAGTTCCTCAGAAAGATCAAAATCCAGCAATCTGTCACCAGACTTGAATATTTCCGCCTGTCCCGGCTCTTTCTCTGCTGTCTGCAATACGTCCACCTCCTGCTGTCATAACCAGGTATTGATTCCTTTGCGTTTTCGTTCTATCATTTCATCAATACGGTCAATGTAATTTGTAACATCTTTGACATTTTCCACACGTTCAATACGTTTGCCCTGATCAAAGACAAGCTTGGAAGAACCGCCGGCCCCCAAAGCGATGATCGGCTGTTTTTCCTCCATAATTAGTATATTGTAAATCCCGGCTTTGTCAACCTTTGCATAGCCAACATTCTCAAAATTTCCCTTCATATTCTTCTGTCTGTACAGATAATAAGGGCCCATTTCCATTTCGTAGGCTACTTTCATGGTCATGTCCATGATCTCCTGGTTGTTCTCAAAAGTCATTTCCTGATATTTATCTTTAAAAATATTCAGTCGTGCTGCCCTCTTAACAGCAAGGGAATGTACGGTTATGCTGTCTGGTGCAAGTGCTTTCACTTCATTCAATGTGTTTTCTACCATTATCTTATCTTCTCCAGGCAGACCAACGATCAGATCCATATTGATGTTGTCAAAACCACACTCTCTTGCAAGCATAAATGCCTGCTTTGTTTCCTCTACTGTATGACGTCTTCCAACAATATCCAGCGTTTCCTGATTCATCGTCTGTGGATTTACAGAAATCCTTGTAATCGGATAATTGCGGATCATCATCAGCTTTTCTCTGGTAATACTGTCCGGTCTTCCTGCTTCAATCGTAAATTCTGCAAGATTCTCGCAGCAAAAATTCTCCATCAGTGCATCCAGAAGGACTTTCAGCTGCTCCGGTTCCAGCGTTGTCGGTGTACCTCCTCCAATATAAACCGTATCCAGTTTTCTGCCTTTTGCTTTCATGATTGCAGCAACTTCTTTTATCTCTTTGCAAAGTGCTTCCAGATACTGGTTCACACGGTTCTTCCACTGTTTCAATGGATAGGAACTGAAAGAACAGTAAAGACATATACTCGGGCAGAACGGGATTCCCACATACAGACTGTAACCATTTTCATAATCAATATCTTTGAGAATCTCTCTTTCTCTGTTCGCTATTGTGATCGCAAGTGCTGTTTTCTGCGGACTCACCATATAGCGCTCTCTCATTTCCTGTGCCGCTTCCGTATTCTTCATACCAGATTCAATCAGTCCCATTGCAAGTTTCGCCGGCCGGATACCTGTCAGGTTTCCCCACGGAAGTGTTTTCCCCGTCAGCTTTACTAATAACTTGTACAGTGCAATCTTAACAATATCCTTACGCTCCTTACGAATCGCATGTGCACGTTCTTTTGCCTCACTGTCATCAGCATCCACACAAGAAATAAGGGCATCCGAAGACTGCCCTTCTATAAACTCTGCACTTGTCACGCCTTTATTCTCATGGTTCTCATACCGGATCACACAGGAATCACCCTGCTTTTCAATCCGAAAATAAAGATCGCAGCCCGCTTCCTCTTCTTCATAGAAAGAACAGATCTCACTTCCCGGATAAAACGCACGGATCAGTTCATATATATCGTGTTCAAACTCTCTGTCCTGAAACAGAATACCAATCTTATACAAATGGATTATACCTCTTTTCATAACCAATCGTTGTTGACGTATCATGTCCCGGATAAACTTCCGTATCATCCGGAAGTGCTTCCAGCAGTCTGTGCAGACTGTTTACGATTGCCGCGGTGCTTCCCTCCGGAAAATCAGTTCTTCCCACCGACCCACAGAAAACAGTATCTCCGCTGAACAAAACTCCTTCATCTTTCAAATAATAGCAACAGCTTCCTAACGTATGTCCGGGAGTCTCGATCATCTGAACCGAAAAACCTGCCAGTTCCACAACCTGAAGATCCGTAAGATAGACATCCGCCTTCAATGTATAGCTGCTCATGTGAAATGCTGTCAGATTGATTCTTGGATCCTGCAGCGTCTTTTCTTCTTTGGCACATGCATAAATTGGAATATTATATTTCTTTTTGATTTCTTCTGCTGCAAGAATATGGTCAAAATGACCATGTGTCAGAAGAATTGCAACCGGTCTGCCCTGCATTTCAAGAACCTTCTGTTCGATTCTGTCGGCATTATCGCCCGGATCAACGATCAGCATTTCTTCTGTTTCTTTATTTTTCAGGAAGTAACAATTCGTAAACACACTTCCAACAATACATTTCTGTAAATCCAGTCTTTTCATACTATTATCCTCATCTAAATCAACCGGTGGTACGTTCTACGTCGATCACACTTTCTACCTGACGTATCTTGGCAACAAGTGATGAAAGCTCTTCTTTGCTTCCAATCTCAAAGCTGATTGAAATCGTCGCCTTTTCCTGCTTGCTTGTACGGCTGTTAATGCTTCTCATATCAATCTTTCTCTCTGTAAAGATTTTGGAAAGATCCACCAGAAGACCAGTACGGTTATTTGCATAGACCTGAATCTCAGCCATATATTTCTCAGAACCTTTATTGTCCGTTGGCTGCCATTCAGCTTCAATCAGACGGGAGCGATCCATTTCCGACATATTCAGAACATTGACACAGTCTGTTCGGTGAATGGTGATTCCACGTCCTCTCGTCACAAAGCCAACTATCTCGTCTCCCGGAATTGGACTGCAGCATTTTGAAAATCGAACTGCCACATCATGGATACCTTTTACGACAATACCACCCTTGTTCTTGGTGACATGAAGTTTCTCCTGAGTCTCGCCGGTTGCTTCCAGAACCTGCTCATCTGTCAGATTCTTCTGATTTTCTTTATCATAAGCTTCGATCAGCTTGTTAAAAACCTGACCTTCTTTCAGTCCACCATGTCCTATTGCAGCAAGTACGGAATCCCAGTCACGGAAACCGTATTTGCGCATAACAGATTCCAAAAACTGTGGTTTCGTATAAATTCCGATCTTATATCCCTTTGATTTGGCATACTGGGTAAGCATCTCCTTACCTTTCAGTATGTTATCTTCCTTTAATTCTTTCTTAAACCACTGGTTGATTTTGTTCTTTGCCTGTGTGCTCTTAACAAGCTTCAGCCAGTCACGGCTCGGTCCCTGAGAATTCTGAGAAGTAATGATCTCGATACGGTCTCCGTTTTTGATCTGGTATTCAATCGGCACCAGCTTGCCATTAACACGGGCTCCTACCATACGGTTACCGACTGCGCTGTGTACACTATAGGCAAAATCAATCGGTGTAGAACCATTCGGAAGGTTCTTGACATCTCCCTGTGGAGTAAAACAATATACGCTGTCCGCAAACAGATCAAGGTCATTTTTCAACAGGCTCATGAACTCTCTGTTATCTGACATATCCCGCTGCCATTCCAGAATCTGCCGCAGCCAGTTCAGCTTTTCTTCCTCTCGTTTGTCAACCGGTACTTTACCATCAGAAGATTCCTTATACTTCCAGTGCGCTGCAATACCATACTCTGCTGTTTTGTGCATCTCGAAGGTACGGATCTGAATCTCGAACGGCTGTCCGTTCGGCCCGATCAGTGTAGTATGCAGAGACTGGTACATATTTGGCTTCGGCATGGCAATATAGTCCTTAAAACGTCCCGGAATCGGTTTATACATCTCATGAATCACACCAAGTGCCGCATAACAGTCCTTGACCGTATCAACAAGGATACGAACTGCAAACAAATCATAGATCTGATCGATCGTCTTGTCCTGATTGACCATCTTTTTATAGATGCTGAAGAAATGTTTGATACGTCCGTCAACCTGTGCTTTGATCGCAGCTTCGTCCATATGCTGCTTGACCTGTTTGACAATATTGTTTACAAATTCCTGACGTTCACTCTTTCGCAGAGCCACTTTATTTACAAGATCATAGTATACATCCGGTTTCAGATATTTCAGGGAGAGATCATCCAGTTCGACTTTGATCTTGGAAATACCGAGGCGCATCGCAATCGGCGCATAAATATCCATCGTCTCGCGTGCTTTTTCCTGCTGTTTTTCCGGTCGCATATACTGCAGGGTACGCATGTTGTGAAGTCTGTCTGCAAGCTTGATCAGAATAACACGGATATCCTTTGCCATCGCAAGGAACATCTTACGAAGGTTTTCTGCCTGCAGTTCAACTTTATCTGCTGAGTAGCTCAACTGTCCCAGTTTTGTGACACCATCAACCAGCAGTGCAACCTCTGCACTGAATTCCTTCTCAACTTCTTCCGTGGTCATCCATGTATCTTCCACTGCATCATGAAGAAGACCTGCAACGATTGTTTCCTTATCCAGTTCCAGATCTGCAAGAATGATTGCCACGCAAAGTGGGTGAATGATATATGGTTCCCCGGATTTTCTTTTCTGGTCTTTGTGTGCATCGCTTGCGACTTCATATGCCTTCTGTATCATGGTAATATCTGTAGAAGGATGATATTTCCGGACACTGGTGATCAGCTCCTGATACAGAACTTCAGGGCTCGTAAAATCCTGCATGGTCTTTACTGCGGCATCTGCTTTCCTTACAGATTCCAGCTTTTCCCGCTCTTTCGGGTCAATATTTTTATCGCGCTGTACATTCTCTTTCTTCTCTGTCATTCTCTCCCACCTGCCTGCCGTTGTTTCATCTGATTCTTTCATTCATGCAGCTTATCGCTGCCGGTCCTGTTTGGAATACTTATACTTTATTTACCTTCATATTTGATAACAGAAGCTACATCGTATCCGGCAAGTCTCTCTCTGCCTTTTAATCCGGCAAGTTCCATAAGAAATACAACTTTAACAACTTCTCCGCCAAGCTCCTCAACCAGTTTGATTGCAGCTTCTACGGTTCCACCAGTAGCGATCAAGTCATCTACGATAGCAACTTTCTGTCCCGGTTTGATAGAATCTTTGTGCATCTCAATCGTCGCTGTACTATATTCCAGATCATACTCCTGTGAAACTGTCTCACATGGCAGTTTACCTTTCTTACGAACCGGTACAAATGGTTTGTGAAGATTGTAAGCGATCGGCACACCAAAGATAAAACCTCTGGATTCTGTACCTGCGATCACATCTACCTCTGTGTCCTTCAGGCAGTCCTGCATAGACTGAATTGCAAGCTGCAGACCATCAGCATCCTGCAGAACAGTGGTAATATCTCTGAAAATAATTCCCGGTTCAGGAAAATCCGGGATACTTCTTACATACTCTTCTATTTTTTTCATAACTTGCGTACCTCCGACTGTTTTCTGTAAATCTAGGTTATAAGTATATCACTTTTTTATAGTAGAATCAATGCAAAAACTAAGGCTGCCCATCCTACAGGCAGCCTCACTCTCTTCGTTATAAAATTGTATGTACACTATTGTCTGTATTAATAAAAGCCTTTATACAGCTCGATCTGCTGTTCAGTAACCATAGAAAGTGCTTTCTCGATTGCTTTGTATGTATTCGGACGCTGAGCTTCCAGGCTTCCCGGATTGAGCATATAATCTTTGACAGATTCTGCAAAATACTCTGAAGCATTCTGTGTCACATATGCTTTATTATAACCGGTAACCATACCTTTCTCACTGCTGTAGACAGATGCAAATTTACTTCCTGTGTCCATATTTCCTGCCATGAATGCAAGGAAATGTCCCAGTTCGTGATAAATGGTATCATCCATCTGCTTCATAGTGATCGTACGTGTACGTGCATCAAAATGTCCGGAATAACTTACACTTGAATCAACTTTAACAGTAAATCCCAGCTTTGTGAATGCATTCAGTACTCTGCTGTCCATTCTTGGTGCTACAGAAGCAATATTGCTGACTGTATAACTTGCTGAATCAGCTGTACTTGTATTTGACGTAGATACTGCAGATGTATTCGCAAACGCCTGTGCGCCTGCAGCAACTGTCGTTGTCGTTGTGACCGTTGTCGTAACCTTCTTTGTAACAACTTTCTGTTTGGATTTCTTTGTGTATTTCTCGGTTGTTGCCGTCTTTACAACTTTTTTGGTCTGTACTGTCGTTGTCTTATTTTCTTTCTTGGTCTTTGTGCTTGTTTTCTGCTTTGTCGGAAGTTTCTTAGTGTAAGACTTCTTGGAAGCTTTTTTTAATTTAACTTTTTTCTTTGTGGTAACCTTCGGCTTCGATGCCAGAGGAGTATCATCACCTGTAAGTGATGTCTCAATCACCGGATCAGTATAGGATGGAAAGACTACTGCATCCTGTGACTGCCAGTTAATACCAAAACTACCAGCCGCAATAATTACAGCTGCTGCAACACATCCTGCTGCTACTTTCTTCTGTCTGAAGAACTCTTTAATGCTTTTCTTTTTCATGATTATCACACCTCTCAGATATCGACGTATCCAATGCGGTTTTTCCTGTTTGAGCATACAAAAAGACCGCTTAATAAATATTAAACGGCCGCATAA